>Ga0247680_1000130_pt1 | contig 31719 bp, 24 predicted proteins | sample CNK21_metaG_FD_182803 | JGI IMG/M metagenome (GOLD analysis project Ga0247680, IMG submission 182803) | Soil microbial communities from Purdue University Martell Research Forest, Indiana, United States - CNK21 | ecosystem: Environmental > Terrestrial > Soil > Temperate forest > Bulk soil...
CTATCCGCCTGGTCCGATCGCCTCGACTGAATCCGCTCCCGGCATCCGTCTTAAGGCCATTCGGGACGGTATTCAAGACTACGAATACGCGCAGATGCTCAAGAACCTGGGGCAGATCAGCGTGGTGCACACCACTCTTCTTCCAATCGCGACGAGCTGGAGCAATTGGAATCACGACCCGAACGCGCTCGAAAACGCGCGAACACAACTGGGGCAACTGCTTCATCAGCTGGCCCCATGACGAATGGGTTTCCGGCAGTGTGAAACCGATTGAAGTTGTTTTCTGATCGGGCCGAAGGGTCTGTGCGGCGAATCTGCTGAAATGCGGGGACTCCACACAGACTCCAAGGCCCGATTCGTCGTTTCAGGAAGGGCGGTGTACATCCTAAATGCTCCGGTCGAATCCGATTAAGTGGAAATCGCCAAACCAGCACGGTTGCAGCTGTTCGAGGTGGGGGAATTCACCTGTCCCTGTCCGGCCAGCTTGTAGGCTGCCGGCTGGTGCGGCCTTTGTTTCGCGGCTGAATCGGAGCGAAATTCCGCGGCCAACTGCCCCATCGTCAAACACCGCACCTCCTCATTCCTCACCAAAACGCCAAGCTCTTCCAGAAAACGCGCCACAACGTTTTCGACTCGTGGCCACTCCGCATAAAGATTTTCGGGATGAAACCACACGTGGAAAACCCCACGGGTGAGGCGCACGCGCTCCAATCCCTTCCTCAATCGTCGCAATCGGCTGGAATCCGGGATGTACTTGCGCCACCCGGCCGCGTAACGAATCAGGAGTGAACCGGGAATCGAAACAATTCCCTCCTTGAGCGAGGGCTCGATCATGCACGGTGAACTCCCCGCAAAATCCGCCCAGATCATGCCGAGGGAATTGAGCATGCCGTTCGAAAACCGCATTGGCAGCCGATCCACATCTCTAAAACAAGTGAACCCCGCGTCGCGCAGCTCCGCGAGGTACGCCACCGAATTGCGCGGAAAAACGAATGAGGATTTCGGGATTCCAAGTTCCTTCGCGATCTGGGCGCAATACCGATACTCGGCCATCGCGCGCTCCCGCGTCATCCCGCGCTCTTCGAATGGGACATGCGAAAACGAATGAAAGCCGATTTCCTGCTCCGGCTTCGCCTTGCGGATCATTTCCACCAGGCTTGCGCCGAACCATTCGGGATGAGTCTGTTCATCGCCTTCTTTCGGAATATAGCTGAACCACGGTTTTGCGAAGTGAGGATAGCGTACTTCCGGCAGTCCGGAGACGTCAGGCAAGGATCTCCGCATCATCGCACCAACAATAGCCCAAGTCGCCGAAAGACCATTGCGCGTAAGGTGCTTCAATAAATTGGGCGCGCCGATGTCATGCGTCCACCGGGCCATCTTGAGCAGATCGTCATTAAAGTAAAGATCGAACGTGCCCCAGGTGAGCTCCAAATCCAAGCTGATTACAACCGTTGGTTGGGTCATTTCGTGTCAAGTCCCGGCCATGCCCCTCTGGCCGGAAGAAATTTCGCGTGCAGACAGCCCGTGTATGACGAATTTCCTCCGCGTCAAGAATCGGTCTGAGTTGCGGCTCAACCTTTCGACTTTAATCCTTCAACTTTGAGCGATGGACCTTCTAGTAGACCTTTGTACCGATTGTAAAGATTCTTGTAAGCGAACAAGGGCAGATCCAGCAGTCCAGGCAAGGTATCATCGGCGGCCATCAGAGCGAACTGGACTGGACTGCGAAACGAGCGCAAATACGCCCCGAGACTCAGCCGCCCGCGAAGCATTTCGTGAACAGCCGCCGGAAAGTCTGTACTTACGCGCATCCATCGCACACCGTTGCGTCCTGTTTGTTCCGCCACTTCCCTGTTCATCATCATTCGCCAGAGCAGATACGGAAAGTCTGTCCCTGCGCGGCCGCCCAGCGGTGACCAGGTCCAAAGCCTCGGATTTATATCCAGAAGCTTGTAGCGTCCGTTTCGCGCGTCGAATTTGTACTCGATTTCGGCAAGGCCTGTGTACCGGATAGCAGCCAGCAGGCGTCGCGACGGAGCCACAATCTCAGGGACCTCGAGCGTTTCCACAAACGAGCTGGAATACCCGAAGTCGACTGGGTATTGGCGGGTTCGACGCGCAGTGAGCGAGGCAATCGGCTTTCCATCGCGGCAGAGTGCCGCGTATGAGAATTGCGATTCGCCCCCGCCAGGTATCAGCTCCTGTAGAAGAATCAAATCTGGCGGAATCAGCTCCCGGGCTTCACGGTAGCGGGCGAGAAGCTCTTCTCGGTTTGCCACGGGCCAAGCTTTGTCTGCAGTGAAGCGATTGACGGCAACGTGCGCCGCAGGCTTCAGTATCGCCGGAAAGGCACATGCTTCGAGATCCGCTTCGCTGGCGGGACACATCGTCACCGGACAGTCGACCTTTTCCTGCGCCGCTAACCTGTAGGTAAGCCGCTTATCGTAGGCCCACTGCAAAATGTCCCAAGGAGGCGTGGACACGCGGTATCGGCTCGACAAGGCCGTATGGAATTTCGAGAGCAAAGCGGCCGATTCATCGCTCGTGGGAAACAGCACCCATCCACCAAGCTTGTGCCGTGTCGATAGTTCCAATAGGTAGTCGACTTGTGCTTCGCATTCTCCACTCGGCCAAGGCAGAGTCCGATGTGTGTAGCGAGAAAAGCATGCCAGCTTGATGTTGGGTGAGGTCGCCACCCACACCGGTACGCCCTGCCGGCCCAAACTCCTTGCGATTGTGAGGGCGTTGAGGTTTCCGCCTAAGACTAATACTCCAGTTGTTTCATTCATGGGTAGGGCTTTCTCGGCGTGTCGCGGCTTGCAGTCGCTTTTCCTCCAGCACGTGCTACGCGCTGGTTTGCACATAGTTGCGCATCATGCGACTTCAGCAGACAGCGGTTCGCCGACTTGAGCTCGACGGACCTCGGCCTTCCTAGCAACACAGCGGAGCAAAGCGCGCGAGGCGTAATGGGTGCCGACCACAAACTGCATCAGTGCGCCAAAACTCCAAACGGCCGGTGCACCCAGAAAGTGCAATCCGGGCACGGATGATTCCAGTCCCTCCCTGAGCCGCGGATAGCCTTGAAAGCAATCGATGGCTTTTGCTAACTCCGGTGAAAAGAAGTCGTACTTGGAAGCGTCCACTCGATATCCGGTCCCTAGTAGAACATGATCGACAGTTGTGTGACTTCCGTCATCCAGCCGAACTCTTATCCGCTCGCCAGCAACGGCAACGGAGACAACAGAGCGACCAAGTCTCATAGGTACGTTCTGGAGCCGTGCCACTAGCCATCGCGCGCCAGCCGGGCGGATGGATCGTTTGCGGAGCCAGTCCTGAATCGACCGGGGAAGCCGCCGGGTCAAATCCGGCCGAGCCACAATCTTGCTGATGCCCGCGGGGCCAACATCCGTAGGTGCGTACAGAAGCTTTGACACCGTCGGTCCCAAACCGTGTTGAAACGTCCTTGATATCGTGCCACCAAGCCAGCGAATCTGCCGCGTGCGCGCTACGATTTCGACTTCGGCACCGCCTTCATGCAGCAGCGCTGCGGATTCGAGTGCGCTCTGTCCGCTTCCCATGACCAGCACTCGTTTTCCGGAAAAGGGTCGCAGATCCCGATGTTCGCACGTGTGCGACACGAGCGAACTCGGAAGCCCCGCAAATTGCGACGGTCGCCATGCAAACGAACCGATACCGGCAGCAACGACCACGCGGTTTGTGGTCACCTCCTCGCCCGTTTCCAGGATGAGTCGAAAGCCCTTTGCCTTGGGCTCGACCCGGACAATCTTCCGTTGATCGAGGTCCGGGACGACCTGAAGCTGAAACCATCGCCCATAGTCGATAAAGCAATCCAGTGGTACCGGAGTGGAAAATCGCCTGGAGCTTGCTGCTTGGTATCTCTCCAGAGTCAACGACTGGTCCGGATCGGCAAGGTGCGTCGCCGCCCAACCGGAACGGAGCAACATGCCGACCGGCATGTTGCGCTCCCAAAAAGACATCGGTTCACCGAACGTGTGCACGTCCAACCCCTTAACCGTGCGCAAGTGAGCGGTGGCCGACAGCCCGTAAGGGCCGGCACCAATAACTGCTACGTCGCATTTCGTCATGCTTCGCTCCTGAAATTTGAAAATTCTGTTCACTGTTCCAAACCCAGCGAGAAAAACCGTGCCCTAGACTCGCAGAGGTGGAAATTCTTCGTCTGCATTACTCGTCGAACTGCAAAGCCATCCTGAGTGACTTCCTACGGGGGAGATAGCTGATCGAGTCGTTGGCCTAATTGCTGCCGCGCAGCTTCCACGGCACTGGGGTCGTGGGTCCAGTTGGTCCAGCTCGTGGCGATAGGCTGAACGACGGAATTCGTGAACGCGCTTTGCCCCAGGCTTTTCAGAATTTGCGCATACTCATAGTCTTGAATGCCGTCGCGGATGGCCTTCAGACGGATTCCCGGTGCGGACTCGGTCGAGCCGATCGGTCCTGGCGGATAAAGGAAAATGCCGTCACCCGGCCTTCCAAGGCCGCCGCCGCAAGCAGTGGTATCCACATTGTTCCAACTGCCGATGGCGTTGCCGGCGGTCCAGCCGTCGGGGCGATAGTAAAGGATACCTGTCGCGCCTTGTGTCCAATTCAAGAAGCCGGCTTGGATGCGCTCGTTGATCGGTGGATAGTCCACCATCCATTCCGGCGTATTGCCGAAGCCTATGTTGCAACTGGTGTAGCTCCACAAGTCGCTTCCGCCACTAGTGAACGGCAAAGCAGGCCACTGTTGCACGGAATCGAGCAGCACCCAATGGTCGATGGCGCTGCGCCCATCGCCTTCATCCAGCAGATTCGGGTCCGGCATGTTCGTAGTCATGATGGTCTTGACTCTGGGGTTAGCCGCATGAACGTTCGCACCCACCGTTTTCAAGGGCGCGTAGGCGCTCGGGCAGCCGTTCAGTTCATCCGCGACATACAAGTCCAGCTGCAGGCCCCCCGGCAAATTGGCCGCGGCAGCGTTGATTTGGCTGGCAGAAGGAAGGGTGGTATAGGAACCATCGCATTTAATCCCAACAATATAAAAAAGGTTCAGTCCAAAACGGTTGAGGCCAGAATTTGTGATATCCGAAGATGCATTGGCCGTCACATCGCAGCAGCTCATGACTTTATTACGCATCAAGGCCCGGGCCAACGTAGTGATGGTATTACCGGCGGCCGGTGGCCAGAGCGTCCAGAGAGAAAACTCCGTAGGCTGTGTGGGAAGTTCAAAGTTCCACACCGTCATCGTGACGGGGATACTCACAGAGCCTTGGTCAGCGGTCACAGAAATCGTGCCGGTATAATTTCCCGGCGGGCTGTTTGTGGCGCCGTGTGGCACGGAAATATCGATCCAATAGGGTTGATTCTGCCCGGCGCTGATGGTCGCGTTGCAAGCCTTCAACACTGCTGAGGCACCGCACAACGGGGAACCGGTTTCTGGATCATTAAAGGGGATCAGCGGCTCAGGGTAGATACCCGAACCGAGGGGAGGATTGCTGCCGCCGTAGCTCGCGGTACCGGTGACGGTGATGTAGTACTCGCGGTAGAGGGTGATGCTGGATGCCGGGATGGTTGCACCACTCGGACCCGCCAGCGCCGACGCGCTCACGTTCACGTTCGTCAGTCCATTCGCAGGGGCCTGCACGATGACCTGCGTATCCACCGTTTCGCCGCGCGCGCTGAACAGTGTAATTGCAGACGTCGTGCCGGGGGCGTCAGTCTGCCCCACTCTTATCAAACCGGAGGATACCCACAAAGGAAAAGGCGCGCTTGACGATTGGCCGGCTGTTATGAAGATCGTAAGACCGACGAGCACTGTTGCCGCTAACGGCAGGCCCTTCGCGTGCCGAAAAGTCCAGGCCGCATGTCCCCGGTTCTGGCGCTCAGACTTGGAGTCGATATTCATAGGCGTTCTTCTCCCAAGCAATTAATTTTCGAGCTGGGGAAGAATTGACGATCGGCGCGACTCTTTCCGTTGCAAGACTTCGAGATACTCTCGATGCAACGCTTGCCAGATCTGTTCCTGTCGAAAATGGCGCTGGACTTGTTCCTGACCGGCGCGTGCAAGCTTAGTGGCCAAGCCCCTGTCGCCGATGATCTTTGCGATTGCTTCAGCGAGCGCTGGTACATCACCGATCGGGAAAAGGAGTCCAGTTTCGCCATCCGCGACGACGTCCACTATCCCGGTCGCGCATGCCCCTATCACCGGTTTGCCGGACGCCTGTGCCTCCAGGATCACCGTGGGCAAACCTTCTCGGTGGCTCGGCAGGATTACGACATCGGCGGCGGCATAGTACGGAGCCGTGTCCTGTACTGCCCCGGCAAAAATCACGCGCGAATTTGTGTCCAATGAATTGCGAGTTTCAACTGGAAGTGGATCACCATCCTCGAAACATCCCACTAGAAGCAACCGGAGTTCCGGGTGCCGATGACTGAGTTGTGAAAAAGCATCCATCAGCTCTGGAATGCCTTTATCACTAGTAAGCCGCCCAACAAACAGGGCAACGGGTGCTTGCTTGGGGATTCCAAGGCGGCGGCGGAGCTCGGCCGCTCGCTGCTTCATTCCTGGCGTGGCAGCGAAACGCGAAGCATCGACACCATTGCAACTGCCAGCTCCGAACACCGCCGTTCGCTCCCAGGTTGTGAGTCCCGAAGCAATGGCCTTCTCACGGACGCTCTGGCTTACACATATGACGCGATGCGCGAAACGGCAAGCTAGCCGGTCGGCGTACACAAGAATCCGGCGCTTCAGCCCTTTGGTGGTCTCGAATCGCAAACCGTGCAGGGTGTAGAAGCGGCAAGGAACCCGGTTCAGCCATGCCGCAAATCCTCCCAACAATCCGGCCTTCGGCGTCCCTACATTTGTCACAGTGGGGCGAAGTTCGCGCATGATTCGCCCCAACCGCCAAAGTGAAACAAGATCTTGCAAGGGAGCGATCTCTCGCTCCAGGGGCACTTCAATGGTAGGAACGCCCTCTGGGCGCTCGACTTCCCATTCGTCCTTGCGTCTTTTCGGGCAGAGAACAGTCACATCAAAGCCTCTGTCATGAAGAAATTGCAGCTGACCTTGCAAGAAACCAACTGCAATTGCCGAATTTACCGCGACAACCAAGCGGGGTCGTATCAAATTCTCAGTCATCTTTGTGGTCGCCTGCACTCTATCGAGCAGGCCAGCAGCTTGCTAGGCCGCTCGCTAGACTGTTTCTGGGGTGGCATTGCTTTTTCCATTGGATTGGCGCGATTCGATGGGGGGAGACGAAACCACAGAGCGCCACGCACCAGCGAGATTTGGCGACCGGTCCACGTCAGGGCGCCACTGACCTATCGACGCGCCTCCCCGCTACAAGAGCACCCCAAGAGTCGCAGTCCGGGTCGTACCGTTGTAAGAAGCCGAGATTGTGGCGGAGGTTGAGATTAGAACCAAGGTCGTGTTGACCGTGAAGGTTGCGCCGGTGGCTCCCGCAGGAACGGTCACACTAGATGGCACTCTGGCCGCTCCGTTGCTGCTGGAGAGAAAGACTTGAGCGCCACCCGCTGGTGCTGGCCCGGTCAGGGTTACAGTGCCCGTGGAAGATTGGCCCCCAATAACGTTCGCGGGATTCAGCGTCAACGAAGCGAGAGTTGGAGGCGGAGGAGGAGCAGGTGTGACGGTAAGCGAGGCCGATCTATTCGCGCCACCGTAAATTGCGGAGATGTTGACCGTGCTAGACGCAGCCACGGCGCTGGTGCTGACCGTGAACGATGCGCTGGTAGCTCCGGCTGCGACCGTCACGCTCGAAGGCACCCTGGCCACCGTAGTGTTACTGCTGGAGAGGGCGACTTGTGTTCCCCCTGCGGGAGCTGGCCCGCTCAATGTCACCGTGCCTGTGGAGGAATTCCCGCCCGTGACGCTCGTGGGGTTCAGTGAAAGCGAGGAAAGAGCAACGGACGCAGTGGCCGAAGACGATAGCTCGAAGTCCAGGATCGCGGGATTTGGATCGTTCTGCGATATCGCCACGAACTTCGAAGGAGAGATCATGTAGATGACAACGTTGCCTCCGGTGCCGGAAGTAACCGTCATGGTTCCCCGGCCATTGGTGGGCGACGGAGCTACCGAGTACGTAGCTTTGAAGGCCACACCTGGGTTCGGCCCGCTTGGCGCGCCGATGTCTTCGGTGCCGTTCAAACTGCCTGTCGGGTTGGCGCCGTCGGCCGAGAATTCGCCGGAAAAGACCGTTACGCCGTAAGCCGCAGGATTAGTTGCGAAGCCCGCATACGGACCATTGAGCGAGCTGTTGCTGAACGGCCCCGCGGCTTGGGCTTCGCCGAACCCGAACAATACATTGGAATCGGAAACGAAGAGAAAAACTTGATTCAAGCTCACCAGGTAGGCAACCAGACTGTATCCTCCGATGGAGATCGACGCACGGCCATTGCTGGTCACGCTATACGTCCCCGCCGCCCCGGTAACAGAATTGGGCGCCCTGCAGTAATTCTCGTCGTAGGTCAGGGAAAGCGCGCCGGTGCCGTTGGTCGTGAGCAAACCAGCGACCGCTTTGGGCACGCCAGCTGCGCTACCGCACATGGAAAGGCCGGTAAGAGAAATCACCATGTTGCCGCTCAGCGAGGCGTTGGTGAATCCGCCTGTGGGAGTTTGCTGCTGCAGGATGGCACCATTGAGCAACGGTGTCGCCGTCGTGACCGGGTCGCTCTCCATCACAAACAGCTTTCCTGAATTCACAATGTAAAAGACGAAATTCATACTATCGGCCGCCCCGCCGAAGGTGAACGCAAGGCTCATGGTGCCGCGCCCGGTGGCTGTGTTGGACACCGCGTAATTCGCGGCGGTAAAAGACATGGGGTAATCAGTGCCGTAGGCGTTGACGTCTCCTGCTGCGTTGGTAAGCGTGCCTGTCCCGTTCGAAGTAAATCGACCCTCGATCGCGGCACGATTATTCGCGTTATCAAAGCCAGCGGCGCCGAAGGCGTAGTCGCCGGTGATTCGTGACGTGCTATACGCGGTGGTGTCCGCTTTTTCCATGGTGCCTGAGCCGATCGTTCCCGCCCCGCCCGAGGCATCGAACTCGATGAACTGGGCGTTGCCGTTGGCCAACATCGCGAAGGCCAGCCTCGCCGAGCTGCCCGAAAAATTCAGTGTCATTACGCCGCGATTGTCGGCACCAATCGAATACGTGCCGAGGAACGCCTGGGCGCTGCTAGCCCCGCCACCCACGCCGTTGGTAACAACTTCACCGCCGGTGAGATTACCGGCCCCATCGGCCGTAAATCTTCCCACGGCCCCAAAAACAGAAGCGGTCGTTCCGTTCCCGCTGAAACCATTGAAGGTAAATGCGTAGTTGCCGTTCAATTCGGCATTGTTAACGCCGGTGCTGGTCTGGCCTTGAACTCTCAAGACAAAAAACAGCGCGAACCACAGCAAAAGCAAAGCATTCAGCTTGCGCATCTTTCCTCCACTCGCTCGCTTGGGAATGTAATCTGCCACTTTTGTTGCCATCGGATCGCCGAAGCTTTAGGCGTGGGCTGGTGTCAGAGTCAGAGAAACCATCGTCACAGCGGGCACACGGGACACTCAATCAGTAAGGTCGAACTGAAATGAATCGGGTCCGGTAAGAATCCCCGCCGAACAACTTTGAATTGCCGGGCTTACCGGGCACACTCTGAGAGGCTGGACGAATGCACACCCGTTAAGCCTTGGGTGGCCAACCTCGCGTAGATGGCCTGATAGCGCTCCACAATCGCGGGCAGTGCGAACTGCTGCTGCACGCGGCGCCTCGCAGCTATTCCGAGGCGGCGCCGTACTGCCGGTCCGGCCTCTGCGAGCTTTCGCCAAGCTTCAGCCAGGGCATGCGAATCTCCTGGCTTTACAACCGTACCGGTCTCCCCAACGATCAAGGCGGAATCCCCTACGTCGGTCACGACGCAGGGAGTTTCGCATGCCATTGCTTCGCCAATTGCCATGGGAAAAGCTTCGCTGCGAGAAGAAGTCGTGGCGATATCCAATCCGGCTAACAGGCGAGAAATGTCTGTGCGATGCCCCAGAAGGTGACAGCAGTCACGTATCCCGGCGGCCTCGATCCACTCGACTAACAGTGAGTTTTGCGGGGTAATTTCCATGCCGCAGAGGACGAAGTGAATCTCCGGCATCCGCTTGTGCAGCCGCTCGGCTGCGTAAATGAAGTTGCGATGGTCCTTGTGAGGATGGAAACGAGCCGCAATTCCGATTAGAATCGCATCCGACGGAAGGCCGAGCTCCTCACGTATCGACTGGCGCGCAGCCGGGTCGGGTTTCACTTTCTCGAGATCAAAACCGTTGGGTATTACTTCCAATTTTTCAGCGGCGTAACCGAGAGTCTTGTGGATCCGCTGGGACGCTTCCGAGCAACACACTATCCGGGCGGAGAATTTTCGCGACAACAGGGCGCAGAGGCGATTGACGGACATAGTGCGACGTTTGTCCACACTAGGGTCGAGCGCGCTGTGGTGGATGCCCCAGATCACGGGCACGTCGCCAGCCAGGCGCGCCGCGAGACTGCCGACCAGATTCGCATGATACATCCAGGTGTGGATAACGTCCGGTTTCGTCTCGCGGATCCATTGTGCCAGGCGCAGCACCAGCAAAGGGTTAGGCACATTTGATTTCATCCCCAGTGTGCGTACCCGCACACCGATCCCTTGCATTCTCTCAGCAAGATCTAAAATGTCAGTCAGCGAAATGATTTCATTTTCAAAGCGTGCGCCGTCCATCCCGGAGGCGATCCGGCACAACATATTTTCGGCCCCGGCGGGGCCGAGCGTTGTGATGATGTGCATTACCTTGATCATAGTTCTGTCTAAACCAGGCGCAACGACCCGCCGTGCCGTCGAAGCACGCTTTCCGCTTCGACGCGACGCTGATAACCAACCAAATCCTCGTAGATTCGCTCGTAGGCCCGTACCATCACTGGGACATCGAAGTGTTCCTTTGCCCGCCGTGCAGCGGCCATCCCCAGGCACTTTCTGAGTTCTCGATTTCGTAAAAGAAATGTCATGGAATCGGAAAGACCTTGGACATCTCCCGGTTGGACGAGAATCCCTTCCTTACCGCTTTCAATGAGATCCGGCACTCCTCCCACGCCAGTGCTCACGATGGGCAGACCCGCCGCCATGGCCTCCATCACGGAGAGCGGGTTGCCCTCGAAGTCCGAGCTCAGTACGAAAACATCCGCGGCTCCCAACACCTCGGGAATATCGGTCCGCAGCCCGAGAAAATGAACTTGGTGGGTTAGACCCAGATTCTTGGCTTGCGCCTCGAGCCGCTCCTGCAAGATGCCTTCCCCAACCAGGACCAAATGAGCATTCGGGTTGGAAGCGGGGCCGTGCGCAAACGAATTCAGAAGTAGCGTGTGATTTTTCTGTGGAGCAAAGCGTGCCACGCTGACAAACAGAACATCGCTCTCCCTGAAGCCTTCTCTCACGCCCCATTCCCTGCGTGGAACCCGGGGACTGGCATAGCGTCCAATCGGGATTCCGTTCGGGACTACTCGGCTACGTCGAATTCCATAAAGGCGTTCGAGACTGTTTGCCACTTCTTCCGCGACCGCGACGGGTACAACTCCGTGCTTTAGCGCATAACGCTGAAGCCAGCGCAGGCCGGGTTCAATTTCGCGTTCCGCCAGGTTGTGGACAGTATGCAAAACTGAAACCCTCCTGCGGAGAAGGAGGAACGGCAATGCATATCGAAAAACATGTAGATGCGTATGGACAATGTCCGGCTGGCACTGATTGAGCACGGGGGGCAATCTAAAGTACATGCGGTAATCGAATCCCGGCCGTTTTCCCAGGTATCGAACTTCCACCCCGGCTTCGTCCAGCAATCGGTCGAGATCGCAGTCCACGCGATTCGCGAAGGAAATGACAATCGGTTCAAATCGCCGGCGGTTCAATCCAGTTGCGATATGAACGGCGACGCGCTCGGCACCACCGGGGCTGAGCATCGGAACTAGATGTATCACTCGAATTTTATTCATGATTCTTGATTGCCGGTCCGGTGAGCGATTTCCCCCAGCGATCCGCAGCCGAATCTTCGCCGCCGCCGTCGAGTTCCAGGAGAAACAGGAATTCACTGCTTAAGAATTTTTCCATGAAAAGAGTGTCCACCGAGGTTTCGGGGAGGAAATTCCCAACGCCATGATGCCAGCGGAACGGGCAATCGCTCTCTGGCGAGGCCGTGAGAAGGAAAGTGCCAGGTGCCGCATCTGAACCACACTTCCGCTTTGCGCCATCAGCAGACCGAAGAAGAACCAGGTAGGTTTGCGCATTTCCCAGGTTAGGCTGGACACGCCTACGACCCAAACCCCGAGGGAAACGATCCACAGTCGCTTCGGGAAAGGCGGCATGCCCCGCAGTGACAACGCCAGGGCACCCAATAGTGCACAAAAAACCGCAAAGCCTAGGACGCCCTGCTCGACAAGGACCGAAAGAAACGTATTGTGCGCGGGCGGCGCGGGGTCAGGCTCACCGAGACGAATCGGTTCCGCCAAAACACGGCTGACGATGATCCGGAAGGAATTTACTCCAATTCCAAGGAAGGGATGCGCGCGGAAGATCTCCCATCCCGCTTTCCAGATGATCGTGCGCCCGGTGAACGTCCCTCTTTCGAATTCACTGGGCATGGTAGATAAGCGTTGCCACGAGGTTGTCGGCACGAAGTAGAGAACGCCGGCGACGAGCAATGCAATAGTGAGCAGGAGCGCGATTCTCTGACGGCCATTCAGGCGGGCTTGCGTCAAGGGGACGATCGCGAGGGCAACTACGGTTGCAAGGGTGGCGCCACGGGACGCCGTCAGCAAGATGGTCGTTCCCGCCAAAATGAGTTGTACTCTGTAAACCCAAACAAGCCGTCCATGGCTATGAATTAGCAGGTAGTAGGACATGGGGATGCTTAGAGCCATTATTAGCCCCAAGTCGTTCGCATCCAACTTGGCGCCCGCATAGCGCTGATAGACTGACTGCTGGTTCGAAAGGAACAAATACAGTGTGTCGAATCCCGAAACGAAAGTTCCCAGGACATAGGCACGCATCAGTTGCATCTGTTCAGCAACGCCGGGGGCCAGTTCCCAGATGAGCCACACCATGATGAAGAGCTGAACGTAGGAGAACACCTCGACAATGGTCCCCTCGGGATAAAGACTCCACAGGTAACTTAGCGCCGCGAGGACGACGAATAGCGCCATGAGGACATGGCCGATTGACGGGCGCCTGACCTTTCCTCTTTCTATAATTGCTAGAACCCCTAGGCCTACCGAGACCATCCCGATCAAACGCACGCTTGTGCCGAAACCAGAGATTGTGAATGCGTCTTCCCATGGCATGGCAAAGACCAACAGCCACAGAGACCCGAATGCAAATTTGCCGAGTGTAGAAAACTGCTCCGCTTCCGCGATAGAGCGAGCCGCTACGCCCTTATGAACTCGCGGCAGGCCCTCGGGCTGACGCAGACTCAGCAATGGATCGCATCGTTTTACCACCGTAAACCCTCGCACCGCACCTTGAGTCATAACGCTCGGCTGCTCTGCAGAGGAGTCGAAATGCCCGGCCTCAGTCATTGCAATCGTTCTCCGCTCGGGTGACTTGGATTGGGAGGGAATGCATCATGCCGCTTCCAATTCCTGGGCGCAGGCACCAGCGTTCGCGCGCAGACTTCGGAGAAGGATGATGGCGCTCGCAAGCAATTGCACAGCGGCCGAAATCAACATAGATAAAATCACACCGAGCAGACCTTGCCGGGCAACCAGCCAATAGCAACCCGCCACCAGGCTTGTGATGGTCAATATATTTAAGGCCACCTGTGTACGGTAAATGCCCGCCGCAGTCAGTCCAAATCCCAAGAATTGGGCCATGAACAGAATGGCTCCGGCGGCCATGATCCAGGGGAGCAGGTCGGCTCGCTCGGCGTATTCGGGCCGGAACAGGATGGTTAGGATTTCGCGTCCCGCCAATTTCGAAATAAGGATTCCGCACACCCCGATGGCTGAACCAATGATAAGCAGCTTGCCGAGGAGGTTGCAGAACGCTGCAAAGTCGCCCCTGAAATACGATCTGGAAAGCCGGGTGAATGCCGCCTGTCCGAGCGAAACCACGGCCATATTTCCGACAGATATTGTCAGGCCGAGCGCGGAAAAGATACCCAGGTCACGTTCCCCAAGTCCGTGCTTGATGAAAAAACTGGGAATGCTGGAGTTCAAGGTGGTTAAAAGTACAACGATCCCTAACGGCAGGCTTCGCAACAACAATCCACGTTGCTCGTTCAGGTCAAAGCGAGGCGATAGCGCCTGGTTGCAGGAGAGCCATTTAAGTTGCTCGCCCAAATTGTGGGTGCGTTCGCGGATGTCGTAGCCAAACAGGACGATCGCACGCGCCAACACAACGCCGGCAATTCCCCACACAAGGCTTCTGGTGACATAGGTTGCGGCTGACAGGGCCAACACGGACAACAACGCCCTGGCGATCAAGGATTTCGAGATCTCAGCCATTCTGTCGTGCAATTGCAACCGCGCATAATACACATCGCTGATGGTTTCAAGACCGTAGGCTACGCCCACTAACAAAATCACTTCCGTCAACTCCCAGCGATAGCGCAGGATTCGAGTGATGGCAAAAATAATCACGAACGCGGCCGAGGTGGTCAAGAGGCGAAGACCGAGGTAGTGGCCAAAATGAGGCTGCCGGCGCTCGCTCGAATTCATGACGGAACGGAGTTGCATGTTCGTGAGCATCATCACCGGATATACCCAGGCGAGGCCCAGAGCATACTGCCCGACGAGTTCCGGGCGAACCAGCTTGGTCAAGAGCACGAGGATTGCAAACTGGCCGGCAGCATAAAAGGCATTCCCCACGAACATCCAACTAAAATCGGCACACAAACTGGGCCGTTCCCTCTGTTGGGCTGCGAAGACACTCGGAGCTTCAGTGCTCACGGTATTCACTCCTGGTGACTTTTGTTAAGCTCACAGGATGTATTGCGATGCCTGGCATTGTGGCTAGTGGTCGGCCAGAAAGATCGCTGCTCTACGCAATCCTGGCGATAAGCTTTACTGCCTCGCGCTCAGAGTTTCACGAGATAGCACACGATCGGGAAGATCCTTTGCCAGCGCTGATGTGAAGAGCAGAGCGCCATCCCGATTAAGATGCATTCCATCCCGCTGGTAATACTTCGCCGAAAGCGCGGTTGGATCAATCGGCACCGACACATCCACTCCCGCCGTGTGGGCGGCGTTAACCATCTGGTTGACGTCGTTTTCGGAAGAAAGAGTCGGCGGGACAAGCAGAATCAACTTCGCGCCGTGTGCTTCACAGACTTCGCGCAGCCTCTGCAAACGCGGAATCGAAATTCTCGCAAACTCTCGGTCATCGGGGATAGCCGGCCGCTGATTCACGAGTAGGAAGAGATCTTCAAGATGGGGAACCAGGTGTTTGAGAATCTGCATTCGAATGGCGCTGCGCGTATCCCAGAAGGTGCTTCCATGCGCGAGCAAGAGATTGCTGGTGGCCGTGCGATCCAGATGCAAATCGGAAGCCGCAGAGAGCGCGTCCCGGGCATCGAAGAAAAGCATGGGAGTGTAATCCTGGCGCACACCGTTCTCGAGAAAGTAATTCACGCCCACGCCAACAACCACCACCTGAGGCCTGGCTCCCCGAAGGAACAGCCGCTGCACCGCGTAGAACCAGTCATAGTAACCTGTAGCCTCAAGGAAAATGGGATAGATTCGCATGCGGTTGGACGTCAACGCCTGCAAGCGATCCAGTTCGACGCCGTGCAGGAGCAGCGAATTGCCCACCATCAGAACAGTAGGCGGTTCGTCGGGTGCAGCTGGGTGGATCCTTAAAGCATCGTCATACTGCCGGGAAATCCGGGCATAAGTGAGCGAATCATGCTTGAGCAGATAAACAGAGCAAAGCTCAGACACAATGATGAGCACGAGACAGATCGCCACCAGGGCCTTGGTGTACGCCAACGCAGTGGATTTAGAATCGGAAATAGACGAATGCATTGAGATTGCTTCCCGAAAAGAGCGCTAAAACAACGAGGGCGGTGCTGGCAAGCGCCGTCCGAAAGGCGTAGGAAGAGTTCGCAAACGGGTACTCCAGGTCGCCGGCTTCCAACAATAAATCCACAACGAATAGCGGAACAGAGAAGAGGCCGAGCAGGAAGAATGCGGTGGCATATTCACTCCGCCAGGCAAAATCAGAGAGTCCCGCCAGAAATTGAGTCGCCGCACTAAGCGACTCCGCCCGGAAAAACGCCAGGCTCAAGCAGAAAAGATTAAAGGTAAAGATGCGTTGCCCCCAGACAGAAAGAAAATCGAAAAAGCGCCGGGGTTGGACTACACCAGCAGACTTCGACCCCGATGGGAAGATGAGACGTTCGATGGCCAGAACAACGCCATGAATGGCTCCAAAGATGATGAAAGTCCAGTTTGCGCCGTGCCAAAGCCCAGCGAGGATCATGGTCTTCACGAGGTTCACGGAGGTTCTCCATTTTCCGCCCGCGCTGCCACCCAAAGGAATGTACAAATAGTCCCGCAGCCAGGTGCTCAAACTGATGTGCCAGCGCCGCCAGAACTCTTGCAGGCGGCGCGAAAGATAGGGCTGCCGGAAGTTGACCATGAAATGGAAGCCCATTAATTGCGCGCTGCCCCGCGCGATATCGCTGTAGCCGCTGAAATCTCCATACACTTGCCATGCGAAGGCATAGGTCCCGACTAGAACAATCCAGAAATTTGGCTTTCCGAGTTGGCCGCCAAAGGCGGCATTCGCCAGCAGCGCGCAGTTGTCTGCGACCACACATTTACGCACCAAACCTGAAAAAATCAGCATGATGCCGTCGAAGAATCGGTCGGCATCGAAGCTACGCTCCCGTTGGACCTGCGGTAGGAGGTGACCTGGCCTTTGAATCGGCCCGGCGATCAGATGGGGAAACAAACTGACGAATAATCCGTACTCAACAAATGACCTCGCGGGCTCCAGCCTGCCCTTATAGACGTCCACGATGTAGGCGACTTCCTGGAAAGTATAGAAAGAGATGCCCGGCGGAAGAATAATCCGGATCAAGGGCATAGGAATGTTGTGAACACCCAACGTAGCCATTGTCGCCGAGAGGGAATCCACAAAGAAATTGAAGTACTTGAATGTTCCCAGAATCGAAAAATTCAACAAAAGCGAGAAGATGAACCACTGTTTACGGTGGGAGTCCCCGCGATCTGGAATAATTTTCTGAGCAATCAGGAAATCCATCGTGGTGCTTCCAATCATGAGTGCAAGGAAGCGCCAATCCCACCAGCCGTAAAAGAAGTAACTTGCGAGCAATAGAAAGTAGTTCTGCCCGCGGCGATTCAAGCGCCAATAGACGAGCACAACCGGTAAAAGAAAGACAAAATAGGCAGGGGAGTCAAAAAGCATAGCGGCGAAAGAAGTTCTTACCTACCGAATCGTTTGCGGAGCAAAGTCAGAGGTGCTCTCCCGCCGGCCGGCGGAGCGTAACATTTCCGCGGAGCGATGGAGTCGTTCTGATCAAATTGTTCATCACGGTGCATTCGCTATGCTCGGAAACCACAGACCCATCGAGCATCGCAACTCAGGGTCTTGAGCTACTTTCCAACGTGCGCGCGGCCATCGGCGTAGCTGCTGTAGCCGTAATTTCCAGTAGCCTTAGGATCCCAGCTGTTCAAAATAGTGCCGAGAACTCGCGTGCCGTCTTCGGCGAATCGCTGGCACGCGAACAACGCGCTTTCGGTAGTAGTTTGACCCGCCCGGATTACGAGTACGACGCCATCCGCGAGGTGGCCCAACACACGTGCGTCGGCGAGATGGATCATCGGTGGCGCGTCTATCACGACCATGTCGTATTCCGTTCGCAGTCGATTCAATAGAGTAGACATTCTCGGAGAATAGAAAAGATTAGATGGAGTCACCCCACAGCTGCCTCCCGGAAGCAGGCATAGTCCAGAGACTTCAGTCTCGCGAACTAGATGGGAGATATTAACGTTTTCCAGCGAGCCGTCTCCGCGCAACATGTCACTCAGACCCCAGTTGTTGCCCACACCAAATACTTTATGCAGCCGCGGGCGGCGCAGATCGCCGTCAATCAGCAGTGCCTTGCGACCGATTTCCGCCACCGCGATACTCAGATTACAAGCGACGGTTGTCTTGCCCTCGCCCGGGCATGAACTGGTGATGAGAATAACTCGCGGACGCTCCCCGTTATCGTTGGGCAGAAGAATGGAGCTAAGCGTTGTGCGCGAGCACTCCGCTACCAAGGACGGCTTGCGTTTCCACGTGGCGAGCTCGGGGCAATCCGCGTGTGATCGGGCAAGAACTGGACGGGGGCGTCCCGGATAGAGCCCATTTGAGATTTGGCGCGGAATTGCAGATTCGTCCAGCGGAATAACGCCGAGCTCCGGCAAATCCAGGAAGACTTGTGCATCCCCCGGAGCGATGATCCGGCGGTCAACACGCTCCCGGAGGAGCACAAATCCAAAACCGAAAAGCACTCCGCCGCACAAGCCAATCGCAGAGTTCATTGGCAGACTTGGACGGTAAGGGAGCAACGGAGGCCTTGCGCGGTCAACGATCATGACGTTGCTGTCACGCATGGCGGCAGCCAAGCTGGCTTCCTTCACCTTCTGCAGCATCATTTCGTACAGCCGGCGGTTGGAATCCACATCGCGTTTCAGAGTGTCGTAATGGATAGCCTTCTCGGATTGATCCGCAACAACTTTTTGCTGATCCGCGTTGGCATTCGATAACAAATTTTCACGGCGGAGGGCGGCGGAATAGTCGTCGCCTATGCGTCGAAGCACGTGGCTGCGTTCGTTCTTCATCTCGGATTGCAGTTCGTCGATCTGCGCTTGTACTCGCTGAACTTTATAGTGTTCCGGGGTCAGCGTTGCGCTGAGCTCGGCATATTGCCGCTGCAATTCAGCCAGTCTTTGGCGGTACTCGCGCATCGTCGGGTCGTCCAAAACTTCCGGAAGGGAATCTGCTGGCTTGTTCTTCGCACCTTCAAATTTGGCCTGAGCGGCGATGCGGTCTGCCTGAGCCTTGGACAGCTCGTCTTCCAATTCTTTGAGACGATTTTCCGCCAAGTTGTCTTTTTCCGAAGTGAAAGAGAGCCCCGTGGCGTGGGCATAATCCTGGAGCTGCGCCTCAGACTGTTCCATCTGGGCTTTCATTATGTTCAAATGGCTCGTTAGCCAGTCGGCGGTACCCTGGGCGGATTTCCACCTCTCCTCCTGGCTCAGTTCAATGAATTCGCTGACGAGCGTATTTGCGAAGTCGGCCGCTCCTTTGGGGTCCGGGGACTCGTATGTCACCTCCAGCAAGCGCGAGTTGCCGGATGTCCGTACTGTCAAATTCTTTTCGATCTGGCTGATTAATTTCTCGCGCTGCGGAAGATTCGAACTACCGGAGAATTGGAAAATGCGCCGTACGCTCGCCGTGAATCTTCGCCAGCCGGTTGGCGGCTTTTCATTTTGGAGCTTCAGTCGGTCGATCACGTGATCGAGCAGGGATTCACTCTGCAGGAGTTTCACCTGCGTCTCCAGGTATGACTCCGGGGGAGCAGCGGTGCCGCCGGAATCGGTTCCGTCCTTCGGTTCCAGAAAGCTCGTACCCTGAATCTCGAACGAAGTCCGGGCCCGATAAATCGGGGTCTGGATCAGGCTGATCAGGATAGCCCCGAGCAGGCCCGCCAAAGCAAAGTTGAGTAACGTCCTCCGGTGACGGAAAAGTATGCGCCAGTAGTCAAGTAGACTGTCGTAGCCCGGCGAAGCGGCGGCGTCCGCCGAAGGTGACTCCGTATACCTGTACACCGCGGGACGCTGGTCCATCCGTGAGCCCGCCACGCTCAAACGCCCCTCGGACTTCTCAAGAGGAAAATCGGAATCTTTCATTTCAGTGCCTCAGTCAGAGTTCAAGGTGTGCGCCAGATGGCAAGGCCGGTTCCAGTTTGGAGAGCTGCTTCGAGTGCACGAAGAGCTGCTTTCTTGCCCGTGCTGCCTGGAATGAACAAAATGTCATCGCCCTGAAGCGGGACGTCCGGTTTTTTCCCGGTGAGTACGTCCTTCACATCCACTGCCATCTCCTCACGCTGATCGGCGTCGCGCTTCAACCGCAGGATTCTCGAATGCCGCGTGTCAGCAGTTCCGTTTAGCCCCTCAGCAAGGGCCAGCGCCTGTAGCACGGAGATGGACTGATGTTCGCCGAGCACGAAACCGCCCGAGCGCTTCACTTCCCCAATTACGTAAACCATCTCCGCCTTCGGGACAGAGATGACATCGTGCGGAAGAATTTGAATGTTCTCTTCGGGGTTCCTGGCTTCCATAATCTTCTGCAAGTTCACTTCGGCAACACTGAATTTTCCGGAGGCATCCAGCGCCGCGCCTGGCAATGGAATGCAGCCCCAGCCCAATTGTCGAGTGATGCGGATGCTATATCCGGCGTCCGGCCGGATCCCCCCTGCCATCGATAACATTTCTAGCAACGTCTTGTGTCCCTGGATCTGGTGGACGCCCGGCGTATTTACCGCACCCAGTATAGAGACCGGCTGGCTTCGCAACTCCCTGACTGTGACGGCAACTTCCGGGTGACGAATGTAGGTGCTTAAAACCTTGTCAACCTCCTCTTCGGATTGCTCCACTGTCAGACCAGCTACGTGGACACGCCCCGCAGGTGGAACTTGAATGTTTCCCTCGCTATCGATCCGAACTGGTTTGTTCGCCACGTCACCCAATTCAGGCCCAGAAATGTCCAGAAGGTCGTCAGGTCCCAGCTGGTACGTGGAGCGTACCTGGCCGCCACACTTCGGCGTCGACCCGTTCGGCTGCGGCGACGAAGGAACCTGCGCGCCGGCGCCAGCGGCCAGAAAGAAAACCGTCAGCCCGATCGGCACTATATTCTTGATATTTATCGGCGTAACCAAGCGCGAATCCACATTTGACAGGGCCAAGCCGGCAAATTCCCGGCCGCCCTTCTCTGCCAGTTCGGCGACGTCCTCGCCCTGGATTGCAGTATTTTCTCGATGCTCCACTTTTGTGATAACAAAGGGTGATTTCTCGGCTTAACCCGAACTTGGAACGGGAATGGAATGGCGCGTGCGCGAAGCTATAACCGCACCAGCGGTTTTAAAAGCAGGCGCCTGAGTCCGTGTCTTTTGCTCATGAACCAGCCAGGAACGGTTCATTTTCTCCACATTGGCCGCAACCGCTCTGGAAAATCCAGTCGTCGTAAAGACTTCAAGATCCATCAAAAGTGTCGATGCCGCATTCTTTCGATAGAGTGTAAAGCCGCCCAGTCGCTTGCCATTGCGTTTCATCAGGCTGAAAGTCAAACTCCAATTTGTGTCGGATGATGCCGGTGATGGGTCCCAAAAGAATTGAAGCTTGGAGCGGCTGACCGGTTTGAATGGACCAAGATCGACCTCGGCCGGCACTGCCGATGAAAAGTACAAACCAAAACCATCGAATCCAATTGGTTCAAGACACTGCTGCAGAATTTGGCAGAATTGCGGGAGGTTGTTGCACGACTCCAGAGCGTCCGCCGCACGGCGGATGCGAATGTCATTGGCGATCACATGACGCTGGTTCAGCGTGCGGCTAGCCACGCGGCCAAGTTCCAGGAATTCGTGATAACGCAACTGCCGCACCCCGATCAACACGCCAATCCCAGCCACCACCAGGACCGCTGCCACTGCAGTGTCTCCTGGGTTGAGCAGAAGGAGACTTAACAGCCCAAAGCAGGCGCTCACGCCATAAAGCACCAGGACTGATTGTCTATGGGAAATACCCCGGCTCAGCAACTTGTGGTGGATATGCTCACGATCAGGACTGAACAAACGTTTGCCGCTCAAGAACCGCCGGATTACCGCGACGGTGACGTCCAAGATCGGCAGCCCGAGCGAGACGATGGGGATCGCAACTGCAATCATGGTCGGAGATTTGTGCGATCCGGCGATGGCGATTGCACTGATGAGGAATCCAATCAGTAGACTGCCGCAGTCGCCAAGGAAAATGGAAGCTGGATTAAAGTTGAACCGCAGAAATCCCGTGATCGCCCCCGCAAGGGCCAGCGTCAGGATCAGGACTACTCCATTGTGGTCCAGTACCGCTACGATACAGGTCACCAGAGTAGAGAAAAGCGCGGATCCCGCGGCCAGTCCGTCAAGGCCGTCAATCAAATTGAAAGCGTTGGTAATCCATAAAACCCAAATAATTGTGAGCGGAAGTCCAACCAACCATCCCAAATGCGGATGACCCGCAAGGAAAGACAATCTTGATATCCCAAGACCGTTGCTGAACAGTAGCACTGCTGCCGCGGCTTCCGCTGCAAACTTGATGTAGGCGCTGACCCCGCAAAAATCGTCGATCAGGCCAAGTATGAAAATGATGGTGGCCGGCCCCAGGATTTTCAAAGTGAGCTGCGGCAATGGAAACTCGCGTGTGCCGAAATGCTGTGGCAGCCAATGCACCAGAAGCGCCATGCACGCGAGCGTAAGGAAAATAGCGACTCCACCCACACGTGGTATAGGACGAGAATGGACATGACGATCCGAACTCGGCGGAGAGACCCAACCACGGGCAAGAGAAAAATCGCGGATCAAGCGCGTAAATGCTGCGGACGCTAGAAGCGCTGCGATAAATACAAGAAGGGGCATAACTCTCTCGAAGTTACCTTGGACGATTGTGAATCTCTACTGGCTCAGCCGCAGATCCCGAAGTCCGGGCTATCTTTTCTCAACAGACGTTCCAGTGATTTTTCCTGGATGACACTGCAAGGCCTAAAGATTTGGTTTGATGAATTAGGATGACGATTGCATGGAACTCGACGCGGTCTGATTCGAGGCGAATCTGGCAGGATATGCCGCACCAATCCAGCTACGATCAATTTCGACAGCAACCGAGCGCTGCAACAAATTAACAGAAAGCACGAGCTTCAATCCTGACTTGATTTTGATTACGATTCCGCTCATACCCTGCAGAGGCCCATCCTCGATCCGGGCGACATGTCCCACCTGCAGGTATGGCCAAGGCATGGTCGCCAGGCCGCTCCTGCCTGCGCGCTGGATGGCAGCAATCTCTTCTTCCCCGACAGGAATCGGTGTTTTCCCGACGCCCACGATCTGTATCACCCCCGGTGTCATCAGCACCGGCAAGCGATTGTGCGCGTTCATCCGGCAGAAAAGATATCCAGGGAACAACGGCACTTCGACTTCTTTCATCCGATCGGACCAGCGTCGCATGTATTTGCTGATGGGCAAAAAGCACTCGTAACCGGCATTTTCCAGTAGCAAGTTCGCTGTCTTCTCTCTGCTTGTTTTCACGAGGATCGCGAACCACGGCCACTGTTGATTGGGGTTCTCCATTTTGACTCCGGTAGAGAAGCTACCGCCGTTGGAGTCCCAGAATTCTAAGGACCCGGAATCGGCGAAGACCAGGTCCCCTCGATCGCATCTGTCAGCTCAAGCCTGCTTCGCTCACGAGGGAAAAACTTGGCCCGCGACGTACCGTAACCGATGCCGAGCCCCTTCACAATCCGGTCTTAACCCTAAATATGAGGAGGACAATTCCCGAGAGTATCCAAGGAATCGTAAGTCAAAGAATTTTTAAGCAGTTGCACATTCACAGTTCCTCATCAATGTCCTCTTGGTCCTGGATTCAGGTATTCCCCTGATTCCAATTCCTTGATTCAACTGATTGTCTCTTCCACATGCGCCTGAATATCCTTGTGCGCATGCGTGCGCATGCGGACGACTGGTCCCGAAGCAGGAGGGAAAGAGTGCGTTGAGGCACAGAGCACACAATCAAACAGGTTAGCGTCCACGCCTGGACTTCTCGTGTTGTTTTGCCGCGTGTAATTCCCCGCCAAACACTTTTGCTGCCCAGTCCGCTATCGCTTGAGCGGTCTTAGTCAATCCGCCGCCGATGAACTGGGCCACTACGCGGAAGCCGCGGCGATGCGCTGTGTTGTCGTACACCAGTAATTCATCGGCATGATTCGGAACTTCGGACAGATTTTTCGTTGATTCCCGATAGGAGTCAACCACGCTGGACACGGGCACGGCTTGTCCGCCTCGACTCATGCGCACCAACACCCGCCCCACATTCAAATTCGCATCTTCGGTAGAAATAAAAAGAACCTTCGTTGAATACCCTGCAGCCTTAGCCTGGTCGAGTAGTCGCGTGTCCACGCGGATGTCTTCGACCGCAAAAGAACGACGCTCATCAAGAAACGGTTGTTGCTGGTGCCTCAAGGCGGGAACAAGGGTTGGGAACGGCTCTTTCAAGTAGGCTTCGCAGAAAGTTGTCTTACCGGCGCCTACCGGTCCTGCGATTATGAACAATTCTGGTTATTGCTGGCTCAGGTTGTGATTTCCTCGCGTGCAATTTTGCGCGGAGCCTTCCCGCGAGCGGGCTCAAAGCCTGCCTCTAATTTCTCAACGGGGGTTCGCTCTCCGTCTGGCGTTACCTTCACTGTCGCTTTCAGGTTCCGATCGTACTCGTAATATGACCCGTTCGGCTCTTCCACCTCGAAGGGAACAGATTGCATTGCCGAAACCTCCGCAAGCATCTGATGAAGCTCCCGACGTTCGGCCTCCGTCATCGTGTCATACGAATGTGAGCGGCCTGAGACATAGGTAAGTGGCGCGCCCGGCCAGATTCGAACTGGCGACCCTCTGCTTAGAAGGCAGACGCTCTATCCAACTGAGCTACGGGCGCGTCCTCGAAGAATTTTACCATTCTTGGCGAGCGGGCAGCCATCCCTCCTAGTTTGCGGCAGCTATTTCTAACTCTTTGAGCAGGGTCTTGCCTTTGCGGAACCACGGCCGTTCGTACCGCTGCATGTAGCGCGGCAGCGTGCGTTTTTTTGCAAGCAGCTTTTGAGCCCACTCGCGCGCCTCCTCGCGGCGGCCTGCCAGCTTCAGAAAGCAGGCATAGTTGTAGAGCGTTTCGGTAGTTGTTGAGAATTGCGTCACGTCGGCATAAAAGTGCTCCGCGCGCTCCAGTTGGCCGGTTCGTGCGCAGGCATCGGCCAGAAGTCCGGCAGCTCTGTAGTAGTCGAACTTCGCATCGCTGCCGACGACGCGCTCCAGATCAGGAATAGCGGCGGCAAAATCGCCCAGCCCCAGAGAGGCCTGCGCCCGATAGTAGAACGTGTAGACGGAATCGCTGCGCGCGGTGATCGCGTTCGTGAACGCCTCGCGTGCTTTGGCGAACTCCTTCTGATCCTTGTAGAGCTCGCCCAATTCTTCGTAATTTGCGGCAGAAGGATTGTCGAGGATTTGAGTTTCGACGATCTGAATGCGGGAATTCCGGCCAATCCCTTGAAACACTCCGCGCAGGAGACCGAAATCAGGCAGTACTTCCGCGACGATATAGATTCCTGCCCCAAGAAAGCCGCCGAAGAAAATAATAAAGAACCAGTAGTTCTCCGGCCTGCGGCGCACGAAGTGTACGATCGCGAGGATTTGCAGGATAAATCCCCAAGGATAGAAGAGGTGGCTTAGACCAAACATGAATGACCGCCTTGTGAACAGCTTCTCTATCCCGAGCTAAATCGTCAAACGAAACGTCATTCGAATGTGAACAGAAGTTACTGTCCACTCGCGCGACCCTGCTTTGCTATGATGAGCGGAATGAATCCCATCGAAACACTGGGGCTCGCGCTCGGCGCCGGATTTTCCTCGGGTTTGAATCTCTATGCGACTGTGGCGACGCTGGGACTTCTGGAGCGATTCGGAGTCATCCATCTCCCGCAGCCTCTCCACGTGCTCTCCCATCCCGTGATACTTGTTGTTGCGGCCGTTCTTTACCTGGTCGAATTCTTCGCCGACAAGATTCCGTATGTCGACACCGTCTGGGACGCAATCCACACTTTCATCCGTCCGCCTGCTGCCGCCCTGCTTGCCTATAGTGCGGCGGGGGCTGCTCCTGCGGAGTGGCGCTGGGGCGCGGCGCTCCTTGCCGGAGGCGTCGCTCTTACCTCGCACGGCACGAAAGCCAGTGCTCGCGCGGCGGTCAACACCACGCCGGAGCCGTTTAGCAACTGGGCTTTGAGTTTCGGAGAAGACGTCCTGGCAGTTTGGCTGACGTGGATGGCCACGGCGCATCCCGTGGCAACGACGGTCATCGTCGTAGTACTCGTCGCGCTCTCAGCGTACTTACTTTTTCATCTCTTTCGGTTCGCGCGCCGGGCGCTGCAGCGCTTGTTTGCGACATGAATATTCGGCTATTTCATATACGCCGCCAGCCAATCCAAAAAGGTTTTGTACCAGAATCGGCTATTTTGTGGCTTCAGAACCCAGTGGCCCTCGTCGGGGAAAATGACCAGCTTTGACGGCACGCCCTGTCTTTGCAATGTGTTGAAGAATTCGAGTGATTGTGTGTAGGGCACTCGATAGTCCAGCTCGCCGTCAATCACCAAAGTCGGGGTTTTGAATTTGCCCAATTCGGCCGCGTAGGTCATGGGCGCCCATTTGTGGTAACTCTCGGGATTCGTCCACGGAGTCCCCTGCATATCGTGTTCTTCAAACCAAAGCTCTTCCGTGGCATACATCGAGTTCTTATCGAAAATCCCGGCGTGGCTGATAATGGCTTTGAAGCGCCCCGAGTGGGTTGCAATCCAATTCGCCATGTACCCGCCGTAGGATCCGCCCGCAGCGGCCATGCGAGAGCTGTCGATGTACGAGTATTTTTTCAACACGAAGTCCACGCCGTTCATCACGTCCACGTAGGCTTTGCCGCCCCAGTCATTCGTGATCTCGTCTGTGAATTTCTGACCGTAGCCCGTTGAGCCGCGCCGGTTGATCATCAGCGACACATAACCAGCCGCGGAAAAAACTTGAGCGTTCCATCGGTAGCCCCAGGCGTTCGAGAACATTGTCTGCGGCCCGCCGTGCAGCACCACCAGAAGCGGATATGTCTTTGTCGCATCAAAATCTGGGGGCCGGATCAGCATGGCCTGAACGCGCGTTCCACCCGCTCCTTCAAACCAAAACGTTTCCGGCTCGTTCATCTTGAGCGACGCGAGGATGGCATCGTTCTGATGCGTAAGCTGGCGCACGCCAGTTCCATCGCTCGCTGCAGCTAAAATCTCCGCTGGCTTGGTCAGGCTCGTGCGTTCGAACACCAGTGTTTTGCCGTCGTTGCTCAGTGAGATTCCCAAGTTGTAGCTGTTCGCAATCAGCTTCTTCGGCTCGGCTCCGACTCGCGGGGCCATCGCATAAATCGGCTGAAGCGTTTCGTCTTCCGCCGTGAAATAGATGGTCTTGCTGTCCGCCGACCAGACCAGTTCGCCGGCGCTGCGGTCGAAGCCTTCGGATAAATTCTCGATTTTTCCAGTGGAGCGGTCGTAGAGCATCACGCGCCAGCGGTCAGACTCGTACTCCGGCGTCAATTGCGCGTGATAGGCAATGTACTTTCCATCCGGCGAATAGGCCGGCCCGCCGTCAAATCCCGGCTGCTTAGTGATACGTTTTACTTCGCCGCCCGCGACCGGCACGACAAACAGATCCCCGTTCGTGCTGATCGCCTCCACAGGATCCGTCACTGCCGTAAAACAGATTTCCTTTGAGTCTGGCGAAAAATTCAGATCGCCCGGTCCTCCACGTTCATCGGGAGGCACGTCGTAGTTTGCTCCTGGCGTGAGATCGCGCGGGGCCGCACTTTCGCCGGCCGGCACCACAAACAGATGGCTGCGCTTGCCATCGTTCCAGTGCGTCCAGTGGCGGTAAAGAAGATGCTCCGCGACGTGTGCTTTCACTTTGTTCTTTTCTTTTTCCTTGTCACGCGCCCCATTGCAAGCATCGTCCTTGCAGTCCGGATAGACACCGGACGTGAAAGCAATCGTCTTCCCATCCGGCGACCATTTCACGATGTCCGCACCCGTGGAAATGCTCGTTAACGGTTTTGCTTCGCCGCCATCCATGGAGAGCAGATAAACCTGCGAGTCCCCGCTTCGCGACGACAAAAAAGCAATCGTCTTTCCGTCCGGCGACCACACCGGCGATGTGTCGCGCCCACTCTGCGTAAGTTGCTGCGATTCTCCGCCCGCCGCCGGCACAATCCAGATATTGCTCGCGTTGCGATTGGCATCGAGATCCGGCGTTGTCACGGTGTACGCCACCCATTTGCCATCGGGCGAAACCTGCGCTTCTCCAAGGCGATGCATTTTGATCAAGTCGTCAAAGGCGATGGCATGGTTGGCCGCTCCTTGCGCTCTTACGCTGGACACCCCTGCGAACAGCATCATCATGGAAAAGCTGAATCGCAAAATTGCCGGTTTCATCGAATTTCCTCTTTACATTGCATGATGGATTGTACTGTCCCTGCGCGGCACTTTGGATGATGTCACGATTCGTAAGCGATTCCAAGCGCGCGTGGAGTCTCGCTTTCAGGTTGTTGCCGTGTCGAGTCCACTCCGAGTTGGACCGCGCGAGTCTGCTACAATCGCTCATCGAGCAAGCATGTCTAACGACGCCGCTCTCTTTCCGCGCAATTTTCACAAGGACATTCCCGTCGCTGTCCGCGGCCAAGGATGCTGGCTCTTCTCCGCGGATGGACGAAAGTTCCTCGACGCGGCAGGGCAGGCCGCCGTCGTCAACATTGGCCACGGCGTTCCCGAAATCGGCCGCGCGATGGCGGAGCAGTCCGCGCAGCTTGCCTTCGCCCATACTTCGCAATTTCATTCCCCACCGGCGGAAAAACTTGCGGCTCGTCTCCTCGATCTTGCTCCGCCAAATTTCAAAAATGGCGGCCGCGTTTACTTCACCTCCGGCGGTTCCGAAGCTACGGAGACGGCTATCAAGCTCGCGCGTCAGTACCATCTTGAAAAAGGGCAGCCCGCTCGGTACCGCATCCTTTCTCGCCGCCAGAGCTATCACGGCAGCACGCTCGGCGCCATGACCGTCAGCGGAAATGTTGCCCGCCGCGCGCCTTATCTGCCCCTGCTCGCGGAGTGGGGCCACATCGCTCCCTGTTTTTGCTATCACTGCCCGTTTGAAAAAACATTTCCGCAGTGCCAGCTCGCTTGCGCCGATGATTTGGACTCGTTTCTGTCCGGAAGCGACGCAGCTTCCGCGGCCGCTTTTATTTTTGAACCTGTTGTAGGCGCGACTCTCGGCGCCGCTGTGCCGCCGGAAGGCTATGCTGCTCGCGTCGCCGAGATTTGCCGCAAGCGCGGTATCCTTCTCATCGCCGACGAAGTGATGAGCGGCATGGGCCGCACCTGCAAACCTTTCGCTGTGCAGCACTGGAGCGTTGAGCCCGACATTATTCTTACGGGGAAGGGAATTGCCAGCGGCTATGCTCCGCTCGGCGCGGCTCTCGTGGCACCCAATATCGTCGAGGCCATTGATAATGGCAGCGGCGCCTTTAAGCACGGGTTTACTTACCAAGCCCATCCCGTCGCGACCGCTGCAGGAAACGCCGTTCTGGATTACATCGAATCGTACAAGCTGTTCGGACGCGTTTCTCGGGCAGCGGAGACATTGCGAGCCGCTCTTGAGCCGCTTCAAGCGCATCGCCATGTGGGCGAGATTCGCGGGCTTGGACTTTTGATGGGAATGGAATTCGTCCGCGACAAATCAACTCGCGCGCCGTTCGATGCTCCCCGGGCCATCGCTGAAAAAATTCGCTCGGCCGCGATGGATGAAGGCGTTCTCACTTATCCAACGCAAGGTTGTGTCGATGGAATTCGCGGCGATCACATTCTTCTAGCGCCGCCATTCATCATCACGCCGGAAGAATCCGCGCTCATCGCAAGCGGTCTTAGCGCAGCGCTCACGCAAGTGTTTCCCGATTAACAGTACGCGATTATTCTCAATTCTAGCGTAGTCTGTTCTTTGATCCGGAAAAGGAGCTAGCTCGACAATGCGGCATTTTACTTGGAAATTTGCGCTTCTGCTCTGCATTACGGTCGGCACCGCTGCTTCGCTGCCGGGACAAGACAATTCACGATCCGAACCTCGCGCGCGCGATCTAGGCATTCCGTTCGACGGCAATCCTGGTCCGCTGAATGCCATCACGGATGTTTCCGGCGTCACGGTTGGCCATACCACGCTGATCTCCGGCGAAGGGAAACTTCAAATTGGTAAGGGTCCGGTGCGCACCGGTGTCACCGCGATTCTTCCTCGTGGAACGAAAACGATGTCCGATCCCGTTTTCGCCGGATGGTGGTCGCTTAATGGCAACGGAGAAATGACCGGCACGGCCTGGGTTGAGGAATCCGGCTTTCTTGAAGGCCCGGTGATGATCACCAACACACATAGCGTCGGCGTGGTTCGCGATGCTGTGATTCAGTGGCGAGTCAATCATGGACAGCCTGATCCGACCGGGTATTGGTGGTCTTTGCCGGTAGTTGCAGAGACCTGGGACGGCTGGCTGAACGACATCAACGGTTTTCACGTCAAGCCGGAAGACGCTTTTCACGCCATTGACTCCGCGCAGGGTGGCCCCGTCGTGGAAGGAAACGTCGGCGGCGGCACGGGAATGATTTGCAATGAATTCAAGGGCGGCATCGGGACTTCTTCGCGCCGAATCGAAATCAAGGGCGTCAACTACACTCTGGGCGTTCTTGTCCAATGCAATTACGGCCGCCGGCAGAATCTCCGGATAGCAGGAGTCCCTGTTGGCGCGGAGATTCCGAAGGATCCCGCCTATGCCTCGGCTTCGTTTGGCGAAGTCGAGCGCGGTTCAATTATCGTTGTCGTCGCAACAGACGCCCCTCTTGTCGCGCACCAGTTAAAGCGCCTGGCCCGCCGCGTTTCACTCGGGCTTGGCCGCGATGGAAGCACATCCGGCAACGGCTCCGGCGATATTTTCATCGCATTCTCCACCGCCAATCCCGGTGCCGCCGCTGCCGACCACCTCGTCGGCCTTAAAATGCTCCCCAACGATCTTCTCGAGCCCTTGTTTGCCTCCACCGTCCAAGCTACGGAAGAAGCCGTGATCAACGCGATGGTCGCTGCCGAAACCATGACCGGAATCGAGAATCACAAAGTCATTGCTCTCCCGCATGACAAAGTTCGTGAAGTCCTCAGAAAATATAATCGCCTCGTGAAATGACCCAGAGCAACCATTTTTTACGACACACGACGCGAGCGGAAACGCGGTATGCAAGACTGAATTCCCGCCTTCCGTGGCGCGCACTCTTGATTTGTCCCATCTTGCTCTTGCTCTGCTCCTGTTCCTCTCCTCCGCCGCCATCGCTCGCCATCACTCATGTCACGCTCATCGACGCCACCGGCGCCGCGCCCAAGCAGGACATGACAGTTTTCATCGACGACGAAAAGATTGCCACAATCGGCCCGTCGCGCTCGCTTTCAATACCTCGGGAAACAAGAACGATTGACGCCCACGGCAAATTTCTCATCCCGGGCCTCGTGGACATGCACGTCCATCTCACCGGCGCTGGCGAACCTACAGGCAGCCGCGAATTCATTCTTCCCCTGCTTCTTGCTAACGGGATCACGACGGTGCGCGATATGGGCGGCAATCTCGAATCCCTCATCGCTCTTCGCAATGAAATCGGGCGTGGCCAACTGACGGCTCCGCGAATTTTCTTTGCCGGCCCTTATCTCGATGGGAGCCCGCCGTTTTTCGAGCCATCTCTGGTCGTCACCAATGCCGCCGAGGCAACCGCGGACGTTCACTCGCTCATTTCGCGCGGCGC
>Ga0247680_1000132_pt1 | contig 31610 bp, 28 predicted proteins | sample CNK21_metaG_FD_182803 | JGI IMG/M metagenome (GOLD analysis project Ga0247680, IMG submission 182803) | Soil microbial communities from Purdue University Martell Research Forest, Indiana, United States - CNK21 | ecosystem: Environmental > Terrestrial > Soil > Temperate forest > Bulk soil...
GCGGAGAGGGCCAGGGGTGGAGTGGAGGTCAAAGTGATCCTCGACGCCGTCGGCTCCGCCACCATGAGTCAGTGGCTGATCGACTTCCTCACCCGCAACGGCATCGACGTGGAGTGGTATCACCCGTTGCGCTGGTACACCATCTCCCGGTTCAATCATCGCACGCACCGCAAGCTGCTCATCGTCGACGGAAAGGTCGGCTTCTCCGGCGGGGTCGGGATCGCCGACGATTGGCTGGGCGACGCCGACTCGAAGGACCACTGGCGCGACACCGTGGCCCGCGTCGAAGGGCCGGTGGTCACGCAGATGCAGTCGGCCTTCATGGACAACTGGGTCAAGAGCCGCGGCGAGCTGCTCACCGGTCTCGATTACTTCCCCGCGCTTCCGGCGGCCGGCTCGCACCTGGCGCAGGTGCTCAAGTCGTCGCCGACGGAGGGAAGCTCAACGGTGAAGCTGCTCTACATCATCTCCATCGTCAGCGCGGTCAAGTCGATCTACATCAGCAACGCCTACTTCGTTCCCGACGCCGATACCAGCCGCGCGCTGGAGGGAGCCGTCCGCCGCGGCGTGGACGTGCGCGTGATCGTGCCGGGCGAATTCACCGACGTCCCGATCGTGCGCCAGGCCAGCCGCTGGCACTACGAGCTGCTGCTGCGCCGCGGCATCCGCATCTTCGAATACCAGCCGACGATGATGCACGCCAAGACCATGGTGGTCGACGGCGCCTGGACGACCATCGGCTCCTCGAACTTCGACGACCGCAGCTTCCGCCTCAACGACGAAGTCAACGTGAACGTCTACGACGACGGCATCGGCGCCCAGATGGAGGCGATGTTCCACGCCGACCTGGCGCGCAGTGAAGAGGTCACACTCCGCAAATGGTTCCGCCGCGGATGGCTGGACAAGTTGAAGGAGAAGGCGGCGGAGGTGTTCAAGCCGCAACTGTAACTGCGCGTAGCGCGTTGTCTGCGGCTTCGCCGCGTTGTCGGTTGTCTGCGCGCTGCGGCGCGCGTGGTCATTAACTTCACGGCGACGCAAGGCTGTAGATAAAAAGGACCACGCGCCGTGCGCAGACAACGCGCGGAGCGCAATAACGCGGCGAAGCCGCAGACAACGCGCTACGCGCTACATGTGTATCCAGTCCGTGTGCACGAACGGCGTATCCGCCCCCTTGTCGTTCCGCTGGTACGTGTGTGAGCCGAAGTAATCGCGCTGCGCCTGCGTCAGGTTCTGCGGCAGCTCGGCGCTGCGATAGGCGTCGAAGTAGCTGAGACTCGCGGACATCGACGGCACGGCGATTCCGTTCCCCTGCGCGAAGGCCACAGTCCGGCGCCAGGCAGACTGCGATTGCTGCACGTCGGCCGAGAACTTATCGTCGAGCAGAAGGTTCAGCAGATCGGCCTTCCGTTCATAGGCGCTCATGATCGAGTCGAGGAACTTTGCCCGGATGATGCAGCCGGCTTTCCAGATGCGGGCCATCTCGCGCATGTCGATCGACCAGTTCCATTCACGCGAGCCGGCCTGAATCAACGCCATCCCCTGCGCGTAGGAACAGATCTTCGAAACGTACAGCGCGTCGTGGACGTCGGCGATGAACTGCTTCCGGTCAGCGACGCTCGGCTTCCCGGTCGGTCCGTGAAGCACCTTCGATGCCGCCACGCGCTCGTCCTTCATCGACGACAGCACGCGCGCGTCGATGGCGGCGGCGATCGTCGGGATCGGTACGGCCAGATCGAGCGCGATCTGCGCCGTCCACTTGCCGGTTCCCTTCTGTCCCGCCTTGTCGAGCACTTTGTCGACCAGGGGTGCGCCGCTTTCCGGGTCTTTGACGCGGAAGATGTGCGCGGTGATCTCGATCAGGAACGACTCCAACGGGCCGTGGTTCCATTCGTCGAAGATGCCTGCCAGCTCCTCGGCATCCGCCCCCAGCCCCTTCCGCAACATCTCGTAGGCCTCGGCGATGAGCTCCATGTCGCCGTACTCGATCCCGTTGTGCACCATCTTCACGAAATGCCCCGCGCCGTCGGGACCGACGTGCGTCACGCACGGTCCCGAATCGCTCTTCGCGGAGATCGCTTCGAAGACCGGCTTGATGGCCTCCCACGATTCCTTCGAGCCGCCGGGCATGAGCGACGGGCCGTAACGCGCCCCCTCTTCACCGCCGGAGACGCCGGAGCCGACGAAGTGAAGGTTCTTCCCTTCGAGCCGCTTGGTCCGCTCCTGCGTGTCTTTGAACCAGGAGTTGCCGCCGTCGATGACGACGTCGCCTTCGTCGAGCAGCGGCGCGAGCTTGTCGATGGTCATGTCCACCGGCGCGCCGGCCTTGATCATCATCACGATCCGCCGCGGACGCTCGATGGCCTGCACGAGCTCTTCGAGCGACTTCGTGCCGGTGAATTTCTTCCCCGCATGTTTGGCCATGAAGCGGTCCGTTACCGATCCCTCGCGGTTCCAGACCGCGACGGGAAAGCCATGCTCTTCGATGTTGAGCGCGAGGTTCTCGCCCATCACGGCCAGACCGATCACGCCGAATTGCGCTTGCGTCATTTCGTCACCTTTGCCAGTGCTTCATTCACCGTCTTCGTCAACGCGCTCAGTCCGGCATCGATGTCCTCGCCGAGGTCGACGCTGATGGCGCGGCGCTTCCGGCTGGCCAGCGACTGCAGATCGCCGATGGCCTGCGCGCGTACGAGCACGCCGAACCCGAATTTCTCGTTCGGGATCGGCACGTCCTGATGACCGCCTCCGGTGAGCTGCATGAACACGCCGGTGGGTGGCCCGCCCTTGTGGAACTGGCCGGTCGAGTGGAGAAAACGAGGACCATAGCCAGTGGTCGTGGCCACGTGCAGCTCGCGTCCGATCGTCTCGCGGATGGCCGCGATCGCTTTGTCGCGCTCCGGCGACTCCGCGAAGTACTCGGTCAGAGCCACATAGTCGCCCGGCTTCACGCTGGCGAGCAGCGCACCGATGGCACCGGCGTCGTCCGGCTTCACCTGCGTCTGATCGGTGTGCATCGTACCGCTCGTTTTGTACTCTTCCAGCAGCCGCTTGGTGTTGTCCTTCGACTCCTGGACGTTCGGCTGATCGAAGGCATCGATGCCGATGAGCGCGCCGGCCACGGCGGTGGCGAACTCCCAGGTGAAGAAAATCTCGCCGATGTCGATGGCCTCATCGAGCACGAGATCAACTACCGGCTGACCGGCATCCGCCAGCCCCTTCAGAGTCGAGGTCACATCCGACCCGCGCATGCGCACGCAGACGAACAGCCGGTCGTTGCCGTAGTCGGCGGGATTGAGGAGCGGCTCGCCGGCGACGGGAAGGACGCCCTTCCCCTCCTTGCCGGTCGACTCGGCGATGAGCTGCTCGATCCAGAGGCCGAGCGTATCGAGCGGCGCGGGGGTGATCAGCGTGAGCTTGTCGCGTCCCTGCGCTGCCAGCGCTCCGATCACCGTGCCGAGCATCGCCGCCGGGTTCTTCTTCACGCTCGGAACCTGGGCCACGTGGCCCGCGTGAACGGCGCGGTCGAGCAGCGTGGCCACGTCGACGCCGCAGATCGCCGCCGGCACCATCCCGAAGTACGAGAGCGCCGAGTAGCGGCCGCCGATGTCGGGCTGGTTGATGAAGATGCGGCGGAAGTTGTCGGACTTGGCATCCTTGCCGAGCTGCGTGTCGGGATCGGTGACGGCGATGAAGTTTTCGCCGGCCTTGTCGCCCTTGACCGATTTCACACGATCGTAGAAGTAGCGATGAAAGACCGCCGGCTCCGTCGTCGTCCCCGACTTCGAAGCGACCATGAAGAGCGTACGGCGCAGGTCGAGCCGCGTCTCCAGCGCATGCACCGCCTGCGGAACGGTGGAGTCGAGCACGTTCAGCCTCGGGTAACCGGCACGTGCGCCGAACAGCCGCCGCGTGACTTCGGAACAAAGACTAGAGCCGCCCATGCCGAGGACGACGAAGTCGTCGAAATCACCCTTGACCGAATCGGCGAAGGCCATCAGCTCCTTCGCCACCTTGCTCATCGCCTCGGCGACCGTAAGCCAACCGAGAGCGTTGCTGATGATCTTCTTGTGTGCGTCGTCGTTCTTCCAGAGCGTCGTGTCCTTCTTCCAGATGCGCTCGACGAACTTCTCCTTCTCCACGCGCTGCGCCGCCTGATCGACGGCCGCCTGCGCCGCGCCGAGGTGCAGCGACTGGCGGCGGGCAAGACCGCGCGTCGCCTCATCGCGCCGCGCCTCGATGGTCATCATCAGCGATGCGAACGATTCATCGAACGACTTGACGCCGTCTTTGGTGAGCTGGCCAGTGATCGCCTCGAGGCTGAAGCCCTTCGCCGCGAACGTGCGCAACACCTCGCGCGCGCCGTCGAGATCCTCCTCCAGCGTCAAGGCCACACGGCCGTGATCCTTGAAGGCCTTGTAGGTCGCCGGCGGAACGGTGTTGACCGTGTCCGGCCCGATCAGCGACTCGAGATAGAGCACGTCGCTGTACGACGGATTCTTGGTGCCGGTCGATGCCCACAACGGCCGCTGCACGTTCGCGCCGTGGTGGCGAAGCTTCTCCCAGCGCTCGCCGCTGAAAACGCCCTTGAAAAGCTGGTAGGCGAGCTTGGCGTTGGCGATGGCCACCTTGCCGAAGAGCGAGCGGACCTCGGGATCATCGTGATCCTTTAACTTAACCTCCATCTGCTTTTCGGCCAGCGCGTCGATGCGGCTGACGAAGAAGCTGGCCACCGAGGAGATCTCGTTGATCGGCAGCCCCTGCGACACGCGACGCTCCAGACCGCGCAGATAGGCCTCCATCACCTGGCTGTAGACCTCGTTCGAGAAGATCAGGGTGATGTTGATGTTGATGCCGTTGGCTATCGATTCCTCGATGGCCGGGATGCCTTCCGGCGTGGCCGGGATCTTGATCATCACGTTCGGCCGCCCCAGCGTTGCGAAGAGCCGTTTGGCTTCGGAGGCCGTATCGGCCGTGTTGTTGGCGAGGAGTGGCGAGACCTCCAGGCTGCAGAATCCGTCGCCGCCTTTGCAGCGGTCGTAGACCGGACGGAAGACGTCGGCGGCATTGCCGATGTCTTCGATGGTGATGGCGTCGTAGATCTCCTCGCGCGACTTGTTCTGCGCCGCCAGAGCGCGCAACTGCGCGTCGTAATCGTCGCTGCCGCTGATGGCCTTCTCGAAGATGGTCGGATTCGACGTCAGCCCGCGCAGGTCATCTTCATCGATCATCCGCTGCAGATCGCCGCTGGTGACCAGCCGCCGTTCCATCTGATCGAACCAGATGCTTTGACCCGTTTTCGCTAACTCAACCAGGGGATTGCTCATCAGGACCTCCGTGAAGGGGGGAAGCATATCGCGTGCTGAGGCTACTCTTCGACGCCAGCGCGCTTGATCGCCTTCGTCGCAATCCTGCCGATGAGAACGCTGACGATGATGGCCATCACTCCTCCGGCGATGTAAACAGCCTTCGTGATCGAGCTGGTCGACGTGGTGGCAGCGGTCGTCGCCGCGCTGCTGGCGAAGACGAATGCCACGGTCGCCGGCAGGATGCCGACGAAGGTGGCGACGACGTATCTCCAGAGTGGGATCGCCGTCAGCCCAAAGGCGTAGTTGAGGTAGGTGAAAGGAAAGACGACCGCCAGCCGGCAGAGAAAGACGATCTTGGTCCCCTCGGCGGCGATGGCCCGATCGAGCGCCCGGAACTTCGCGCTGCGCGCCGTCATCGCCTCGATCCGTTTCCGCATGACCGTCCGCGCCAGCAGGAACGACAGCGTCGCCCCGATCGTCGCCCCGATGACGACGACGATCACCCCACCGACGAATCCAAAGATCGCTCCTGCCCCAAGCGTCAGGACTGACGCCGGCACGAAGGCGACGACACAGACCGCGTAGACGACGATATAGACGCCGTATCCGAGCGCGCCGAGTCCGCGGACGTAGGTTTGGAAATGGCGAAGCCAAATTGCGACGGGGAGGATGCGGAAGAGAATGATTGCCGCCGCGATGACAAGCAACGCGGTAACGATTTTAATGACCTGCTTGGTCATCGAAGGTTATTTCGCGCCGTGCAGCGCCACCTTTCGGTTCGCACTCGCTTGCGCGGGACTCACCTCATCTAAAGACATCGCATTCGCATCTGTCGAGGGGATCGGGGCGTCTTCTGGAGCCGTTGCGATCGCCATCTCCTGAAGCAACTCTTTGGATCGGGCCTTCACGCGGTCCTGCGACTCCGGCTTCATCTTCGAGAACAGCTCGTTGAAGTTGCGCTTCATTCGACCTCTCCTTCGCTTCTCAGCTCTTCCAGATGACTGTCATAGAGCGCGTCCGCTTCGGGAATGTACTTCTCGTACCATCTGTCATCGCCTGCCTTCGTCCCTCCCAGAAGAAGGATGGCGACCCGACGCGGATCGAAGGCATACAGCACGCGATACGGTTTACCGGAGTGGTGAATTCGAAGCTCACGCATCCGCCCGTGACGACTCCCTCGAACATCCGATGAGTGTGGAAAAGAGAGTGACGGCCCTTTCGCTTGCAGCAACTGAACGATCGTTGCAACCGACTCCTGCTCGTCTTCGTCGAGCGTCTCCCACCAAGCGTTGAGCTCATCCGTAACTTCTACCTCCCACGGCACCCAGGCAATATAACCCAGAGACCATAGTGGGGAAGTTCCTCGAACGCGCCTGAAATTCCGGCAGGCACTCTCGGAAGATCGAAGGGTGTCCCCACGAGATCATCCGACATGCTTCGCCTTTGGCATCAGCACCGATTGAAGCACGATCGCAACGCTACACGCCAGGAGGGGGAACCAGTTTCACGCGGAGGCGCGGAGGCGCGGAGTTTCAAAGATGAGCCTTTCTCTTCTCCGCGTCTACGCGCCTCCGCGTGAACCTGGAATCTCGCTGTATAACTGCACGATGATCTTCCACGTCACGATGGAGCAATCTGATGGCTGGTTCGTCGTCGAATGTCCCGCCCTTCCCGGCTGCGTGTCGCAAGGCCGCGATGAGAAGGAAGCGCTCGAGAACATCAAAGCGATCGTCGGATGGCTGTGGGCAGAGGATCAGAAGGCAGCTTCGAAGCTTCCCGATGCCGGCCGCATCGTCGTAGCAATTTGACCGTGGGTACCCTCGGCAACATCTCCGGGCGCGAAGCTGCCAAGGCATTTCAGAAAGCCGGATGGCGCGTTGCGGGACAAGTGGGTAGTCATCTGTGCTCGTCCCGCGGAACCCCGCCTACCGCTTCACAACCCGCCGCCGCGGGATCACGTTATCGAACACCCACGCTGCACCGGCGGAGCTGTTGTCTCCGAAGCCGCCGACGATCGCTGTCTGGCCGTCGCCGGAGAGGGCGACGGAGAGGCCTTGGTAGACATTCGCGCCCACGGCGTCCGACCCGACCAGTTTGGCCGAGAGCTGGATCCATACGCTTCCGCTCCGCCTCCAGATCCAGGCCGCGCCGGCGTTCTGGTTATCGCCGTAGCCTCCGACGATGGCGGTGTTGCCGTCGGCGGAAATTGAGACTGAATAGCCCTGATGGACGTTGATGCCGGTACCGGCAGCATCAGAACCGGCCAGGCGAGTGGGTTGCTGCGTCCAGACGTTTCCGCTTCTGGTCCATATCCAGGCGGATCCGGAGGCATGATCGTATTCCTCACCGATGATGGCCGTGTTGCCGTCGGCGGAGAGGGCCACGGAGACCCCGAAGTTGTTGGCACCGGCGCGGGTCAGCTTGGCGGCCTGCTGGGTCCAGACTCCTCCGTTTCTGGCAAAGACCCAGGCGGCACCGCGGGCTCCGTTGACGCCGTTATCGCCGGAACCTCCGACGATGGCCGTGTTGCCGTCCGCGGAGAGGGAGACCGAGCAGCCTTGCTGTACGGGAAGATTGAAAAAGGATTGTCCGAACGCGACGTCAAGGCCGGTCAGCTTCGGTCCTTGCTGCGTCCAGACCCCGCCAGTCCTGGTCCAGACCCATGCCGCGCCGTAGCCCTCGATGATCCTGCCGTTGAAGTTGAGCCGGTCGCCGACCCCCCCGATGATGGCGGTATTGCCGTCCGCGGAAAGCGCGACGGCCGTCCCTTGTTGCGAGCCCGAGCTCGCCCCCGACCCGACCAGCTTCGGCCCCTGTTGCCTCCAGACGCCTTCGACGCGCGTCCAGACCCACGCCGCCCCATCGTATGTGTTGTCGAGGGGAGCGCCGACGATGGCCGTATTGCCATCGGCGGAGAGGGCCACGGAAAACCCTTGCTGCGCGGTTCCGACGTTTCCTAAAACGGATCCTGACCCGATCAGCTTGGCCTGCTGGCTCCAGACTCCCGCGCTCCTCGTCCATATCCAGGCAGCCCCGTAAGGGTCGTCATTCGCTCCTCCGACGATGGCTGTATTGCCGTCCGCGGAAAGAGCGACCGCTCCTCCCTGCGACGCGTGTCCCTCGGCTCCCGAACTGATCAGCTTCGGTTGCGGCTGCGTCCAGACGCTCCCGCTTCTGTTCCAGACCCAGGCCGCTCCGACCTGACCATTGTCGAGTGGACCTCCGATGATGGCCGTGTTCCCATCCGCCGAGAGGGAGACGGAAGCGCCTTGTTGCGCCCTCGGTCCATCGACGCCCGAGCCGAGCAGTTTGGTGGACTGCTGGCTCCAGACGCCCGCGCTCCTGACCCACACCCAGCTCGCGCCAGCCTGATCCAGGTCGTAGTTCCCGCCGGCGACGACAATGTTTCCGTCGGCGGAGACGGCCACCGACGTACCCTGATACGCGAGCGCGTCAGGGGCTACCGCACCGGCCAGCTTCTCTCCCTGCTGCGTCCAGCCCGAGGAGCTCTTCGTCCAGATCCAGATCGCACCGGCACCAAAGTTGTCGTTGGCACCCCCCACGACGAGCGTGTTGCCGTCGGCCGAAAGGGCCACCGAGGAGCCTTGATGAACGGACCGGATGACCGGGCTGTTGACGAAGCCGGAACCGACGAGCTTGGAGCCCTGCACGCTCCAGCTCTCTCCGTTCCGTGTCCAGATCCAGGCAGCGCCGACCCCCTTGTCGTCGTTGATCCCTCCGATGACGGCCATGTTGCCGTCCGAGGAAAGGCAAACCGAAGAGCCGAATTGCGTGAAGGCCGCCAGGGCTGGTATGAGAAGTTTCGGTCCCTGCTGGAACCAAACTCCCACGCTTCTTGTCCAGACCCAGGCGGCGCCGACGGACTGGTTATCGCCCGGCGCTCCGACGATGGCGGTGTTGCCGTCCGCGGAGAGGGCCACGGAAGAGCCTTGCCCTGATCGTCCCACGGTGTCGGAACCGACCAGCTTCGGTCCCTGCTGGGTCCAGACGCCGCCGCTTCGAGTCCAGATCCATGCGGCTCCGAGGCCATTGCCGTCGTTGTTCCCTCCAATGATGGCCGTGTTGCCGTCGGCGGAAATGGCGACCGAAACGCCCTGGTGGCTGACCGGCCCCGAATCCGAGCCGACCAGTGGTCCCGACTGCTGCGTCCATAGCCCGCCGTTCTTCGTCCAGATCCATGCGGCTCCGACGCTCTTGCTGTAGACCGCTCCGACGATGGCGGTGTTGCCGTCCGCGGAGACCGCCACCGCACTCCCCTGTTGCGCAATCTCCAACGCCCCCGTCCCCACCAGCTTCGGCGCATGCTGCACGAACTGCGCGAGAGCCTGCTGGGGAGAAAGCAGCGCGGCGGCGAGCAGGGCGATGGATGTAAGGAGAGGACGCATAGGGTGGCCATTCTACGCGGGCTAATCTCGCAATCCTCAGTCATGCCGAGAGCCGGCACAGACAAGAGTGTCTGTGCCACCGGCGGCCTCCTGCTACGAGAACAGATCCGTCTGTCTTCGCGTCGCTCCCATCGCGTAGCCGAGGTGGTCGTAGGCCAGCTTGCTGGCCACGCGTCCGCGTGGGGTCCGTTGCAGGAAGCCGATCTGGATGAGATAAGGCTCGTAGAGGTCTTCGATGGTTCCCCGATCCTCGGCGATGGATGACGCGAGCGCGCCGACGCCCACGGGGCCGCCGCTAAAGCGTTCGATGATGGTGGTCAGCAACTTGCGGTCGATCTCGTCGAGGCCGAATTCGTCGACTTCGAGCATGACCAACGCGTCGTGGGCGATGGCGACGTCGATCTTCCCCTCGCGCTTGACCTCGGCGAAGTCGCGTACGCGGCGCAGGAGGCGGTTGGCGATTCGGGGGGTACCGCGCGAACGGCGGGCGATCTCGTGCGAGCCGTCGGCGGTCACCTCGATGCCGAGGATGTCGGAGGAACGGCGGACGATGATCTCGAGCGATTCGACGTCGTAGAAATCGAGGCGGTGCACGATCCCGAACCGCGCACGCAGCGGCGCGCTGAGAAGTCCCGCGCGCGTGGTGGCGCCGATGAGCGTGAATGGCGGCAGCTCGACTTTCAGCGTGCGCGCGGCCGGCCCCTGGCCGATGACGACGTCGATGTAGAAGTCCTCCATCGCCGAATAGAGGACTTCCTCGACCGGTGCGGGGAGACGGTGGATCTCATCGATGAAGAGCGTGTCGCCCTTCTCGAGGTTGGTGATGATGGCCACGAGATCGCCGGGTTTCTCCAGTGCAGGCCCCGAGGTCGAGCGCATGGCTGCATCCATCTCGTTGGCGACGATGTTGGCCAGTGTGGTCTTGCCGAGGCCGGGAGGTCCGAAGAGGAGAACGTGATCGAGCGTCTCGCGCCGTTTGCGCGCGGCGGCGATGGAGATCTCCAGGTTGGCCTTGACCTTCTGCTGCCCGATGTACTCGCGCAGACGCCGCGGCCGAAGCGACAGCTCGACCGTGGCGTCGTCTTCGACCGGGATGGCGGAGAGGAGGCGATCATCCATTACGCGCAGTTTACCGCGCGGCTGCGCGCGCGTTGTCTGCGGCTTCGCCGCGTTGTCGGTTGTCTGCGCGCTGCGGCGCGCGTGGTCAGGTCAATCGTTGCGTACGGGCGGCGAGCGTTGGTCCGTGCGGACAGAGTGCGAGGAGGGGTATTACCCACTTGACCTCTCTGCGCACGAAGAGCAAAGTGACGAGCGGCCATGAAGAAACAGAGGAAAGAAATCGAGGTCTCAGTTCCCGCGTCCGAGGCATGGCTGTATCGCAGCCCCAAAGTACTCGCCTCAGTCCGCCGCGGCCTTGCGGACGCGGCCGGCGGAAGAACGAAATCGCTCGGCTCCTTTGCGCGCTACGCCGATATCACACTGCATCGTTGAACTGTGCGTCGCCGCGCGTTGTCTGCGGCTTCGCCGCGTTGTCGGTTGTCTGCTCGCCGCGCGTAGTCAGTCGTCGGGATTTCACGCGTAACCAACTTTTGATTTGACAATGCCGCAACTACTGAGAACTGGCCACGCGCGCCGCAGCGCGCAGACAACTGACAACGCGGCGAAGCCGCAGACAACGCGCGAAGCGCAGCCGCGGAGCGCAGACAACCGACAACGCGGCGAAGCCGCAGACAACGCGCGTAGCGCTAGTAGTACATCCCCAACTGCAGCTTGGCCGCCTCGGACATCATGCTGCGGTCCCAGACCGGATCGAAGACCACCTCGACTTCGGCTTCCTTCACGCCCGGGAGCGATTCGACCTTCGATTTCACATCCGAGGCGAGGACAGGGCCCATGCCGCAGCCGGGGGCGGTCAGGGTCATCTTGATCTTCACGTTCTTCGCGCCGTCGGAATCTTCGAGCTCGCAAAGGTAGACCAGGCCGAGGTCGACGATGTTCACCGGGATCTCCGGGTCGTAGCAGGTCTTGAGCTGGTCCCACACCATCTCTTCCAGCTTCTCGGGGACGATGGCCTCGCCGGGGGCGAGCTCGGGGGCGTTCTCGACCGGCTTGCCGATGGCCTCGGCCTCGCGGCCGGAGATGCGGACCATCAGTCCGCGCTCGGTGATGAGCGTGTAGGAGCCGCCAAGCGACTGCGTGATCGTGGCGCGGGCGCCCTCGGGGACGAGGACTTTCTCCCCGCTCGGAATCATCACTGCTTCGGCGTTTCGGGTCAGGGTTACTTCTTCGCGCATGTTCATATCGTTCGGTTGTCCCTACGTCTCTTGGCCTGATTCGCTGACCGCATCACTCGGTTGACACCGTTTCCTTATCGCCCTCGATGGCGCTGTTCAAGGTGTGCCACGGCAGCGAAGCGCACTTTACACGCGCCGGAAACTCGGATACCCCGGAGAACGCGGCCAGGCGTCCCAATTCTGCCGTGCTGAGGCTGCCGGGCTCGCCGGTGACGAGCTTGTGGAAGACATCGAAGAGCTGGTGCGCCTCTTCGGTCGTCTTCCCTTTGAGCGTCGCGCTCATGACCGATGCCGACGCCTTCGAGATCGCGCAGCCATTGCCGGTGAAACCGATGTCTTTGATGGTGTTGCCGTCGATTTCCACGTAGATCGTGTAGTGGTCGCCGCAGAGCGGGTTGTAGCCGTCCACCTTCTTCGTGGCGTGCTCCAGCTCGTGAAAGTTTCGGGGGTTCCTGTTGTGGTCGAGGATGACCTGCTGGTAGAGCTCACGAAGTTCGGACATTAGTTACCTGAACAGCTCGATCACCTTTTGCAATCCGCCGATCAGCGCGTCCGCTTCTTCCCGCGTGTTGTACATGGCGAAGGAGGCCCGCCCGGTGGCCGGCACGTTGAAGCGCATCATCAGCGGCTGCGCGCAATGGTGGCCGGTGCGGATGGCGATCCCTTCCTGATCGAGGATCGTTCCGATGTCGTGCGGGTGCACGCCCTCCAGGACAAACGAGATGACGCTGGCCTTCTCCGCCGCGGTGCCGATGATGCGCAGGCCGTCGACCGCGAGCAGGCGCCTCGTGGCGTAGTGCAACAGGTCCTGCTCGTGCGTGGCGATGGCGTCGATGCCGATGGCGCTGACGTAGTCGAGCGCCGCGGCCAGGCCGACCACTCCTTCGATGTTCGGCGTCCCCGCTTCGAACTTGTAGGGAAGGGCGTTGTAGGTCGTCTTCTCGAAGCTGACGGAGAGGATCATGTCGCCGCCGCCCTGCCACGGTGGCATGGCCTCGAGGATCGCTTCCTTGCCGTACAGGACGCCGGTCCCGGTGGGGCCGTAGACCTTGTGGCCGGAGAAGGCGTAGAAGTCGCAATCGAGGTCGCGCACGTCGACGTGAAGATGGGGAACGCCCTGCGCGCCGTCGATCAGCACCACCGCGCCGGCGGCGTGCGCCAGGCCGATCATCTTGCGGATCGGGTTGATGGTTCCCAACGCGTTCGATGCGTGGCCGAAGGCGACCAGCTTCGTGCGCGGCGTCAGCAGCCTTGCGAACTCTTCGAGCACGAGATCGCCGGAATCGTTCACCGGGGCGACGCGCAACCTCGCCCCTTTCTCTTCACACAGCAACTGCCACGGAACGATGTTCGAGTGATGCTCGATGGCGGTGATGAGGATCTCGTCACCGGCGCCGACGTTCTTCCGTCCCCATGACTGTGCGACGAGGTTGATCCCCTCGGTGGTTCCACGCGTGAAGACGATCTCTTTCTCGTCGCGCGCGCCGATGAAGCGCTTCACGGTGGTACGGGCTTTCTCGTACGCATCCGTGGCCACTTCGCTGAGGTAGTGGACGCCGCGGTGAACGTTCGAGTTTTCTTCGCTGTAGTAGCGGACGATGCGGTCGATGACCTGCCGCGGTTTCTGGGTCGTGGCGGCGTTGTCGAGATAGACGAGCGGGCGGCCGCCGCGCACCGGGTGGTGGAGGATGGGGAAGTCGCGGCGAATGCGGCTGATGTCGAGGACGTCATCGGACTGCTGCAGGACGGCGCTGCTCATCGCGGTTCTCCTCTCCGTTCCGGCATGCGCGCGGGCATCCTGCTGAATAGGGTCCGGCCGGCGTTCTCGCGCACGACGTCGATCTTCATCCGCTCGACGATCTCGCTGGCGAAGGCGTAGACGAGCAGATTGCGCGCCTCTTCCTCACCGATGCCGCGGGCGCGAAGGTAGAAGAGCGCCTCCTCGTCGAGCTGGCCGATCGTCGAGCCGTGGTTGCACTTCACGTCGTCGTTGTGGATCTCAAGCGACGGCTTCGAATCGACGACAGCGGTCTCCGAGAGCAGCAGGTTGCGGTTGGTCTGCCGCGAGCTCGTCTTGATCGCATCCGGCTCGACGATGATGCGTCCGTCGAAGATGCCGCGGGCGTTCTCGTCGAGGATGCCCTTGAACAGCTCCAGGCTGTCGCAATGCGGCGCCACGTGATCGATGACGGTGTGGTTGTCGACGTGCTGGCGGCCGGAAAGGACGAAGAGCCCTTCCATCGAAAGGCTGGCTCCTTCGCCGGTCAGCGCGACGTTGATCTCGTTGCGCACCAGCCCACCGCCGGTGGCGATGGTCCGCGAGGTGACGTTCGACGAGCGCTCCTGATGAACCTGCACGGTGCCGATGTGAAAGGCCTCGAGCGACTCGTTCTCGAATTTGTAGTGATCGACGACGGCACCGTCGCCGGCCACGATCTCGGTGACCGTGTTCGTGAAGTAAGTTCCTTTGCCGAAGAATGATTCGATCACGGTGATCTGGCTTCCGCGGCCGGCCACGATCAGGTTGCGATGGTGCGACATCACCGGATGCTCGGCGTTGCCTCCACCGACATAGAGAAGGTGAATGAAACCCTCGACCACCGTTCCCGGAGCGATCTCGATGTACGCGCCGTCCTGCCAGAGCGCGGTGTTGAGCGCGGTCAGGGCATGCCGTTCGTAGTCGGCGTAGCGTGCGAAGTGCTGCCCGAACGATTCGGTTTCCATCGCCTCACGGATCGGAAGGATGCGGATTCCGGGATGCTCGTTGGCGAGCGCCGACCGGTTCGCATGCAGCCGGCCGTTGACGAACGTCAATTCAGCAACAGGCCGGTCACCGTACGGCGAAGCAGGATCCTGCCCCTCGGGCTGCCGCTCATCGCTCTTCCAATCGATGCTCGCCAGCGGCAGGAGCGAGGTGTACTTCCACGCTTCGAGCCGCGTGGTCGGCCAGCCGAGCGCCTGAAAGCGCTCCGCCGCCTGCGCGCGGATGCGGCGGACGCGCTCCGGCTCACCGTCGATGTGCCGCGGTTCGACGCAGGCCTGGCGAATATCGGGAACGAGAACCGTGCTCATCGGGCCAGTGCTACCTCTTCTTCGATCCACTCGTAGCCTTTTTGCTCGAGCTCTTCGGCCAGCTCCTTCCCGCCCGACTTCACGATCCTGCCGTCGGCGAGAACGTGGACGAAGTCAGGAACGAGATAGCGCAGCAGCCGCTGGTAATGGGTGATGACGAGCACCGAGTGCTTTTCGCTGGCGAGCGCATTCACGCCCTCGGCGACGATGCGCAGGGCGTCGATATCGAGCCCTGAATCGGTCTCGTCGAGGATGGCCAGCTTCGGATCGAGCACCGCCATCTGGAAGATCTCGTTCCGCTTCTTCTCGCCACCGGAGAAGCCTTCGTTCACCGAGCGGTTCATGAATGTTTCATCCATCTCGACGAGCTTCATCTTCTCGCGTGCGAGCTGCAGGAACTCCATGGCGTCGAGCTCCTCCAGTCCCTGATGCTTGCGGACGGAGTTGAGCGCGGCCTTGAGGAAGTAGATGTTGTTGACGCCCGGAATCTCGACCGGGTACTGCATGGCCAGGAAGACACCCTCCCGCGCCCGCTCCTCGGCCGGCAGCGCCAGCAGGTCCTTCCCGAGGTACGTGACCGTCCCCGAGGTTGCGACGTACTTCGGCCGTCCGGCCAAAACATTCGCCAGAGTCGATTTCCCGGAGCCGTTCGGCCCCATGATCGCGTGCACCTCGCCCATGCCGACATGCAGCGTGAGCCCTTTGAGGATTTCTTTGCCGTCGATTCCGGCGTGCAGATTTTTGATGTCGAGCATGTGTTGTTAACCGGTTGCTGAGTTGCTAGGTTGCTCTGTTACAGGGTGTGCGGGACTCAGCAACCCAGCAACTCAGCAACCCTTGCAACCTATCCAACGCTCCCTTCCAATGACACTCCAAGCAACTTCGTCGCTTCTACCGCGAACTCCATCGGCAACTCCTTGAACACTTCCCGGCAGAAGCCGTTGACGATCATCGAGACGGCGTCCTCGGCGGAGATGCCGCGCTGCTGGCAGTAGAAGAGCTGGTCTTCGCCGATCTTCGACGTCGACGCCTCGTGCTCCATCTGTGCCGAGGAGTTGCGCACTTCGATGTAGGGGAACGTGTGCGCGCCGCACTTGTCGCCGAGCAGCAGCGAGTCGCACTGCGAGTAATTGCGCGCCCCTTCCGCCGACTTCATGATCTTCACTTCGCCGCGGTAGGTCTGCTGGCCGAAGCCGGCCGAGATTCCCTTCGAGATGATCGTCGAGCGTGTGTTCTTGCCGAGGTGAATCATCTTCGTACCGGTGTCGGCCTGCTGATAGTGATTCGTCAGCGCCACCGAGTAGAACTCACCGACCGAGTTGTCTCCCTGCAGGATGCAGCTCGGGTACTTCCAGGTGATGGCCGAGCCGGTCTCCACCTGCGTCCACGACAGCTTGGCGTTCGCGAAGGCCTTGCCGCGCTTGGTCACGAAGTTGTAGATGCCGCCGCGCCCTTCCTTGTCGCCGGGATACCAGTTCTGCACGGTCGAGTACTTGATCGAGGCGTTGTCGAGCGCGACCAGCTCGACCACCGCGGCGTGGAGCTGATTCTCATCGCGCATCGGTGCCGTGCAGCCTTCGAGGTAGCTGACGGTGGCCCCTTCATCGGCCACGATCAGCGTTCGCTCGAACTGTCCCGTGCCGGCCGAGTTGATCCGGAAGTAGGTCGATAGCTCCATCGGGCAGCGAACGCCCTTCGGGATGTAGCAGAACGAGCCATCGGTGAAGACCGCTGCATTCAGCGTGGCGAAAAAGTTGTCGGTGTAGGGAACGACGCTGCCGAGGTACTTGCGGACCAGGTCCGGGTGCTTCTGCACGGCGTCGGAGAAGGAACAGAAGATCACGCCCACCTTCGCCAGCTCGGAGCGGAAGGTCGTGGCGACGGAGACGGAGTCGAAGACCGCGTCGACGGCCACGCCGGAGAGCCGCTTCTGCTCTTCGAGTGAAATGCCGAGCTTCTCGAATGTGGCCCGCAGCTCGGGATCGACTTCATCGAGCGAATTGAGCTTCTTTTTCTGCTTCGGCGCGGAGTAGTAGCAGATGGACTGGTAGTCGATCGGGCCGTACTTGACGTTGGCCCACGTCGGCTCCTTCATCGTCGTCCAGTGGCGAAGGGCCTTGAGGCGGAAGTCGAGCATCCACTCCGGCTCGTTCTTCTTCGCCGAGATGAGGCGGATGATGTCTTCATTCAGCCCGGGAGGAGCCTGGTCGGCTTCGATGTCGGTGACGAAGCCGTACTTGTACTCCTGACTGGCAATCTGTTCGATCGTACTGGTCATGATGGATTCCCAACTCGCAACAGCGCCGGTTTGTCGACCCGCGCTACCGGCATCACACCACGCGTGAGGTCGCCGAGCGTTACCTGCTCGAATGCTCCTTTTACCGCACGGTTGATGCCGAACATGAATCGCCGTGACGGGCAGGCCACACGGATGGCGCAGGCGGCGTGACCCTGATCGTCCGTCGTTTCGCACTCGACGAGATCCCACGGACCTTCGAGCGCATCGATGAGCTGCCCGAGGGTGACGGACTCGGCGTCACCGTGAAAGGTATAGCCGCCGCCGACGCCGCGATGGGACTCGATCACCTCGCTCTGGTGGAGCGTTTTGAGGACCTTGGTGATCATCGGCACCGGCAGGTGGTAGAACTCGGCAATCTCCCGCGCCGAGGCCACCTCGCCGTTGTGACGGGCAAGGTAGACGGCGGCTAGGAGGCCGTAATCAGTGAGTTTGGAGATCTTGAGCATCGTGAGTTCCGTTAGGGCGTTCCCGAAAGGAGCGAAACAGTACCACTACGGTACGGTTTGTTCAACTGATACGCAACGTTGCTTCTTCCCGCTCGCTCGTTGGCACACATGCTGCGATTGAATCGGGTGTGATGACCCCGAAAATCCCCACCCTCGCCGCGTTAGCTCTCCTCGTTTTCGGCTGCAGCCGCTCCGCGAAAGTGGAGCGTGGTCAGCAGCAATACGACGTCGTCCAGGAGGGATCGGCGAGCGGTGTGACGTCGACCATCAATGGGCCGGGAGAGACCACACCTCCGCTCACGAACACGAACGTCGATACGACGACGAACTTCACCATTCCGAATCCGAATCCACTCGGCAACGATACGGCCGGAACGGCCATGTCCGGCTCGACGACAGCGACGACGCCGATCACGACGACCTCGACGATGGCTCCGCGTCCGCTACGCCCCCGTGTGTACACGCCGCCACCGCGACCGCAGGAATTGCGGCCGGAGCCGGCAACCGACACGACTGCGACTACCACGGACGACACGGAAACGACGGCCACCGAAACGACCACGACCTCTCCGAAGACGACCACGGCACCGAACCCGAAGAAGAAATCGGATCAGGATCAGCCGCCTCCGCCAACCGACACGACGGGTACACGAGGCTGACGCACGGAGCGCTGGCGTCTCGCCGGCTGGCCCGGAGGCGTCTCGCCTCCGGTCTGGCAAGACTCGACACATTACTGGTAACCGCACCCGCAGCGGCGAGACGCCGCTGCGCCAGCCGGCGAGACGCCAGCGCTCCGGTAATAACGCGCCGTGCCGGTGCGGGTAGAATGCGCCCCCAATATGCCGCGCCTTGCATTCCAGGACCTCATCCTTCGCCTCCAGAACTTCTGGGCCGAGCGCGGCTGCATGATCGAGACGCCACTCGATCTCGAGGTCGGTGCGGGGACTATGCATCCCGCCACCTTCCTCCGTGTCCTCGGGCCGGAACCGTGGAACGTCGGCTACGTGCAGCCGTCGCGCCGCCCCGCGGACGGCCGTTACGGCGACAACCCGTTCCGCCTCGGCAAGCACTATCAGTTTCAGGTCATCCTCAAGCCGTCGCCGCTGGACGTGCAGGAGTTGTATCTCGACTCTCTGCGCGCGCTAGGACTCGACCTGACCCGGCACGACATCCGCTTCGAGGAGGACAACTGGGAAGCTCCGACCCTCGGCGCGTGGGGCGTCGGCTGGCAGATCCTTCTCGACGGGATGGAGATCACGCAGTTCACCTACTTCCAGCAGGCCGGCGGCATCGATCTGGCTCCGATCTCCGCGGAGATCACCTACGGCCTGGAGCGCCTGACGATGTTCCTCTCCCGCCAGCCCTCGGTGTACGACATCGAATGGGGCGCCGGCTTCGGTTACGGCCCGGTTCGGAAGCAGGATGAATTCGAGTTCTCGAAGTATTACTTCGAGACCGCGGACATCGATCTGCACTGGAAGCTCTTCGATGCCTACGAAGGCGAAGCGCGCCGCTGTCTGGAGGCGAAGCTCGTTCTCCCAGCGTATGACTGGACTCTGAAGTGCTCGCACGTGTTCAACACGCTCGACGCGCGCGGCGCCGTCTCGGTGACCGAGCGCGTCGGCATCACCAAGCGCGTCCGCGAACTGGCCGTCGCCTGCGCGCACCAATATCTGGAGTCGCGTGAAGCGCTTGGATTTCCACTGCTGAAGGCGTCCAATGGCTGAGTACTTTTTCGAGCTGCTGACGGAAGAGATCCCGGCGTGGATGCACACCGCCGCGCAGGCGACGCTGCTGCAGCAATTAACGAAACTGACGCAGGACCTCGGCGAGCCGCCCGACGACCGCAATCCGGTCATCGTCAACAGCACGCCGCGCCGCATCATCTTCTTCCTCTCCCGCATCCCGCTCCGCGAGAGCGACCGCGAGGAAGAAGTGAAGGGCCCGCCCGTGAAGGCCGCGTATGACGCCGAGGGGAAGCCTACCCAGGCGCTGAGCGGATTCCTGAAAAAGAACAACGCCACGGCCGGCGACGTGATTGCCGGCGGCGATTACATCCGCGTCAAACGCACGATCAAAGGCCGCTCCGCGGGCGAGATCCTTCAGGAGCGCGTGCCGCAGATCATCGAATCACTGCGCTGGCCGAAGATGATGCGGTGGGGCAAAGGCGAGCATTCCTACATCCGCCCGATCCACTCGGTGGTCTCCGTGCTCGATGGCGAGCATCTTCCGATCACGATCTTCGATATCCCCTCGGGGACAACCACGCGCGGCCACCGCACGCTGGCGCCGCAACCGATCGATGTTCTCTCATACAACGACTACGTGACGAAGCTGGAGCTGGCGCGCGTCGTCATCGACGCCGACCGCCGCCGCCATGTGATGGCCGAGCGCGCCCGCGTTCTCGGCCAGCAGGCAGGCGGCATTCCGTCCGTCGACGCCTCGATCTGGTCGCAGTGGCAGTACCTCACCGAATACCCGGGCGTCGTCCGCGCCGAATTCGGCCGCGAATACCTGTCGCTGCCGGATGAAGTGCTGGTCACGGTGATGCGCGTCCACCAGAAGCAGCTCCCGATCCGCACGGCCGACGGACGGCTTACGAGTTCCTTCCTGGCCGTTCTCGATAACGACGCCGATCTGGACGGCAACGCCGCCTACGGCAATTCATTCGTCACGAACGCCCGTTTCGCCGATGCGAAATTCTTCTACGAGACCGACCGGAAGCGGACGCTCGAGTCGCGCCTCGATCAGCTCGAGCATCTGCAATTTCAGGAAAAGCTCGGCAACTATCGCGACAAGACCAAACGCATCGAAGAGATCGTCGCCGCAATCTCCGACGACGCCGATACGCTCGCCGCGGCTCGGCTCTGCAAGACCGATCTCCCCACGGAGATGGTGAAAGAGTTCACCGACCTGCAGGGAAAAATCGGCGGCATCTATGCGCGCGAAGAGGGTTTGCCGGAGAGCACGTGGCAGGCCATCTACGATCACTATCTTCCGGTCAACATCGACGATGCGCTTCCACGCACGCTCAGCGGGGCGATCGTCTCGCTCGCCGACAAGATCGACACCCTTGCCGGCTTCTTCTTAGTCGGAGCGAAACCGACCGGCTCGAAGGACCCCTTCGCCCTCCGCCGCGCCGCACAGGGCATCGTGCAGATCCTGCTCAACCGCGACAAGCGCTCCGTGAAGATCGGCATCGACAAGCTGATCGACATCGCCCTGGCAGCTCACCAGCAACCAATCAACCCAGCAACCCAGCAACTCAAAGACGACCTCCTCGCCTTCTTCGCCGAGCGCGTCCGCACGATTCTCGAAGCGTCGGCATACGGCTTTGCCTACGACGAGATCGCGGCGGCCATGGAGGCGGGATGGGCATCGTCGCTCACCGACCTCGTCGACCGCATCACCGCGCTCAAGGCGATGCGTAACGAGCCGAACTTCCTCTCGATCCTCGACTCCGCCAAACGCATCGCCAACATCACCTCTGGTCAGGAATCCGCGGCACGCGTCGATCCCTCGAAGCTCGAGAGCGACACGGAGCGGCGGCTAGCCGAGCTCGTGCCGTTGATGAGCGATCAGGTCGACGAGATGATCGGCGAGCGTAACTACAAACTTGCGCTCGAGACCTTTGCCGCCATGGCGCCGGAGCTCGAGACGTTTTTCGACGAGGTGATGGTCATGGTCGAAGACGAGGGCGTGCGCCGCAACCGCATGGCGCTGCTGCGCACCGTCGGCAACGCCGTCATGAAGATCGCCGACGTGACCAAAATCGTCGTCGACAGGCGCGAGTATCGGGCGTGAAACGACTCACGCTGCTGGCGCTGCTCCTCCTCGTGAGTTGCGCGCGTCCCGCGCCGAAGCAGGCCTCGGTTCAGCAGGGCTCGAACGAGCCTCCCACCGACATCATCAACGAGCAGTCGAGCCTCCTCGACATCACGCGCGGCGCAACGATCGTCTCCCGCACCGGCGAGGCGATGCTGCTCACCTCCGCCATCTACACGATCGACGGCCAGATCGGCTCGTTCTGGGCGCCGCCGCCCCGCGACTATCCACAATCGATCGTGATCGCCCTCGGCGCTCGCAGCCGCATCGACCGCGTCGGGTTTCGCACGCTCGTCAGAGAGGCGTACGAGGCGAATCATGTGACGTTCGAGCGCTCGCTCGACGGCACGGCATGGCAACCGTTGGGGACGATGACGGCGCGGCAGGTCAACGAAGCGCAATGGCTCGACGTCGCGCCATCCGAGGCCGCGTATGTACGCGTCACGGTTCCCGACGCCAGGCATCCCGTGCGTGACGTGCGCCTGCAATCGCTCCTCGCACACGGCACGGAGACAGGCCCGCGGAGCGACCCGCCGCTCGACGGCTGCTGGTCGATCAACGGCGAAGCCGCCGCCTTCGTCCAGCGCGGCGGACGAGCAACCGGCGTCGTGACGCGTGGCAATCTGCCCATTTTTCTCGCCGGCGGCACGAACGGCCGGATGTGGCGCTTCAACTGGATTCGTGGCAACGACTACGGTTTCACCGCTCTCACCATATCGCCCGACGGGAAACATTTCAGTGCCCTCGACTGGCACGAGGAAGCGATCCCGCTCTTCACCGCCATTCCCTGGTTTGGCGAGCGCGCCCCCTGCGCCGCCCTCGCGCCGCGCGACGACGTTCCGCTGGCGGTGCTCCGGCGTGCAGGCCACGTCTCGATGTTCGCGTTGCAATTTGATCCGGTAGGCGAGCTCGCCGTCGAAGCCAGCCGTGAGGAGTTGCAGTCGCTGGTGAGCATCATTCACGCCGCGCCGGTTCCTCTTCGAATCGTGGCGCACGAGTTCCGGCAGCCCGATGCGAAACGCAACAAAGAATTCGCCGAGCATGAGATCGCCTCGGTTCGCAAGGCGCTCGAGAGCCTCGGCGCCGATCTCCGGCGCATCGAGCTCCTCGCCGCCGGCAGCGACTCACCTCGCCAGACGCCGTCCAGCGACGCCGCGCGGGCGATCTACTCCAGCGTCGAGGTGGAAGTTCGGAGATAATCGCGCCGCGATGGGGCAGCCGCAATACGTCTACTACTTCGGCGATGGAAACGCCGAGGGCAACGCCAAAATGAAGGACGTCCTTGGCGGCAAAGGGGCGGGCCTGGCCGAGATGACGAACATCGGCGTTCCGGTCCCACCCGGCTTCACCATTTCCACCGCCGTCTGCACCTGGTTTTATGACCATGGCAAGGCATACCCGCCGGAGCTGAAGAGCGCCGTGGAGGAGAACCTCGCACGCGTCGAGAAATCCGCCGGACGCAGATTCGGCGACCGCGACCAACCGCTCCTCGTCTCTGTCCGCTCCGGCGCGCGCGCGTCGATGCCGGGCATGATGGACACGATCCTCAACCTCGGCCTGAACGACGAGACCGTGAAGGGGCTGGCAGCCTCGTCGAACGACGAGCGTTTCGCCCTCGATTCCTACCGGCGCTTCATCCAGATGTACTCCGGCGTCGTGCTGGAGATCGACAAGGATCACTTCGAGCACGAGCTCTTCGCGCTGCGCGATCAATCCGGCGTCAAAACCGACGCCGAGATCCCGGCCGAGGGATTGCGCGGTCTCGTCGAAAAATACAAAGGCATCGTCCGCGAGAAAAGCGGCAGCGACTTTCCGCAGGATGTGCAGCAGCAGCTCTGGGGTGCCGTTGGTGCAGTCTTCAACTCATGGAACAACCAGCGCGCCATCACCTACCGCAAGCTCAACCAGATTCCCGACGACTGGGGTACCGCCGTCAACGTGCAGTCGATGGTCTTCGGAAACATGGGAGACGACTGCGCCACCGGCGTCGCCTTCACCCGCAATCCCGCCACCGGCGAGCACCGCTTTTTCGGCGAATACCTCCCGAACGCGCAGGGCGAAGACGTGGTGGCCGGCATCCGCACACCGTTGCCGATCTCGAAAGCGCAAGCACTCGAACACGAGAAGTCGCTAGAAGAAACCATGCCCTCGGTCTACGGCCAGCTCGAAGATGTCTACAAGAAACTCGAAAGCCACTACCGCGACATGCAGGACATCGAGTTCACCATCCAATCGGGCAAGCTCTATCTCCTGCAAACGCGCACCGGCAAGCGGACCGGCTTCGCCGCGGTGAAGATCGCCTGCGACATGGTCGACGAAGGCCTCATCAACAACGTCGAGGCCGTCTCACGTGTCGAGGCCGGCCAGATCGTGCAACTCCTCGCGCCGGTGTTCGATACGAAGGAGAAGCAGAAAGCGACCTCGGGTGGCCGCGTCCTCGGGCGCGGACTTCCGGCTGGCCCGGGAGCGGCGGCGGGACGCATCGCCTTCAACGCCGATCGGGCCGTGCAGATGGCGAAGGATGATGATGATCCCGTGATCCTCGTGCGTGTCGAGACGTCCCCCGAGGACATCGCCGGCATGCACAGCGCGGCCGGCATCATCACGACCCGTGGCGGACTGACCTCGCATGCGGCCGTCGTCGCCCGCGGCATGGGGCGGCCGTGCATCGTCGGCGCCGGTGCGCTGCGCGTCGACTACAGCAAAGGGGAGCTGCGCAGCGAGGGGCACGAGCCGCTGGAAGAAGGCGACTGGGTGTCGATCGACGGATCCACCGGCGAGATCATCGGCGGCAAGGTCGAGACGCGGCCGTCCGAGGTCATCCAGGTGTTGCTCGAAGGATCGATGCCGGCGGATCAGTCGGAAACGTTCCGCAATTTCGACCGCCTCCTCAAATGGGCCGACGAGATCCGTACCCTCGGCGTCCGCACGAATGCCGATACGCCGAACGATGCCCGCGTGGCGCGGCTCTTCGGCGCGGCTGGCATCGGTCTCTGCCGGACAGAGCACATGTTCTTTTCCGAGGATCGCATCCTGCGCGTCCGCGAAATGATCCTGGCGCGCAACGAGGCCGGACGCCGCAAGTCGCTCGAGCAGTTGCTGCCGTTCCAGAAGGCCGACTTCGAGGGGATCTTCCGCGAGCTGGACGGCCTGCCGGTGACGATCCGCCTCCTCGACCCGCCGCTCCACGAGTTCCTGCCGCACAGCGAGCAACAGATCTCGGCCGTGGCCCGCGATATGGGATGGGGCTTCGTCGAGTTGCGCGCCAAGGTGAACCAGCTCCACGAATCGAATCCGATGCTCGGGCACCGCGGCTGCCGGCTGGCGGTCACCTTCCCCGAGATCTACGAGATGCAGGTGCGGGCGATCTTCCAGGCCGCGTGCGACGTGAAGAAGGACGGCATCGATGCCCGTCCCGAGGTGATGATCCCGCTGGTCGGCACGGTCAAAGAGCTGGCGATGTTGAAGGAAATGGTCCAACGCGTTGCCGCCGAGGTGATCAAGGAGCGGGGCATCGAACTGCCGGTGATCGTCGGCACGATGATCGAGATCCCCCGCGCCGCCTTGATCGCGGACCAGCTCGGCCAGGTGGCGGAGTTCTTCTCATTCGGCACGAACGATCTGACGCAGATGACGTTCGGCTACTCACGCGACGATGCCGGGTCGTTTCTCCCCGAATACGTCGAAAAGAAGATTCTGCCGAAGGATCCATTCGAATCGATCGATCAGGAGGGCGTCGGCCAGTTGGTGCGCCTCGGCACGGAACGCGGCCGGAGCATGAACAAGGAGCTGAAGGTCGGCGTCTGTGGCGAGCACGGCGGCGATCCCGACTCCATCCGCTTCTTCCGAACCTGCGGCTTGAACTACGTCTCCTGCTCCCCCTACCGCGTGCCGGTGGCCCGGCTGGCCGCGGCGCAGGCGGAGCTGGAGTTCAAGCACTTCGAGGGGTGAGCTGAAAAGCTAGACCTCGCCGCTCTCCTCGCGTCTTTCCTTCCACTTGTGGTACGCCCAGAAGCCGGCCGCAAGCACCACCAGGACGAGTAGCCCGTACTTTTCAATATGCGCGGCCCGTCCGAGGACTCGCTCGACGGCGCGGCCGAAGTAGAAGCCGGCGGTGCCGATGATGATCGCCCAGACGATGCACGTAAGTGCCTCGTAAAGCAGGAACTTGATCGTCGACACTTTCGAGATGCCGATGATCACCGCGCAGGTGATGCGCAGGCCGTAGAGCCACTGGGTGATGAAGATGGCCGGCGCGCCGTAGCGCTCGAAGAGGCGGATCCCCTTGCCGAAATGACGCTTCATCCTCGGGAAGCGGTCGAGCAGTTTTACTCCCTGCGTCCGGCCGAGCCAGAACCAGAAGACGTGGCCGGAGTACGCGCCGGAGCAGGCTGTGGCGATGACGAACGGAAGCCTCAAATAGCCGCGCTCGGCAAAGAAGCCGGCCATCACCAGGATCGTCTCTCCTTCGAGGAAAGTCCCCACGAAGACAGCGAGGTATCCGAACTTCTGGAGCAGTAGCTCGGGCGTCATTCAAACCCGCAAGGTGCAAGATTCGGGGAGGGTCATGAAATTTGGTCCCTGAAGCGTAGCATTGAACACGTTACCGGAGGACCGATGAAACTGATCGCCATCAGTAGTTATCTCGCATTCGCGGCGCTGTCACTCTATGCCGCCGATCCACAGACAGCGAAAGAGACGCCAACACCGACGCCGGTGAAGCACACCCAGACGGTTCTTTCGCAGCAGGCCAGCACGATCGGCGACTCGCCGCTCGTCCGGGCAGCGAAGGCCGCCAGTCGCCCGGGAAAGAAGTCGTCGTCCCCGGTCATCACGAACGAAACACTCGTGCACGAGGGCGGTCACTTCACGACCACGAGCTCACAGCCGCCCATTCCGGCCGGCAGCAGTTCACCGTCACCCTCCTTCGAGCAGATGGCGGCGGATGTCCAGCGTGCCCGCGTCCAGGCTGCCGCCGCCGCCGAGCAATATCGGAAGACCGAGGAACAGAAGAAGTACGCTGCCAGCGTGAACGCCATGCGCACGCTGGGCGACACGCCCGAGGGCATCTACGATGATTCACCGGGGGGCGGGACGATCCCGACCGTCAAGCCGGTAACACCGCCGACAGCCCAGCCGGTGACGCCAGCGAAGCCGCCTCAATAGTTGCTTCGGGGTTCCGCGGTCTCGGGGTTGCGAGGTCTCGGGGTGTGGGGGCACAGCTACCGCGAGACCGCGAAACCTCGCGACCTCGCAACCCCCTCACGGCGCCGCCTCCGCTTTTAACGACCGCGTCATCAGCCGCTGCAAAGCCGTACGCGGCGACTGGCCCTGGTGCAGCACGCCATACATCTCCGCGGTGATCGGCATCTCGATGCCATGCCGGTCCGCCAGTTCCTTCGCTGCCTTCGATGTCCTCACCCCCTCGGCGACGGTGCGCGATTCAGCCAGGATCTCGGCGAGCGGCTTCCCTTTGCCGAGGGCCACGCCCACGCTTCGGTTGCGTGACAGCGAGCCGGTGCAGGTCAGCACGAGATCGCCCATTCCGGCGAGACCGGCCAACGTCTCGCCGCGCCCGCCGAGGGCGACGGAAAGCTTCGTCACCTCGTGAAGGCCGCGAGTGATCAGCGCGGCGGTCGTGTTCGACCCCAGTCCGAGGCCTTCGATCACACCGGCGGCGATGGCGATGACGTTCTTCAGCGAGCCGGCCAGCTCGACCCCAGTGACGTCGCTCGAGTTGTAAATGCGGAACGTCGGCGAGGAGAGGGCGTGCTGCACCTCTTCCGCGAGCTCCCGATCGAGCGACGCGATGACCGCGGCCGTCGGATCGCCGCGCGCCATTTCGAGCGCGAAGGTGGGACCTGACAATACGGCGAACGAACGAAGCGAGCCTCCCAATTCGAGCGCCGTCACCTCCGACATCCGTTGCAGGGTGTCGTTCTCGATCCCTTTCGTCGCGCTGACGATGGCCACCTCACGCCGGAGATACGGCCGCATCTCAGCCAGCACGCCGCGGTAATGGTGGCTCGGCACGATCATGAACAGCACATCGCTGAACGCGACGGCCTCGGCGAGCGAGCTCGTTGCACGGACGTTTTGGTCGAGTGCGATGCTCGGCAGGTAGATCGGGTTATGGCGCGTACTGCTGATCTCCGCGGCCACGCTCGGATCGTGCGCCCACAGGACGATCTCGTTGCCGCAGCGCGCCGCCACCGCGGCCACGGCCGTTCCGAACGATCCCGCGCCGATGATCGAGATCTTCATGACTCTTTGCTGCCCATCCTGCGTTCGGTCCCCTGGGCCAACCGGGAAATGTTGGAGTGGTGCTTGAGGATGATGGCCAGCGCGATCAGGGTGCTGATGATGATCGTCCAGAACGTTGCATGGACGAGAAAGCGGAGAAACAGCGGGATCGACGCCGCGCTGAGAATCGAGGCCAGCGAGACGAATCGCGTGGCAAGAATGACGATGAGAAACACGAGCACACCGGCCGCCACGGCGATCGGATCGAGCGCCAGAAAGGCACCGGTGGCCGTGGCCACCCCTTTCCCGCCGTGAAATCGCAGCCAGGCAGGGTACATGTGCGCGAGCACGGCGATCAGTCCCGCCAGCGCGATCCACAGCGACATGGAGTAAAGAGGCGACGTATGCGCCGCGTCCGCAACAAACGGCCAGTCCGGCCGGCTCACGATCCATCGGGCCAGGGCGACGGCGGCATAGCCCTTGGCGATGTCGAGAAGCAGGGCGATGATCCCCGGCACTTTCCCAAAGTTCCTCGCGACGTTCGTCGCACCAACGTTCCGGCTGCCGTGATAGCGAATATCGGCCCCTGCCGCGATCTTCACCACGAGATAACTGAACGGAATTGATCCGATCAGGTAGGCAGCGATGATGAGGATGAAAGGAAGGCCAGACCCCATGCGGCGGACATTGTAGAGCCCCTCAGCGCACGGCCAGCCGCTCGACAGCGGCACGCAGTGTGGGCGGATCGATGGCTGGATACCGGTACAGCGAAGGCGCCACCTCTTCGAAGAGCGCGCGCAGCCGATTCGGATCGACCAGACCGTCGCGCACCATCGAATCGACATCCAGAAGATCTTTGTGATGCGCGCGCTCGATCTTCGACAACGCCTGCGTGTAGAAATCGAAGTGATGAAAAGAAATCGAGCCCTCGCGAGAAATGAACTCGCTCCGCTCTTCCCATCCGGGCAGCGGCGGGACGAAGTCCGCGGGTGAGGCCAGCTCCACGTTGACTTGCAGACGTTCCTTCAGTTCCGGGATCGCGCGAAGGATGCGATCGTTCTCCGGCACGATGGTGATGTCGACGTCGATCGTACTGTCTCGCCATCCGCGCAGTACGGCGCTCGCGCCCCCGGCGATGTAGACGCGGCCCGGCTCACGCGCTTCGGCGGCGATGGCGCGCATGAAGGCGCGAAGGCGCGGTTCGGTTACGGCTTCACGCATTCCGCCGCCCGCTCGAAGCTCACCAGTTTCCGGATCAGGGCGTTGTAGCGCGAATGGGCTGAGTCGGAATCCTCTTCGGCCAGCTTCGCGTAGAGCCGATCCTCGGGGAAGTACGGCGTGTCGGCCGGAATATCGAATCCAATCCGGCGCAGGCGCGGCGCACCAATGAGGACGAGCAGTGAGGGGATCGACTCCACGCCCGACGCAAGATCGCGCAACCCTTCGCGAATCAGATCAGCACCGGGAAGAGCGTCGGAGACTTCCACGGCGGCAGTTTAGATCCCCGCGAACGCGTTCTCCACGTCGGCGATGAGGTCATCGACGTCCTCGATGCCGACGGAGATGCGGACCAGGCCGGGGGTGATGCCAAGGCGGGTTCGCGTTTCCAGAGGGACAGACGCGTGCGTCATCGTCTCCGGATGCGAGATCAGCGTCTCCACGCCGCCGAGCGATTCGGCGAGGGAACAGAGACGGACGCGGTCGAGAAACTTCTTGGCGTTCTCCTTCGAGCCCAGCTCGAACGAGATCATGGAGCCGAAGCCGCGCATCTGCCGCTTCGCCAGCTCATGCTGCGGATGATCGGGCAGGCCGGGGTAGTACGTCTTCACCACTTTCGCATGACCGGAGAGGTACGTGGCCATGGCCCGGCCGTTCTCCTCGTGCTGCTTCATCCGAACGGCGAGCGTCTTCACGCCGCGCAGGACGAGCCACGAATCGAACGGCGAAAGGATCGCGCCGACGGCGTTCTGAAGGAAACCGATCTGTTCGGCGATGGAGTCGTCGTTCGAAACCACCACGCCCCCGACCGAATCGGAATGGCCGTTGATGAATTTCGTCGTCGAGTGGACGACGATGTCCGCACCGAGCTCGATCGGCCGCTGCAGGTAGGGCGAGCAGAAGGTGTTGTCCACGATCACCAGCGCCCCGCCGGAGTGCGCCACCTCCGCGCAGGCGGCGATGTCGGTCACCGTCATCATCGGATTCGTCGGCGTTTCCAGAAAAACGATCTTCGTATTCGGCCGCAGCGCGGCGCGGACGTTGGCGACGTACGACGTGTCGACGTACGTGAACTCGAGACCGAACTTCTCGCAGACCTTGCTGAAGAGGCGATAGGAACCGCCATACATGTTCTCAGCCGCGACCACGTGATCGCCCGATCGCAGAAGACGGAAGACGGTGTCGGTAGCCGACATCCCGGAAGCAAAGCAGTGCGCGTGCTTTCCCCCTTCGAGCGCCGCGAGGTTTGCCTCGAGCACCGACCGCGTCGGGTTCTGGGTGCGCGCGTACTCATAACCTTTGTGTTTGCCGAGCTCCGGCTGCACATAGGTCGAAGTCTGAAAAATCGGATAGGTCACCGAGCCGGTAACCGGCTCTGGTTCCTGCCCGGCATGAATGCAATCAGTGGAGAAGGCCATGGAGCTCCTTTCGGGGTCGGTGATCGGTTGTCGGTTGTCGGTTATCGGTTGTAGGTTGGGAGAGCTGTGATACTCCGGGCTACGACAACCGATAACTGACAACCGATAACTGACAACCGTTACCGACAACCGATAACCGACAACCGACAACCAACCGACAACTCAAGTACTCTCCGGCCCCTTCGCCCACTTCGTATAGATGCCTTTCGACATGTAGCGTTCCGCGGCATCGGGGATGAGTGTTACGACGCGTTTGCCGGGGCCGAGTTTAGCGGCCACCTGCACCGCCGCTGCGACATTCGCGCCTGCTGACGACGCTCCCAGCACTCCCTCCTCGGCCGCAAGCCTGCGCACCATGACGAAGGCGGGGTCGTCGTAGATCTGGATCACTTCGTCGGCCAGCGACATGTCCAGCACGGGGGGGATGAAGGATGACGCGCCGATCCCCTCGACCTCATGCGGACCGGCCTCTCCCCCCTTCAGGATCGAGCCCTGCGGCTCGACGACGACACACCAGCAAGCCGGATTGCGCTCCTTCAGATACCTGGCCACGCCGCTGAACGTCCCGCCGGTCCCGGCGCCGGCCAGCCAGCCATCGACGCGGCCTTCCATCTGCTCCCAGATCTCGGGGCCGGTCGTGGCGTAGTGCGATTCGGTGTTGTAGGGATTGGCGAACTGTTGCGGCACGTAGGAGTTGGGAATCGTGCGCGACAACTCCTCGGCCCTGGCGATGGCGCCCTTCATCCCATCGTCCTTCGGCGTCAGAACGACCTGACCGCCGAGGGCCTTCATCACCTCGCGCTTCTCGGTGGAGAAATTCTCCGGGACGCAGAGGATGACGTGGTACCCCATGCGCGTGCCTGCCAGCGCCAGGGCGATGCCGGTGTTGCCGGCGGTCGGCTCGATGATCGTGCCGCCCTTGACGAGTTTCCCATCGCGCTCGGCGCGCTCGATCATACCGACGCCGATCCGGTCTTTGACGGAGAACGCGGGATTGAGAAACTCCAGCTTCACGAAGAGGTCGGCCATCTCCGGACCGGGGATGTTCACGAGCTGGAGCATCGGCGTATTGCCGACAAGATC
>Ga0247680_1000133_pt1 | contig 31554 bp, 31 predicted proteins | sample CNK21_metaG_FD_182803 | JGI IMG/M metagenome (GOLD analysis project Ga0247680, IMG submission 182803) | Soil microbial communities from Purdue University Martell Research Forest, Indiana, United States - CNK21 | ecosystem: Environmental > Terrestrial > Soil > Temperate forest > Bulk soil...
AAGCTGATTCACCGTGAGAGTTTCAGAGCTTCGGTCCTCCACCTCTCTGAGATCCAAGCGGTGCTGGAAAGCATTGCGGAGAAAAGCTGTCTCTTGACAACGCCTTCGTTCTTATCGAGCGGCACCCAGCATTTTCAGGAGCCTACCCACGTACGGATCGAAGTATCTGGCGCGATTGCATGATTGATCGCGCCACTCCCTTGGCCGCGGCGACGGGGGGCATTTCGGAGTGCTATTGCACTCACGAAGGACAAGGGCTAGCATAACGTCATGGCTAAGGCTAAGGAATTCGACTTCGAAAAGCCGGCTCCCGCGATTGATGACGAAGACGAGGCCACACTCGCCGCCGTCGACGAGGGCATCCGCGATGCCAAAGCTGGACGCAGCGTTGAACTAGAGCAAGCCCGCAAGCTCTTGCCAAAGTGGATTACCGCCTCCTCATCACCCAAAGAGCCCTGAACGATCTCGCTGAAATCATCGGCCACATTGCTGAGGACGACGCCGAGGCTGCTTCGCGTTTCGGAACTTCTTTGTTGGACCACATCGAACTGTTGACTCGATTTCCCCGTATGGGCGGCACAATCCGCAAAAGGTCGCGAGTCCGAAAACTCTCGCATAGCCCCATTCTTGTCTATTACCATCTGCGGGAAGACAGAAGGTTGGTGGAAATTCTCCACTTGAGGCACGCCTCGCGCAAGTCTCCGAAGTTTTAGTGTCCTGTCTAACATGGCCAGTGGTTCCTCATTGTTCAGCCCTGAGAGTAGCGAGAGAATGTTTCGATGCTGATCTCCTGGACATTCTGCAGGAAGTTTGGCCTAAACCCGCACACGCAGGATCGGCGTATGCAGCACGAGGCATACGAGCATTTTCCCCGTGACAGAGAGCAATACGAAGCTTAGACTTTTGAGTGAGCTGGAGAGTTATCTCGTGACGCTGGATTTGAAGCCCGAAATCGCCGCCGCACTGGAGGCCCTAGCTTCTGCTAATGGGTTGTCTGTGGAAGACTACCTTGAGCAGCTCGTGGAAAAAGAGCTGCCGCTCAAGCCGGAACATGCCACCCGTTCGGAGGGCAGTGGCATGGTTTGGGAAAACGGGTTATTTGTCTACCGCACCGGCAAGCCGCTGCCAATGCGCGTAGTCGATGATGCCATCCGCCAAGTCCGCGAAGAAAGGGCGCGGCACATCTTCACGGATTGAAAGGCGGTGGAGAAAGAAAAGAAGCGGAACTGACAAACAAAGTCAAAAACCCCACACGTAAAACCGACGTGTGGGGCACCCCGATCTATGTTTCCGTTTTACGACCGGGCCACCCGTCCTGTTCGCTGGTGCATTTCACGCGGCGCTCTACTTCACGCAATCGCGAGTGTGGATTGCGTTTGCCGAATCGCTACTCTCTAGCTCGCCGCGATGATTCTGAATCTGCCTTTTCTTATTGGGGTGCCCCGCTCTCTCGATTTTGGTTTTTGAAAGAGTGGGCCTTTCTCTTCCCCTTGTTACTGGTCGCAACTGAAGGGGATGAAGCGCAGGTCGGCTTTTCCGTAATGACGTTTGAGATTTCTCAGCATCGGAGCAGAACAGCCCGCGCTTTCTTGCAGAAAGGGCGGGGCACCCTCATATCTTTGCACTACGGTGAATTACGACAGTGGTATCCTCTCCTCGTGCCGCATCGTCAAGCAGAAATTTTCGGGGAATCGAGTGAGCCACCCGCCCTGTCGGCCAGTACTGCTTCAACGCGCTGAATCTGAACTACTCCCTGTCGTACACCACCACCTGATGAACGGTATGCCCTTGCGCGTCTTTGCCCTCGTAGGTGGAAGTGCGCGTCTTTCCATCTTTTGACACCACTACGGTCACCGTCACAAGCACTTCGCTTCCTTTTTTCTGGCTGGACTGGATCGTATGGTCGTTAAGGCGTTTCACAGAAACTGTATCCGCACCGTTCGGTAACCCCGGGGCCGGGTAATCCTTGCCGTCAAACTTCGCTTCAAAGTGGGCATGGAACGAGTGGCCATTTGCGTCAACTCCTTCTGAGTCGAGCTTGAATCCATTTTCATCGGACTCAATTCTCACAGTCAGGCTCTTTGGCGCGGGTCCCGGATTGTACTTTGACTTGGCCGGATTCATTTTCCACGTTCCCGATTGAACATCCGAAGCCGGAGCCGAGGGGCTAAACGCGAACACCACAAGTAGCGCCATCGTCGCAAAAACTGCAATCCTGTTCATCTTCGTAATTCTCTCCTCCAAGGGAAAATACCGCTGGTACTTTCCTATTAGGCTCATATGAAAAGAAAGTCCACTTCTTTCTTTCCCACGATGCCGGGCCGGTGGCAAACACGATTGTTGGTTCAGCGACATTGGGTGGCGCATCCTTCACGATTTTTGTGAAGGGTGCGGGTTTTGACTTTTTCGATCCACACCGGCGCAAAAATCTTACGCAATTAGTCTCAACTCATCCAAACGCAGCGTAGGCCCCGGTACGCCTGCAATCGAGGGTGGTCACAGGCGCGGACTGCGTGTTCTAATACCAATTTCAACGAGACCAATGCCCGTTTTGCGGAGAGGCGCTCCTGTCACTACCGATAGAAGACTACGCGATGATCGGGGACTGCCACACGGCCGCACTGGTGTCGAGGCAGGGTTCCATCGACTGGCTTTGTGTACCGCACTTTGATTCCGGGGCCTGTTTCGCGGCGCTTCTGGGAACTCCCGACAACGGACATTGGAGCATCTCACCGGAGGAACCGATCCGCGCGGTTCGCCGGCGTTATCGCGAGGGAACGCTCATCCTCGAGACCGAATTTGAAACCGAAAACGGATCCGTGACGCTCATCGACTGCATGACGCCTCGCAATGAATTGCCACACCTCTTGCGGACAGTGGTCGGCACGAAGGGCCAGGTCCAGATGAACCTGGAACTGGTGATTCGATTTGACTACGGTTCCGTGGTTCCGTGGGTGCGGCGCGCTGATGGGGGAATCTCGGCCATTGCTGGCCCGGATCAGCTCGTTCTGCGCACGGATGTGCCGCTTCGCGGCGAAAATTTCAAAACGGTGGCGAAATTTTCAGTAAAGGAAGGAGAGCGAGTTCCTTTTCAGCTTGCCTGGCATCCTTCGAACCGCGATAAACCATCCGTGTTGGACGTGGCACGCGAGGTTCAAGGGACCGAGAGTTGGTGGCGAAAATGGTCAGATCGCTGTTCATATCAGGGCGAATGGCGTGACGCTGTTTTGCGCTCGTTGATCACACTCAAAGCCTTGACCTTCTTGCCTACGGGCGGGATCGCCGCCGCGCCCACGACTTCGCTCCCCGAATGGCTTGGTGGCGAGCGGAACTGGGACTATCGGTTTTGCTGGGTGCGAGATGCTTCGCTTACCCTGCAGTCGCTGCTCGATGCGGGGTTTCATGAGGAAGCTCGAGCCTGGCGCGAATGGCTGATTCGCGCCGTCGCCGGCAGCCCCTCAGAACTCAACATCCTGTACGGCCTTCACGGTGAACGGAGACTCACCGAACTGGAATTGCCCTGGCTTTCCGGCTATGCGAATTCCGTGCCCGTGCGCACGGGCAACGGTGCTTACAAACAATTTCAGTTGGATATTTTCGGCGAAATTTCCAACACTCTCTTTCAGTGCCGCCAGGCAGGTCTGGAGCCGCCGAAGGACGAAGGCGAAAACGTGGCGCAAGCGCTCCTGGAGTTTCTCGAAACTGCATGGCAGCAACCCGATGAGGGGATTTGGGAAATGCGCGGCCCCCGCCGGCAATTCGTTCACTCCAAGTTCATGGCGTGGGTTGCGGTCGATCGCGCGATCAGGTCCGCGGAGCGCAGCTGGCTCTCCGGGGATATCGCGCGCTGGAAGGCTCTTCGGAGCGCCATCCATGATGAGGTCTGCCGGCAAGGCTTCGACGCCGGCATGAATTCTTTCGTGCAATATTACGGCTCGAAACATCTCGACGCCAGTTTGCTGATGATGCCTTTGTTCGGCTTTCTTCCGGCGGAGGATTCTCGCGTTATCGGCACAGTGAAAGCCATCGAGACGCATCTAGTGGAAGACGGCTTCGTCGAACGTTACGCGGTGGACCCGGCTGTGGATGGCATGCCCCATGGAGAAGGCAAGTTTCTGGCTTGCTCATTTTGGCTGGCGGACAATTATGTCTTGCAAAACCGTCGCGACGATGCGCTGCGATTGTTCGAACGTTTGCTGGCAATTCGAAATGACGTCGGCCTGCTTTCCGAAGAATATGATCCGGTCGCAAAACGTTTGCTGGGCAATTTCCCTCAAGCGTTCTCTCACGTCGGCCTCGTGAATACGGCTTTCAATTTAGACCGCGCCACTACTGGGTCCGCCCCGGGCAAAACCGTTACCGATGCTCCCCGCTGAGCGTAGATGAACCTCCCCGATTTCATCCTGCGTGGGCAAATTTCCGGCTGAACCAGTTCATTCGGCTGCCTGCCGCATAGAGGCTGGAAAAAATCCTGTGATAGACTTTTCCTGATGACAAAGCAAACAAACATCGTGGACTTGGAATGCTCGGCCTGCGGGAAGAAATACGACGCAGCCCTCGAGCAACATCTTTGCAGTTGTGGCAAACCACTGCTCGCCAAGTATGACCTGAAGCTCGCTGCCGCGACGCTAACCCTGGAGAACCTGAAGTCCCGCGCAAACTCCCTTTGGCGTTACGCGGAAGTGCTCCCAGACGGCCCTCCCGTGACTCTGGGAGAGGGCCAGACGGCGCTTGTGCCTGCCAGGAGGCTCGGAGCGGCCCTCGGAGTCCCCAATCTGTTGGTTAAGGACGAGGGTCTGAATCCGACAGGTTCGTTCAAGGCTCGGGGGATGACCGCAGCGGTAACCCGGGCGAAGCAATTGGGAGCAAAGGCTTTGGCGACTCCGACGGCGGGGAATGCCGGAGGCGCCCTGGCGGCTTATGCTGCCGCTGCGGGGCTTCCCGCGGTGATCGTCATGCCCGCCGATACGCCTTCGGCCAACGTCATGGAATGTCAGGCTTTCGGAGCGAAGGTGGTCAAATTGGACGGCTTAATCTCCGATTGCGGGAAGTACGTCGCGGAGCGAAAAGAACGCGAAGGCTGGTACGACGTGTCCACGCTGAAAGAGCCCTATCGCATCGAAGGCAAGAAGACCATGGGCTACGAGCTGTGGGAACAGCTTGGCGGCAAGCTGCCGGACGTGATTTTTTATCCCACCGGCGGGGGTGTTGGCCTGATTGGGATGTGCAAGGCGTTCGATGAGATGGAAGAGATGGGATGGATTGGCACGGAGCGCCCGCGCATGGTCGCGGTGCAAGCGGAGGGGTGCGCCCCGATCGTCAAAGCCTGGGAAGCTCATCGCGAATCCTCGGAATTTTTTCAAAATGCCTCGACTGTCGCTTCAGGGCTTCGCGTGCCTGGGCCACTGGGAGATTTTCTAATCCTGCGCATGCTGCGGCAGACGCGCGGAACCGCGCTTACTGTTACCGACGAAGAGATGTTGCGAGCGGGGAAGGAACTGGCGTCGCTCGAAGGAATATTTGCCGCGCCGGAAGGCGCCGCGACCGTGAGCGCCGCGCGAAAACTTGCGGCTTCGGGGTGGATCAAGCCGCACGAATCGGTCGTGCTCTTCAACACGGGCACGGGATACAAGTATTCGGAAGCGTGGCAGCGCGCATTGCAGGCCTAAACCTTATGACGACACGCCGGCTTTATTACGACGACGCGTTCGAACGCGAATTCACCGCCAGGGTTGTGCATTGCGAACCACTTCCGCCCGATGTGAACTCTGGAATTACGGCGCCTGTCTTGGGCTTGATTCTGGATCGCACTGCTTTCTATCCGAATTCGGGAGGACAGCCCCACGATTTAGGGAAAATCGGCGATGCGAATGTGCTGGGTGTGCGCGACGAGGGAGACGAAATCTTGCACATCGTTGACCAGCGGCCCGGTAGCCCGGACGTCCTGGGCTGCATCAACTGGCCTCGCCGATTCGATCACATGCAGCAACATACCGGACAGCATCTGCTGTCGGCGATGTTTCAAGAACGCTTTGGCAGGCCGACGGTGTCATTTCATCTTGGGACGGACGTGAGCACTATCGATCTGCGAGGTCCGGAGCCTTCGGACGAAATCCTCGAGGGCGCGGAGCGCGCTGCCAACACCATTATTTTTGAAGACCGCCCCGTGACCGTTCGCTATGGCACCGCGGAGGACCTCACGGAACTCGGCGTGCGCAAAGAGGTCGAGCGCAAGGGGATATTGCGAGCCATAGAGATCGAGGGCGCCGACCTGCAACCGTGCGGCGGGACGCACGTCAAAAGCACCGGCCAGATCGGCACGCTGCTTGTCAGGCGCTGTACGAAAATGCGGCAAGATTGGCGAGTGGTATTTGTGTGCGGGGCGCGAGCCGAGCGCGCCGCGCGCCAGGAATTTCAGCGACTTCGAGCGGTTGCGGAGAAACTGGGCTGCGCGCCGGAGGAACTAGTTGCGGCCTCGGAGCGCGCGATCTCCGAGCGCGATGCCAACTTCAAGAGAACGCGCGTCCTTTTGCAGCGTCTTGCGGAAATCGAAGCAGGGCAAGCGTTGCGCGATGCGGCGGCGAGCACAGATGGCTTGCTAATTGTTCGACGAGTTTTCGAGGACGTCGAAGCTGAGTTCCTGGGATACTTCGCGACGGAAATAGCTAAAACGCAAAAAGCAGTCGCGCTATTGGCAAGGCGGGGCTGTGGCCACCTGATTTTCGCGCAGCATCCCGCGGCAGCCCAAGATATGAGCGCCTTGCTTAAACAGGTCCTGGCAAAAGTCGAAGGCAAAGGCGGCGGAACGCGCGATTTCGCTCGCGGCCGACTTGACGACGCGAGGCAGGCGAAGCAAGCCGTGGCGCTTGCTGGTGAATTACTGGCACACTCTGGAAAACCGTCGGCTACCTAGATCGTAGCGGAGAAGCCTCTAGAAAAATCGCGTCCGAACACGAGCGGAGAGCAGCTAGTCCCACGGGCGTTCTTTAAGTCGCGACATCTCCGGTATCCGCCGGTCACACCCACAGCACCGGTTGGCGAATGGGGAAGTTGCGAATGCCTTCTTCTGTGTCAGGGTCAGCATTAAGACGGAGCCACAGCTTTAGATATTCCGGCTTCGAGAAAGCCAGGCCAGCAAAGAGCAGGCTCGGTTGCCGCACAGGCCATTGATCGAAGTACTGCACATCGGGCGGCAGAGGCCATTTGCTCTTGGCGGAGATAAAAGGATACATATACTCGATCGCTTTTCTAATGGATCGGCCATCAACGGTTTCAAACGTCCAAAGGCTTTTGGCGGGCGTGCTAGCAATCTGGCAGATGGCGGTCATCACATCCAGATTGAACAGCGAATACGCGTAAGGTTTGGTGCGCGCTAACTCCCGCGGAAAACTGCCATTGGGCGCGATCTGATTTGGTACCAGCACAGTGGCAAACCGCTCCCGGCAGTAGCTCACCAACTCCGAGTTGCCGGTGTAAAGTGAAAACTCGGCTACCTGCAAGACCCAACTGCTGCCGTGATTGTTCTTTGCTTCGCGCTCTTCCATACCGTGGGACGAAGTTGTCATCCAACGGAGATATTCACCAAACCAATCCTTCACACCCTTCTGGACATCAGGTGGGAGAGACTGCCAACTATCGAGAACCGCAGCGGCGCGGGCCACCTCCACCAAATGGAGGGCATCTATGATTCCGATTCCACGTCCGGTAGTGCGCCCGTGAATCGCCTGAGCAAACTCGAGATTCGAATTCATTCGTGTTGATTCGTCAACAAACCAGGCACGCAGATGGCTTGCGGCGTGAGCGGCGTAGCTTTCTTTTTTCGTGACCAGCCACGCCGCGCAAAGTGCGGGCATCTGCACACTCAGCTGAAGAAGCGCGTGTCGATGCCGGCTAAAATTATCCGGATTTGAGAGGCCATCGCGTTGAATGTAGGGGCCTGAAGGGTTTTCCGGGTCCGGCCACCAATAGTCGCCTTCGGAAAAATAGTCGTGCTTGCTCCCGGCACTGCGAACGGCAGGGAAAGCGGTTATGGTAACCGGTGCTTCGCGTAGATAACGCTCCGCGGCGCGTAGAATGCGCTTCCGATCGATTGCGGCCACATCGATCTTGGGAGCGTTCAAGTTTGTTCTGACGGGGAACAAGAGTCCGGGCATCGCCAGCGCCGGCACAAATGCTCCGATAGCCGCCGCGCAAAAGGACCTGCGGGAAGGGCCTTGTCCGCCGCTCACTACTCCATCTTTGGCATGGCTTTTAATCGGCATAGTTCTTTTGAATTCCAACACAGCGTGGTTGTACACCTTGCCCAGACGGGCCCGCGCAAACAAAACCCGGAAGGATGGGAGGCCTCGGAAAGCATCAGAGTCAAGATCGTCTCAGCGCGTTGAGGATGTCCTGCCCGGCCCTGCGGGAAAGAGAGAGGATTACGATTATCTCATTGCGTGAAGGCCGTGCCACCTGCTGAAAATCCCTGGGCTGCCTGATCCACAGTAGGAAACATTTCGATCAGCTTGTCCACTTTCGTCAATTTCAAGCTGTGTTCAATCATCGGATGTGCCGCGGCGATGCGGAGTGCGCCCCCTGCGCTTTTCAGCTTCGTCAAGGATCTTATAATCGAGCCAATCGCCGCGCTGTCGGCATGGGTCACGGCGGCCATGTCAAAGATCACGCGGGTCTGGCGTGCCGCGATCAGCCCATCCACTTCCCGCTCCAGACGTGCGCAGTCCGGACCGCAGTGTATGCTGCCTTGCATCACGAGCGCTGTCATATCCGGCTGCAAGGCACGTTTTGTGAAGTTTAGGATCACGACGCGGCGCGCTCCTCGCCTTCGTACGGGAACTGCCGAATCAGCCGCACACAATCCCCAAGCGCCGAAAAAATCGAATTGCCCCATCCGCACGGTACAAACGAAGCCGCCTTCTGGTTTACAGGTTTGTCTGCCTCGGCATAAAACCGCATCCGCTGGCCAGGAGGCGGTACGGCAAACTCCTTCACGGTGATGGCGAATGTCACGTTCCCACCGGCCTGCGGCTTGACAATCGAAAAGTAGTGCAGCTGCATCAACTGCTCGTCGGTGTCTGCCTGAATGTATACCCAATCGCTCATCCAGCCGTCCCCTCGCGCCCCAATTGCGTTCTGTGGCGGATACTAGGTCACACATCGAGGCAAGTCAACAGCTACTGGAATTGGGAGCTACTTACGCGAGCGACCCACCGAACCGCCCTCAGGCGGGCCAGTTCGCGTCTATCAGGTCGAGGAAGCGTACTTTCTCTCTTCAGTCATCGGGAGTCTCCGCACAGCTTGGAATTGAAATGCGTTAGAGGCAGAAGAGGGGTTGTTCTGTTTTAGACACCGCTGGTGTTATAATGTAGCAATGCAACGCACACTGGAATGGATTAAGGACCAGAATTTTCTGGGCTTCGGTTGCTCCGAGTGTAATTGGAGGTTCAATCCCCAAGGTGCGCTCGTCGGCGATTCGCTTGATGAAATGAAAAGGAATTACGTAGCCCAGTGTAAAAAAGAGTTTGCTGCGCATGCTTGTGTCAACCGCAGAAGTTTCAGCGGCCGAATTGCGCAGACGAAAAGAACCGAGCTACTTGCTCTACTCTTCGCGCTCCCAGTCTTGACCACAATACGGGCTGCCATATTCGAACTTCTTGAGCTTTCTCAGGCATTCTCAGACGTTCTCTAGAGCTACGAATGCCCGCGGGTGGCAGCGCGGAGTGAGTTTTTCTCATCGAGCTGCGTCTTTCGAGACGTTTGCGAGAGCGCTTGAGAACCTCTATTTGCGGCGTTTTCGACTAAAATGGGGCTAACATGAAACGAAAGTCGCCGCAGACGACTTTCGAATAACGCTGTTTTATAAAGGTTTTGGTGGACGTGACAGGGATCGAACCTGCGACCTCGTCGTTGCGAACGACGCGCTCTCCCAGCTGAGCTACACGCCCACGAGCTGCAATAAAATCTTAGCAGACGGTCCGAAGCTTGCCAACTAAGGCAGCACCCATGATTTTCAAGGATAGAAAAGTCAGTCCAGAATTATTCGGAGGCATCCGCTGAATCGCTGCCGCAGAGTCTCACGTCTTTCACAAAAATGCAGCCATTTTACGGCTGATCGAGGCTGCCGCCGGTGCGCTGCGCGACGATCTTGCGAGCGTTCTGATAAAGTGCCCGGGCTTGCGGAATCGCTTCCACGGCCTTCTGTACCTGAGGATCCGCTTCCAGCATTACTTTGAAGCCCTCTTGCATCCCAAAGGTGGAGAAGAACACTTCCTCTTTGATCTTGCGTTTTACCCAATCCAGGTTTTCGGTCATGTCCGGTTCGGTGTAGCGGACGTTATGCTTGGTGAGATAATCGCGAAAACTTTTCATCACGCTGTCGTCCACTTCAAAATTTTTGGTGATGGTGGGTTTGGCGCCCAGGTAGAAGCGGGTAAATCCGCCTACACCACTTTCCAGTGGATAAAGAACATCGGCGCGGAACAGCGCCTCCTGAAAATGATTGAATTTCGGTGTCGCAACAATTATATCCGGGGTAATGCCGCCGCCTCCGGTCACCTGGCGGCCGCTGTCGGTCAGCTTGACTTCCGTCGGATGCTCGGGAACTTTGCGCTCATAGTGATATTCGTACAGTGAAACGGATTTGTAATCGCGCTGAATCAAACGGCCGCTCGGTGTGTAGTAACGCGCTGTGGTGAGCGCGAGGCCAGTGTTTTCGCTGAGAGGCTGAACGGTTTGCACCAGACCCTTACCGAACGTAGTTTCGCCAACAATCAGGCCACGGTCATGATCCTGGACCGCGCCGGAAACAATTTCCGTGGCGGACGCGGAATTGCCGTTTACTAAGATTACCAGCGGAGTCGTCATACCCTGGTTGCCGCGCAGTGCAAAGTAGCGGCGCTCGGGGGAAGTGCGTCCATGATGCGAGACGATCAGCTGATTCTTATCGAGGAACATGTCCCCCACGGCCACGGCTTCATTCAGCAGGCCGCCGGGATTGCCGCGCATGTCGAGGATCAAGCCATCGAGGCTGGAGGCATTCAGCTGTTTGAGGGCGTCGGCGATTTCGCGGTCGGTGGTTTCGTTGAAGCCAGAGAGGCGGATGTAGCCAATTCCGGGCTTGAGCATGAACGCAATATCCACGGAATGGCGCGGGATCTCGTCGCGCGTAACCGTAAAGACCAATTGCTGATCGTAGCCTTCACGGCTCACGGCGATCTTCACGACCGTGCCCTTCGGGCCCTTCAACAAGTCGGCAACGTCGGTGGTCGTAAGGCCGTCGGTAGACTTGTCATCCACTTTCATGATCACGTCGCCAGGCCGAATGCCGGCATTGAACGCTGGTGCGCCAACATACGGCTGCATCACGACGGTCCGATTCTCGCGCGGCGCAACGATCATGCCCACTCCATAATACTTTCCTCGCTGCTCTTCGCGGAGGAGCCCGAACTGACGTGCATCGAAGAAATTTGAGTGGGGATCGAGGACGCGCAGCATCCCGGGGATGGCGCCTTGATAGACGGCCTTGTCCACGTCTACGGGCTCGGCATAATTGGCCTGCACTACATCCAAGACGTTGGTGAATTGCCGTATCGCGGTATGCTCGTCTTCGGCCGAGGAGGTCGTGGCCCGGACGTTGGGGCCGTAAATCGCCCCGAGAACAGCGGATAAGAGTATGACAGCTACGACTAGTACCAGCCCACGGCGTTCGGATTTCATCCTGACCTCACGAATCCCCAGCAATCAAAATTATAGCACACCCTAAACTGTGGTTTGACACCGTAGGGTACCCTTTCTATGATGCCAACAGGCCATCTTGCGGCTGCCAAACGCTATGCTCAGCATGACCCACATGATCGTCGTCTTCGTTGTCGTTCTGGTCGTATTTGGTCCCCAGAAGCTGCCTGAACTCGCTCGCACCCTCGGCAAACTGATGGCGGAATTCCGCAAAGCCTCGACGGACTTCAGGAGTGCGTTTGAACAGGAGATGCGGGACATAGAGCGACAAGCCCTGCAAGCTGAGCGGAAAAAGGCCGCCGAGGCGGCTGCCGCCTCCGCGAGTGCGGCAGAACAGCCCGCCACACTGGCCGCTCTCCCTGGTGCCGAAACTGCCACGACCGAGTTAGACGCAGACACTCGCGCTACGGAAGCGCCGGTAGTGACCCCGGTTGCAGAATCGGTGCCGCGCTCCGACGAGGAAGCCGTGCCACTGGCCACTGAGGCGACCGACGGCGCCTCCGCGGAAGCCGCCATCGAGACTTCGCCAGCCCTCTCTCATGACCAACAGCAGCCAGTCTGATTCCACTATAGTCCCTCGCGAGGAAGAGCCCGGCGCGCAGATGACGTTTTTCGAGCATCTTATCGAACTGCGCAAGCGCATCATCCATTCGTTCGTCTCGATTCTACTAGGGGCGATGATTGGGTGGTTTGTGGCGCCTCATTTTGTCAACGTGATGGTGCAGCCAATGACCGCGGCCTTAAAGGCGGCTCATCTCGAGCCCAAGCTCGTCTACTCCCATCCTGCCGGCTACCTGAACCTACTGATCACCGTCAGCATCTACCTGGGGATTGTGATTGCCTCCCCTTGGGTTCTTTACCAGATCTGGCTCTTCGTGGCTCCCGCGCTTTATAAGCACGAGCGCAGCGCTATTACCGGTTTTCTTTTCTCGACGGTGTTCTTGTTCCTTGCCGGGATCGCTTTCGGATATTTTGTGTCGCTGCCTTACGTCTTGCGCTTTTTGATCAGTTTTCAGGGGCCGGTCGTGCCGCTGATTAACATTGATGAGTATTTCGATCTGATCCTCCTGGTGCTGCTGGGTCTGGGCCTGGTATTTGAATTGCCCGTGCTGATCTTCTTTCTCTCCCTGTTTGGCATCGTTACACCGCAGTTCATGATCAAGAACTTTCGCTACGCTCTTTTAATCATTGCGATCCTCGCCGCCATCCTGACGCCCACACCCGACGCCACAACAATGGTTGTATTCATGTTGGTTCTGGTGGCCTTGTACTTTCTGGGAGTGGGGGTGTCATGGTTGGTCGTGCGAAAGCGCAATCGGCGTCTGGGCGCTGCCGCGGAGGCTCACTAGATGAATTTCACGCAAAGGAATCCGTATTGTGCGGTAATCTGCGCATCGGCGTTTTTTCTTGGGCTTGCGGGATGCAAGGCGAAGGCAGACAACTCGCAACCCAGCTCGAAGGATGCTCCCTTCATGAGCGCTGTCACGGTGGCTGCGCCTCAGGCAGGCGACAAGGCACCTCCGCCCGAGAAGACAGGCGGGTTTGATGGCATGCGCGCGTATGCGCAGGTGGCCAAGCAGGTTTCCTTCGGACCGCGACCCTCGGGCTCTCCCGCCATTGCAAAAACCCAGGATTACATCCTTTCCGAATTGAAGAGCTACGGTTGCACCGCCGAAGTGGATTCCTTTAGCGCGGATACTCCCGCGGGCCGCTTGCCCATGAAAAATATTCTTGTGAAGATTCGGAGCGGACAACCTGGAGTGATTCTCCTCGGTACGCACTACGACACGAAGCGTCTCGAGAATTTCGTTGGCGCGGACGACGCGGGCTCCTCAACCGGCGTTATGCTCGAGTTGGCGCGGCTTCTTTGCTCTCAACCCGGCCGCTACGCTGTCTGGATTGCATTCTTTGACGGTGAAGAAGCCGTGCGCAAAGAGTGGGCAGATCCCGACAATTGCTACGGCAGCCGCGAAATGGCCGCGCGCCTCGCCATTAGCGGCGACCTCCCAAAGGTAAGAGCCTTTCTTCTGGCGGATATCGTCGGCACTCGCACGCCGCATTTCAAGCGCGAGGAAAACTCCACGCCCTGGCTCGTCGATCTCGTCTGGAATGTCGCCAAGAAACTCGGCTACGGAAGCGTCTTTGTCGATCAAACCTCCGTCATGGAAGATGACCATCAGTCTTTCTTGAAGCGCAAGGTTCCTTCCGTGGACGTCATCGACCCGGAATTTGGGCCGGGCGGCGACATTTTCTACTGGCACACTTCCGAGGATACTCTGGACAAAATCAGCCCCAAGACTTTGGCCATTGTCGGGCACGTATTTTTGGAAAGCGTTAAACAACTACAGGCAAAGTGAATCAGTGAACTGCCGCTCGGCGCCACTGGCCGGTGGCAAACTGTGTGCTACATTCAATTTGTTCCAGAGAAAAGTCTTCGAATGAAAAAAAGGCGCATTCTCGTGAAGTCTTCGGCGGGCCGATACGCGGTGCTCTGTGGACCCGGCGTACTTCGCGATGTCGCGGAGGAGATTCGCCGCCTGGGAAAATTCTCCCGAATGCATCTCGTATCCTCGCCGAAAGTCTGGCGCGCGGTCGGGAAGAGCGTTCTCGGCGGCCTTCAATCGAAAGCCGCACTGACGAAGCATCTGATGAATGATGCAGAGTCTGCAAAAAATCTAAGAACAGTCGAAAAGCTTTCCCGATCGCTTGTGCGCGCCGGGATCGATCGCCGCTCATTGATTGTAGCCGTTGGCGGCGGCGTGGTCGGGGACGTAGCCGGTTTCGCTGCTTCGGCGTGTCTGCGGGGCGTCTCGTTGGTGCAAATTCCAACTACTCTGATTGCCCAAGTGGACAGCGCTGTTGGCGGGAAAACCGGTGTCAATCTTCCGGAAGGGAAGAACCTCGTAGGTGCTTTTTATCCCGCCCGCCTTGTCCTCGTGGATTCCGCCATGCTAAAGCCGCTGCCGGAGCGGCAATACCGCGGCGGGCTCGCTGAAGTAATCAAGTACGGAGTCATTGCAGACGCAAAACTGTTTTCTTTCCTCGAAAAAAACTTCGAAGCCGTTCTCCGCCGCGATCCGGCAGCGCTAGCCCACATCATCGCGCGCTGCCTCGAAATCAAAGCCCAAGTCGTCAGCCGCGACGAGCGCGAATCGGGCCTCCGCGAAATTCTGAATTTCGGCCACACCTTCGGGCACGCGCTCGAGACCGTCACCCACTATCGAACCTATCAGCATGGCGAAGCTGTAGCTTGGGGCATGATGGCCGCCGCGCTTCTCGGACACGAAATGGGCGTGACGCCGGCCGATGATGTCTCGCGCATTGTTTCTCTCGTGCGCCGTCTGGCCCCCATTCCACCGTGGCCGCGCGTTCCGCTGAAAACGCTGATAGCTGCGATGCATTCCGACAAAAAAGCGCGCGGTGGCAAACTTCGCTTTGTACTGGCGCCGTGTATCGGCAAGGCCCAGTCGCGGGACGACGTGCCCCTCGATACTCTCGAGTGCGTTCTACATTTCGCCCCTCACTTCATCGGCGATCGAGGAAAACGCCGTGGCTAACCTCACGGTGGCACAGGCTTCAGCCTGTGCGGTTTTCAGTTGTTCTAGCGTCGCAAGAGCACAGACTCAAGTCTGTGCCTCTCAAACACGCGCCCTGGTGGAAAATGCGCGGTGATACCGGAGTCCCGGTTAAGGGCACTCAGCCTGAAGATGCCGCAAACGAAGCCGACGCCTCGCGCAAAGTCCGCGAAATGTTCGCGAAAATCGCGCCGCGCTATGATCTGCTGAATCATCTCCTCTCGCTTCAACTCGATCGCTTGTGGCGCAAACGCACGTCCCGCCTCCTTCGCCCTATTCTTCAGCGGCCCGGCGCCGATGTGCTCGATCTGTGCTGCGGCACTGGTGACCTGTCCTTTTCCCTCGCTCGGGAAGGGAAGGCCCGCATCTTCGGCGCGGATTTTGCGCATCCCATGCTCGTTCGCGCTAAGGAAAAAAGTGCATCGCAGTCTGGCCGCTCCTCGAATGGAACGCCACGCATCCTTCCGTTTCTCGAAGCCGACGCTCTCCGCCTCCCCTTCGGCGATAACGGCTTCGATCTCGTCACCGCCGCTTTCGGCTTCCGCAATCTCGCCAACTACGAAGCCGGCCTCCGCGAAATCCATCGCGTCCTCAAGCCCGGCGGCACCATCGCCATACTCGAGTTCACGGAGCCGCCTGACGGCCTTCGTGGCGATGCTTATCGCTGGTATTTCCGAAGCGTCTTGCCGCGCATCGGCGCCGCCATTTCAGGCGATTCCGCCGCGTATACCTATCTGCCCAAATCCGTCTCCCGCTTCTTCCGCCCACCCGAACTCGCCTCCCTCATGCAACAACTCGGCTACGTCTCGGCAAATTTCCGCCTATGGACTTTCGCCACAGTCGCCCTCCACACCGCCCAACGCCCGCTCTAATTTTTTCTTCTCTGTGCCTTCTGCGAACACTGCGTTAAGAAAACACCCGCCCCCTGAAAACCGCAGGGATGCGGCACCCCATCAAACATCTGCTGCACCCGGCTGTAGGGGTCGTATACTGGAGCGCCTTTACATCGACCACTGCTTGCCTTTCACAGTGGAATTATTTCGTCAGCTTGCCTTTTTCATTCTGAGCTGCAAGCCCATATCGTATTGCCGCTTCAAGCGTATCGATGTTTATTTCCTTTAGAGCTTTAAACCGAATGCAATATCCGGTCACGCTCGCCTTGCCTAGTTTTTTCCCATACGTTTTGGCTAGGTACTTCTTATCTTTGAGGCCAAGAATATAGACAGAGATTCCGGTTTTGTTTCCGCTCACACCAATTTGAAAAAACTCTCTGCTTTTTCCATTGGCATATTTTATGGTGTGAGATCCATATCCAACGGTAGGGTTCGAAACAGTATGATTTTTGCTGTCTTTACCATCGAAGAACCATAATTTGCATTCTGGTGACACTTGAAGTGTGAGCCGATGCAACTCTCGCAGGTCACTGCGTTTTGGCTCCGGTTGGCTGGTAATATACTTCTTGATTTGTTCTTGTACGTTCATACGTTCTGCTCCCCCGTTGCGCGCACGAGATTATACGAGGTTTAATCCTTTTGAACCGCTCCCATTCTCTGTCACACCGGATATTAGAGGTTTTGGGTCACTCGACCGCGAGGGCGCCCCGCAAGCCGCTGTTGCGCGGGGTCTTTTCGGGTGAACCTGGGGAGGTTTCCCTTGTTCCTAAAGGCGCGTCCCGGATTCTCAGAGCACGCGCCCATTACTACTACGACAGCACCGCTATTCCCTCTGCCTTTGCAGTTTTCCTGAGATCATCGTCCGCCGTCGCGAGCGGGATTTGTTTTCGTAAAGCCAAATCAAGATAGGCCGCGTCATAAGCCGGCATATTCCATTTTCGCGCTTGTGATTCCAATGCAATATTCGCCCAAACATCATTGAATTCTATGCGGATGGGCAAAGCCTTCAAACGCATCAGATACTCATCAATCTGTTTCTGGTTGATCCGCTTGCGCTTGCTGAATGCCACGAAAATAATGTTGGCAATCTCGAAGGCCCAAATCTCGGGCACGATGGCATCATCCGTTGCGAGCTTCGACAAGATGCGGCGGCTGTAGGGCGTATCTTCCGTGGGATCGCCCGGAAAGCACCAGGAAAATGCAACGGATGCGTCGAGGACAAACTCTGCCATCAGTAGCGGTGGCCTTCATGCAACAGCTTGCGGGTAATGGGTTCTCCCAGGCTGAGGTGATATTTTTCCCCGAACTCTTCCATGCTGCGCACAGCCGCCTGCCGAGAACTTTCGGTCTGACCCTTTACTTGGGGAAGCAACGCAATAGCCGTGTCTATGAACTCGTCCACCGACCGCACAACTCCGCTCCTAATGGCATTCTGAATCGCCTGTTCCTGTTCGCGCGTGAGCTTGATGGTCATGTACTGGACTCCAACAAACGCAGTCTAAAGGCGCTGCTCGTTGCTGTCAAACCGCATCTTTCATGCCGGACGCCGCACACGCCGGTTTTGCGTGCTCAGGCTTTGACCGGGGAAATCTGGGGACGAAACCTGGGACGAAACCTGGGGACAGACGGGACGTTTTCTAACAGTCCGGAACGTGGTATGCACTTCGAGTCGCGACCAGCATCTTCTAAAAATGCGGAAACGTTCCGTCTGTCCCCGAATTTCGAGGATTGCGCGCTGATAGAGCACCTGATGAGCAGCTCGTTGTCGGGCGATCATCAGGGCTGTGCGGCTGGGTTCATTAGGCTTCATGTTGGAGGTCTCCGTTCTCATCCATAGCGGATCGCACGAACTGCGGGAGCAGCATGCGGATTGCAAGTGGGAATAAGGCACAGGTTAGAAGTTGGAGGCTGGAAGCTAGAACAAAGTCAAAACCCGCACCCTGAAAACCGCAGGGATGCGGCACCCATCAAACGTCTGCGGCACCCTCGATTGCGTAAAGCTGCATATCCAGACGGATTGACCTCGCAAGGCCTCCAAGGTCCCCGTACAGGCTCTTACTTGTGATGTTCATCTTACGGAGAAGGGCGAAGACGCTTTCGTACAGCTCTCCCCGGATCTCATACTTCCTCACATCCACATCGCTGTAAGTTGCGGACGATAAGAGGTCGTTGATGCGGAGACTGCGATTCATGGAGACCAAGAAAGATCCTGCCTGTCTGTCGAGCCGGGCATTGACTTGCTTCGGCTCCGTAATCCACGCGATGTCATAGGCAAATCGGTTCACTATATTGTCGAACACCTCGTCTCCCTTTCTATGCACCGTTTGCCGTGTTTCTTTAAACTCTCCATCCCTTCGTGAAATGTATGCGACCGACTGGTCCATAACTGCAGTGTAGTCAATCGCGAATATGGCGAGATTCTTCTGGGAACGTGGCGCATAGCCCTCAAGAGCAAAATAAAGGGCCACATAGGGACTTTCTGTGAAATCGAGCAGTCGAGTTGGAACGCCGTAATGCTGCATAAGGGACAGCCATGCTAACGTCGAGTTCGGTTGAATGTTTTCAGTATCGTAAAGGTGGAATTTTGATTTGAAGATATTCAACGAGTAGTCTTCGAACTTCGTAGCAGACTCGGAGGACCACGCTGATCCAATCACCCGTTCGAGCGTAGAAGCGAGGAGCCAGTTCGCATCAGCATGCCCTCTGTAAATATAATTATTGGGTAAACTATTTAGCCCTGTTAAGAGTTCTTCCATCGAGTCGATCGCTATATGTTTCATCTTTCCCGTACTCGCTCGTATGTTTGTTCTATGTCGGTGAGAACAGCTTCTGGTTTTTCGCCCTCGTCGTACCCGCGCTTTACTGCGTCACCACGCAAATGCAGGGTGACTGGCCTCTCGGCTTTCTTTCTTCTGACTCGCGCCGAAGCCTCGTTTCCAGTTGCGGCTGTACTTCTCGTAACAGACTGTAGCACTTCGCGGTTCAGGTCTTCGCCTTTTATCTCGGCTTTGCCGGCCTTCCCGTTTGCAGTCGCGAGATAGACAGACAATGGCTTCTGGAAGTATTCGTCAGCATCGAATGGATTTGGTCCGTGAAATGTCGCAGTAAACCGAGATACGGCGTAAGCGGTTTCCAGCGCTCGGATGAAATCTTGGGGGTCTGGGATCGGGGCTATCTCCACTAACACCCCGTTTGTCTGGACGATCTTCGTCACGGAAAGCAACTGCTGTATACGGGCCGCAATCCCCTTTATAGTCGGCGCGAGACTAGCCTTGTAGGCTATACCGAGAATACCGATGTCCGCATTAAATACACAATGCGTATAGGGACTTGTTTCGAGCTCTTCCTCTAGGAAATCTCCGGACTGCTCGTCAAACTTTTCGACCGTTGATCTAGTTGTCCTTCCAACAGCGAAGTACCCGGCACTGTGCGAAAACAGACGAAGATTTCCGATATGCCACCGATAGCCCTCACGCGCTTCGAATGACGGCTTTTCTTTCAGGGCTTCTACGAAGATTTGCGCCGGCGTCGAGTCAGTCCGAAAAATAGACTGCTGCCTTGGTTTCACGAACCTGGCGCGGAACAAACTGTATTCGATTGAAGGCATATCTCTTTACTAGTTATCCTAGACCACCCGGTGATACGTTCGACAGGATTTTGCGCGGTTGTGTCCAAAGCACTCTCGGGACGGTGGCGGGTGGGTGGAGCATTCGATTGTGCTGATCGTTCTGGGAAACCGGGGTCAAAAGAAATTAGGGAATCCTGGAAACCTGGGAAACCTGGGGACAGGCGGGACGTTCCCCGCTTATCGAGCCGCCTGATCTCTAATCTCTTCTCCCGCAACGACTTATAATCTTCTTGACAATATGACTAAGTCGTGCTATAATTCTTCATGAATTTTAGTCGCCACCCCGTCACTCTTTCCCATTTTGGATTTCGACTGCCGCGCGACGCTCGCCTCCCGTCTTTGCCTCGACTCCGACGTCGCTCAATCCCTCCAATTCCTCCAAAATCTTCCGTTCCAACCGAGTTACCATTCTGCAAAAACCGCCGCGTCCTAACCCCCTCAAAATCAACACTTCCGCAAGTGTTGATTCTGCTCGACTTCATCTCCTTTAGGCGCAACACTTACAAAAAAACCGGGGGAGGGTACCCCTCTTCCAGCCCCAAAGTTTCGCAACTCGTCACTACGCGCACGCGCACCAACTCGACACGCAGGAACACCCGCATCTCCAATCCCATCATGCGATTGCGCACACTTTCCGTCACACATGGGGGTGGGGGTGCGTGCCTGCCTCAACCCTCAAGTTCCACTTTCAATTCGTGCGTCTGCGCCAGTTTCGCGTTTCGAGTTTCGTATTTCGCGCCCTTCTCGCCACTCGTCACTCGTCACTCGCCACTACTCTTCCAGCCCGGCGCTCCGCAATTTCGCAAGCAAAGTCTTCGGCGAGACTCCCAGCTTCTCCGAGGCCCGCGTTTTGTTCCACTTGCATTCGCGCAGAGTGCTTTCGAGCAGGACGCGCTCAATGTGGCCGACGGCACGCCCCGTCACTTCCTCCAAGCTTCCTTCCCAGCTGAATTGCTCCGGCAACATTCCTTCCGGCAATTGGTCCGCATCCGGCTTCGTGGCGGGAAGCTGCAAACCGTCAGCGGTAATGCTGAGCCCATCGGTAAGGATCACCGCTCGTTCCATGGTGTTTTGCAGTTCGCGTACATTTCCCGGCCAGCGATAGTGCAGCAATCGTTCCCGAGCCTCCTGCGACAATTCCAGGCCGGGCTTCTTGAACTCCCGGCTGAACTTCTCCAAAAAGTATTCCGCCAGCAACAGCACATCGCTGCCGCGTTCGCGCAACGGAGGGATTGTCATGGGCACGGCGGAAATCCGGAAGTAGAGATCCTCGCGAAAGAGCTTCTCTTCCGCCAGCTTCTTCAAATTTCGATTTGTAGCGACGACAATGCGCACATCCACTTCCACGGTTTGCGTGCCGCCGACGCGGTCGAATTTCCGTTCTTCCAGTACACGCAAAAGTTTGGCTTGAATGGCCAGCGGCAGCTCGCCAATTTCGTCGAGGAATAGCGTGCCGCGATGCGCCAGGTCCAGTTTGCCTACTTTTTTTGCGCCTGCGCCCGTGAACGCGCCGCGTTCGTGCCCAAAAAGCTCGTTCTCCACCAGCCCTTCGGGAATCGCCGCGCAATTCAGCGCGACAAACGGCTGCTCGCGCCGCGGCGAAAGATGATGCAGCGCTCGCGCAAACAGTTCTTTTCCGGTCCCGCTTTCTCCCAGGAGCAAAACGGTGGAATCCGTCGCCGCCACTTTCTGGATTTGCTGGCTGATCTCCCGGATGGATGCGTGTTCACCCAGAATGCGCGGAAATCCATATCGCGCCGTGTACTCCTCGCGCAGCAGCAAGTTTTCCCGCTGCATCTCCTGCTGCCGCGTCGCGCGCTGAACGAGCAATTTCAGGTGGTCCAGGTCCACTGGCTTCTGCAGAAAGTCGAAGGCGCCGTCCTTCATTGCCGAGACTGCTTCTTCGACCGACCCGAACGCTGTGAGAAGAAGCACGGGAATTGTCGCATCCGCCTGCTTGGATTCCCGAAGCACGTCAAGCCCCGACGCTCCCGGCATCTTCAAATCGGTTATGACCATGAGGTAGCGCCGCGCACGGACTTTCTGGATCGCGGAGGTTCCATCAGGAGCTTCGTCCACGCTATAGCCTGCGCGCTCCAATGCCTTGCGCAGCATGGCGCGCAGCTCGTTTTTATCTTCCACAAGGAGAAGAGGTTCCATCTCTCTTGTTTCTACCACGAATCAGAGGATAGTTCGGCGGGAACGCGCAGCAGATGTGTAGTGAAGGGAAGTAACCAGCTGGGACGAGAGGTAAACAGCGAAACTCCAAGCACGAAATTCGAACTTCGCAATTCGAGTTTGCTGTATCGAATTTCGACGAAGCTATCTAGCCCAACCGGAATCGCCACCGGATTTGCGCAACTCGTCTTCCATATCGGCCAGTTGCTGTTTCAGGCTGGCGATCTCCTGCTTTTTCGCGTTGATCTTGGCGTCTTTCTCGTTAATGGTCTTGCGGGAGTTTTGTTCCATCAGCGCTTTTTGCGGGTCACTGTAATATTGCGTCTGTGACTTATCGGTTTCCCGCTGCAAAATCTCGAGTTCTTTTTCCGCCGTTGCGATTCTTTCGCGTTGCTCCGCAAATCTCTTCCGCCATTTAGTTTCCGCGCTCTCGCCGCTCCCCTTGGTCTTGTCTTCCCCGTCTCCCGCCGCGCCCTGTTTTTTTTCGGCGGCAGTCTGTGAACCATTTGTGGTAGCACCCGCCGTGGCCCCGCCGTTTGAAGAAGCGGCGGGCTTCACGTCATCATCCGTATAAACTCTTTTAGGCTTAGGCGCAGCCTTCTGCTGTTCGCGCGCTCTTCGCGCCGCTTCCGCCACCGGATCGGTCTCCTGCTGTTTCGGCGGATTACCCTGCTGCTGCCGCGCGAGCACGGGCAGAGTTGCCAGACAAAGTCCGGGCAATAATATCGAAGCCTTGAGCCAATTCTTGACGCCCATAAAATGCCGCCTCTCCCGGGGGTAGCTGGAATCCCCAGCCTCTACTTAGATGCTGTCCTTCTTCAATTCTACTGCTTCCGGGACGCTCCGGCACACGGGTAGCGTAACTATAAATGCGGCGCCGCCTTCGGGACGATTCCGTGCCACCACCTTGCCGCCGTGTTGCACGATGATTTTCTGCACCACCGCCAAGCCCAGCCCAGTGCCATTGGCTTTCGTGGTGAAAAACGGCCGGAAAAGCTTGGGCAGCGTCGCCGGAGAAATCCCCGGCCCATTATCGAAAACCGTGATGCGTTGGATCCCGCTCTCCGCGTTTCGTACGACTTCGCCGCGCAGAATTACGCGCCCGCCGTTGGCTGCTCCAACGCTTGCCTCCGCCGCATTCCTGGCCAGATTCAGCAGAGCTTGACGGAGCAGACCCTCGTCTCCCGCCACGCTACCCAAAGGCCCCTCGAAACGAATACGCACTTGCGGGTTGGCCTCGGCCACGTCAGAAACCACGCGCTCGACAACTCCCTCAAGCGCCACCGGTTCGCTGGAAATCTCCAACGGCCGAGCATATCGAAGGAATTCCGTCACTACGTGCGTAATGTTCCGAGTCTGCTCCAGAATTTTTTCCGCCGAATCCGCGACCTCCCCGGCGACCGCTTCCGCGCTAATCATTTGGGCGTACCCCGAAATGGTGGCCAACGCATTCTTGAATTCGTGCGCGATACCGGCGGACAGCTCCCCCACTGCCGCGAGGCTATCCTTCAATTGAATCTGTTGCTGCAAGGCGGCAAGTTCGGTCAGATCGGTAATAAGGCAGATCGCCCCCGTAATCTTTTCCGTCCCGCGCCGAATGGGCGAAATGGTTACGCCCAACTGTTTGGACTCGCCTCCTGGTGCCTCGTGCTCGACTTGTTCCCGGCGGAAAATGCTCCCGTTCGTCAGGCATTCCCCAATGTACCGAGTCAGCTCGGATTGTTCTCCCAAGACTTCGCTGTACCGCCGGAATCCCAGTCCTCGAATGCCCAGCACTTGCTCCGCCGCGGGATTGGCGCTCGAAATAATGCCAGTCGCGTTCACGACAACCAATCCTGCCGGCATGTTGCGAGTAACTTCTTCGCTCAGGCGTTCCGTCTGCTCCGCGCGCTCTCGTTCGATCTTGTGCAGCCGTTCCAGCTCTTTCTCTTGATCGCGGAGCTGGCGAATGACTCCTTCCATGGAGGCGGTCATAAACGCGGAAGGATTTTCTGATCTGGGCGCCGCGGCGGAAATTCCCTGACTGTGAGATTCTCGGGTGCTCTGCAAGAAACGACGAAGCAAGAAAAGGATGATGCCCAGGACAGCCAGGATTCCCACTGCCGCGCCAATGGCGATCTCCCAAACGCGCTGGGTACTCTCGGCTTGGACTGCTAGGAACATCATTGCCTCAACCTGCCTCGCCTCGGAAAGACTCTCAGCGCAACCCTTGGGCAAGATCAATCGCAAACGAAGAGAACGCAAAAACCACGATTAGCGCAGCAATTCCCAAGAAAGTCCCCAAAGGGAGATGGTATTTGCTGGCAATCTGCCAGCGGAGTTGGTTCACCGTGCCAAGCCCTCGCCGGCTGGCGCGTTCCGCGAGCCTCACCACCGCGGCGCTCGCACGCATAAAAGCTATGACCACGATTCCGACGACGCTACCGAGCAAGGTCCCCAGCAAAATCATCAAGAACGCATTTCTTACTCCCAGAAATGCTCCGGCCATGGCCATCATTTTCACGTCGCCCAGGCCCATACCCTCCCGGCCGCGAACCAGCTTGTACACCGCAGCCGCTCCCCAAAGCATGAAACTTCCAAACGCTGCACCAAGAAGGGCCTCGATCACCCCCAGGAATCGCTCGGGCGGGAGGCCATGGAAGAATCGCATGCTCAGCAGAAAGGCGGTGCCGTCGTTCGGCGGCACAAACGCAGAGAAAAGTACGCCCGCGGCAAACCCTGGCCAGGTGATTAAGTCGGGAAGCAGCCGCACGCGCAAATCGGTGATGGTCAAGACAATGATCAAACAAATGAAGAAGAGCCATTTCACAGTCGCCTGGCTAATCCCAAACTCCAGGTAGCAGGCCACGAACAAAAGCCCCGTAAGCAGCTCCACCAGCGGGTACATGGCCGAGATCGGCGCGCCACAGGCGCGGCACTTTCCCCTTAGCCATAGCCAAGCGAATACGGGCACGTTGTCATAGGCCTTGATGGGCGCGGAGCAGCGCGGGCACCGCGAACCGGGCGAAACGATAGACACTTCCTCCGGAATGCGCGTGATGCACACATTCAAGAAGCTCCCGATTACTATGCCAAACAGAAAAAAGAAGACGATGACCACAGTTTAGTCGGCCGCTTTGGGCCACACTTAGTACTCTCCCATACCTGCAGCACCCCCTCAATAAAGCAGGCCGCGCTCCGTGCCCCACTTCTAACGCTGTTTCTTGCTTCGAGCTTGCTGTTTTCTGGGCATTCCAGGTTCTCGGGAAAGTTTCGTTAAATTCCATTTCGGATTTTTTTCTTCGACCTTTCGACTGTAAACTACTAAGTGTCGACTTCTCGAATGCACTGGTTCGAACGCAAAATCCGCCGCTACGAGCACCGCCGCTGGACCACGGACGACAACCGCCGTGTCCAGCCATTCCACTGGGGACTCGAACACATCGGCGGTAACCCCACCGACTCCAATCCTGGCGAATTTGTTCGCAGGTACTCTAGGAATGTCATCGAGCAAAGCGCTGAGTGGTTTGCCACAACACCCGCCACCGACTATCACCTCGACAGCGAGAACGTGCTGACTTTCACCAGTTCGATCGAATCTCCCTGCCCTGAAAACAACACCGTGCAGGCGAGGCTGTGGCCTGCGCGACGAGACCGACGGCCTCCCTTCAAAGCCCCGATAGGCTGCGCAGTACTTGTCCTTCCCAACTGGAACGCCAAATGGCACGGGCAGGATGGCCTATGCGAATGGGTCGCACGCTTCGGCATAACCGCTCTCAAAATGAGCATGCCCTACCACAACCGCCGGATGGCCAAGGGGCACGAACGCGCCGACCAAATCTGCGGGCCGAATATCGGGCTGACTCTACAGGCTAACCGCCAGGCGGTTCAAGACGCCCGCCGCTGCCTTCGCTGGCTCGAACAGCAGGGATACACTCGGCTGGGCATCCTCGGCACTAGCCTGGGCTCTTCCGTCGGCTACATCACGCTGATGCACGATCCGGCTGTCAAGGCCGGCGGATTCTTACATTTTTCGACTTACTTCGCCGACGTCGTCAGCCAAGGGATGACTACCAACCACGTCTGGGAGGGCCTTCGGCACCACGTCACGGTAGAAGAACTCCGCGAGTATTGGGCACCCATCAGTCCCATGCCGTACGTTGAGAGGGGGATGGGGGCTGATCGGAAGTCGTTTCTTGTGTATGGAAAATACGACCCCACGATGCTTCCCGAGCTAAGCCGACAGATGCTGGACGCGCTGCGCCGCCACGGCGCCCACCCACGCTCTCTTCAGCTACACTGCGGGCATTACTCCCTGGAACTAGCCCCCTTCAGCTACATCGCGGGCTATCGCGTCCTCGCCTTTCTCCGATCCGCGTTGGCCTGATAGGGTCGTTACGCGCCCGGGACGCAAAACCTATTCTGAGTGCCCAAAGGGTTGGGAAAGATGGATTGCATTGGAAAATGAAGCGAGATAGACTAGAAAGGTAGAAGATATTCTTTATTGGTGGAATTATGAGCCTTAACATTAAAAATCCCGAAGCACACAAACTTGCGCTGCTTCTTGCTGAGGAAACAGGAGAAACCCTTACAGCAGCTGTCACCGAAGCTATCCGCGAGCGGCTTGAATCCGTCCGTCGGCGCAGTAAGCGCGACGCTCTTCTCGCCGCTTTAATTGCCCTTGGCAAGCGCGGCGCCCAGCTCGCCCCTGAACCCCACATGGACCATGCCGAACTCCTCTACGATGAGAGAGGTTTGCCCAAGTGATCATGGACAGTTCCGCGGTTATCGCAATTATTTTCGGGGAATCAGGATATGAGGATCTCTCGCGCGTCGTCGCCTCGGCGCTGGTATGCAGGCTTTCTGCTGCTTCGTTCTTAGAAGCGTCCATTGTTGCCGAATCTCTCGCGGGAGATCGAGGTATCCGCCTCTTTGATTCATTCCTTCGTCAGTCCTCCGTCGTCATCGAACTGGTCACTGAAGAGCATGCTCTGCTCGCTCGCCAGGGCTACTCCGATTACGGTAAAGGGCGTCACTCCGCAGGCCTTAATTTCGGTGACTGTTTCTCCTATGCCCTTGCCAAGGCCACCGGCGAACCGCTGTTATTCAAAGGGGACGACTTCCGCAAGACCGACGTAATTCCCGCACGGTCGTAAGAGTTCTCAACCTTCCAAAGAAACTATTCCGAAGAATTCATGCACTTTCATCGAGAGGCGCAGCTAGTATCATCAGCGCATGGAAACCCTGCTCGTCGAGGCCTTTGGCCCCCTCGCCGTCGCCCTGATCCTTTACGTTGCCATTTCCGGTGCTCGACGTTTCGTGCATCAAGTCCGCAACCGGCTATCTCCAGAACAAATCCAGGCCGCCCGTGATGCTTACCGCAACCGCCTCGTACATCCCCGCGCGGAGGAAGTCGAGCAGGGAATTGGGGCGCTACTCCCGCAACGCCTGCTCAACTTGTACGACGATCACCAGACCATCCTCACCGAGCAACTCGAAATCCGCCGGCTGGATATCGATCGAGCAGACATCGCCGCTCAGGAAAACGCGGCCGACCCAAAACACGCAGCGGAATGGATCGAAGCCTTCCTCCCGCTCGATCTAGAGAGCCAAAAGTACACAGTAGAGTTGGCGGTATTCGGATGTGGCAAAGGCTTCTGTTTCGCCACGGATGGCGCGGGTAATTTCTATTGGACCCCTCTGAGCGAGACCCGCCAGCACGACTCGCCAGTATTTTTCGCCTGCCACGATCCTCACGGCAACGAACAAGTCGCAGCTTCCCTCGATGAGTTTCTATCCTGGCCGCGCACGATGCATGCACCCGAGGGGGATGTAACCGCGTGAAGACCAGACTGTTCGAAGCTATCTGAACGGAGGTAGTTCGAGCTCAAAAATCTGAATTATTTCTTGAGGTTTACTTGGAAGATTTAGAAATTCCAGTCACTTGTTGATGGCGGGCTTCGTTTGCCCAAACTATTGAGCCTCGACAAAGATAGAGTCGTGCGGGTTGATGAGAAAAGCGGCAGCAGGGCTGCCGCACTCCAAATCTCTACATCGCAATCGTATGAGAGACTCGGTAGAGCTCCGCGTTCTAATGCAGCACTCGCGCTAGCGCGCCCTCAGCCAGGAGAGCCGAAACGGCTTCGATTTCTACATCTAGCGGACGGTCTTGCGACACCTTTGGTGACTTTGCCCGCACGACGGCGTAGGCGCTCGTCGCCAGCGTGCCCGTTTTCAATGGCGCAAGCAGGTCAATCCCTTGGCAGGCGCAAAGCAGTTCGATGGCGATCGTGTGCCGTAAATTCTCAAGCATTCGTCCAAGCCGTCGCGCGCCGCCCATTCCCATGGAGACGTAATCTTCCTGATTGCCCGAGGTGGAGATAGAATCGACGGAGTGTGGCGTGGCCAGCGCCTTGTTCTCGCTGGTAAGGGCCGCGGCCGTTACTTGCGCGATCATGAAGCCGGAATTCAGGCCTGGCTCCGGCGTGAGGAAGGCCGGCAACAAGCTAGTCAGGGGATTTGTCATTTGTTCGATGCGCCGCTCGGAAATGCCGCCAAGCGTCGCCAGCGCCACAGCCACTTGGTCCGCGGCCATGGCCAGAGGCTGCCCGTGAAAATTTCCGCCGCTGATAATGTCGCCGCCACCGTCTTCTTTCACAAAAACGAGCGGATTGTCGGTCGCGCTGTTTAGTTCCACGGCCGCTGTCTCGCGGGCTTGTGCCAGCGAATCGCGCACCGCTCCATGCACTTGCGGAGTGCAACGCACGCTATACGCGTCCTGCACGCGCGGATCTTTTTCCGGGGAGCGGTGCGACTCGCGGATTTGGCTGCCTTCGTTCAAGTGGGCGAGGTTTCGTGCGGTTGTCGCGGCGCCGGTATAGGCTCGCGCGTGCATGATGCGCGCGTCGAACGCTCCGGGGCTCCCGCGCAGAGCGTCCAGCGACAGGGCCGCCGCAACATCGGCGCTGTCGATGAGAATATCCGCTTCGCTCAGGGCAAGACTCAGTAGCGCGAGCATTCCTTGCGTACCGTTGAGCAGCGAGAGGCCTTCTTTTGCCTCCAGTGCGACGGGATGGATTGCTGCGCGGCGCATGGCTTCGCTACCCGGCAGTGTCTCGCCTTTGTATGAGGCGCGGCCTTCGCCAATGACTACCGCTGCAAGGTGCGCCAGCGGCGCCAGATCGCCCGAAGCTCCGACCGATCCTTGTGATGGAATCACGGGATGCACTCCGGCATTCAGCATCGCGCAGAGCGTCTCGACAATCACCGGACGCACGCCGCTCAATCCTTTAGCGAGTGCATTGGCGCGCAGCAGCGTCATTGCGCGCGTTTCTGCTTGGCCCAAAGGCGCGCCAACGCCGCAACAATGCGAACGCACGAGATTTACTTGCAGGTTTCTCACTTGCTCCGTCGAGATGCGCACCGAAGCGAGCTTCCCAAAACCCGTGTTGATCCCATACGCCACAGTTCCCGAAGCGACGACCTGGTCGACCACGGCGCGGGAAGCTTTCATCTTTTCTGCCGCAGAGGGAGCAAGACCAACCGTGGCGCCCTCGAAAGCCACGCGATGCAGCTGCTCGAACGTGAGATCATTGCCAGTCAATGCAACGCTGGGAGCCACGCTCATGCTTTTCTCCGATCGGGTTGCGGCGCAACGACGGCCTTAAAGACGATGTGGTATTTTGCGGGGAGCAATTTTGGGCGGCCGTTGCTTCCGCAAATGATGTGCGTCGTCTCACCAGTCGCAAGCAACTTCCTGTCGGAGTCGCGAATCACTTCGTAGGAAAACTTTATGATGCGGTTGCGCGACTCCGCAATGCGTGTGCGGATTCGAAGCACCTCATCATATTTGGCGGATTGGAGATAACGGCAGTGCGCGTCCGCTACCATGATGTGGCAATCGTCCTCTTTTTCCATGCGCTTGTACTCGATGCCCAGCGCGCGGATGAGTTCGACGCGTCCCACCTCGAACCACACCAGGTAATTCGCATGGTAGACCACGCCCATCTGATCGGTTTCGGCGTAGCGCACCCGTACTGTCGCATCGTGGTATTCGATCATTCTCATGTCCTGTGAATCGAGACGCTCGCCGGCGCGGATTAATCCACGTCGGTGCTCCAAACGGGTTTGCGTTTTTCCAGAAAGGAAGCGAGCCCCTCTTTGAAATCGGCCGTGCATCGGATGCGGGCGTTCTCCAGAATCGCGCGCTCCAGGTCCGCATCCACGCTAGCGGCAGCCGCCGAAGTCAGGAGGCGCTTCGCGCGCGTCAGGCTGACCGGGCTCGCGGCAATCAGCACGTCTGCCAGTTCCCGCGCGCGTTCCATCAAGCGTTCGTGCGGCACGATTTCCGTGATCAGCCCCAGGGCCTTTGCTTCGGCGGCGTCCACCAGGCGGCCGGTGAGGAGCAAGTCGCGGGCGTGCTTGTCGCCGATTTGCCTGGTAAGGAAAACGGAAACAATGGCGGGCAGAAATCCAATCCTGACTTCCGTGTATCCGAATTTCGCCTCGGGGACGGCAATGGTGAAGTCGCACAGGGTGGCAATGCCGCAGCCGCCGGCCAGCGCGGCGCCGTTCACCGCGGCGATTAGAGGTTTCGAGAAGCTCCAGATGCGACGAAACATTTTGGCCATGCGCCGGGAGTTTTCCATGTTTTCGGCGGAGGACTGTTCGGCGATGATAGCCAGAGTTTCGAGGTCCATCCCGGCGCAGAAGGATTTGCCCGCGCCTGTAATGATGGCCACACGCGCGTGACTGGATTCCACCTCATCCAGAGCAGACTGAATTTCGGCGACCATGCGTTCGGAAATGGCGTTGCGCTTCTCCGGCCGGTTAAAGGTGAGCGTGGCCAGTTGACCGGAAAATTCGAGCGTCAGTGTTTCAAACATTTTTGCGAGTCTCCTGGCTCCTGAACGTGTCGGAGAAACCCCTTGGACTCACTTTCGATCACGCCTGCGGTCGCATAGGACCCATCGGTTGGGCCGAACTTGCATACTGGAAACATGCTACTCCAGCGGCCGCCACGCAACCGCTGGAATGATTCTAATTCACTAGCGGGGCGTGTGCATACTTTGCGCGAATCTCGTTGGCCATGTCGAGCACGGTAGCGAGCTTTGAGGAGTCGATACCAGGATCGGCGCCGGCCTTTTTGAGGGCGGCGAGAACATCTTCGGTGGCGATGTTGCCGACGAGATGGTCTCCGGCAAAGGGGCAGCCCCCGAGGCCGGTGAGGGCGGAGTCGAAGCGGCGGCAGCCGGCTTCGAAGGCGGCGAGAATTTTGGCTTCGGCGTTTTCGGGGCGGCTGTGCAGATGCACGCCTAGTTCGATGCCCGCGACGTGGTCTTTCACCTCGCGATAGAGATCGCCGACAAGTTCCGGCGATGCGGTGCCGACGGTGTCCGCGAGCGAAACGGTGCGCACGCGGATTCCTTTCAGCCATTCGAGAGCGTCGGCGACGATTTCGAGGCCCCAGGGCTCGTCGTAGGGATTGCCGAACGCCATGGAGATGTAGACGACGAGGTCCTTTTTGGCGGAGAGAGTTTCCTTGCGTAATTTTTCGACGAGCAGGCGG
>Ga0247680_1000136_pt1 | contig 30408 bp, 24 predicted proteins | sample CNK21_metaG_FD_182803 | JGI IMG/M metagenome (GOLD analysis project Ga0247680, IMG submission 182803) | Soil microbial communities from Purdue University Martell Research Forest, Indiana, United States - CNK21 | ecosystem: Environmental > Terrestrial > Soil > Temperate forest > Bulk soil...
CACGCTCGTGGCCATGGCGATGATCGAGCTGACGTCGCTCAGGTTGGCGGGGATGATCATCGAGTTGCCGCTCTTGGCAAGCTGGCCGAACTGCTTGATGTACTCCTCGGCCAGGCGGAGCTGCATGGCCTCGTAGCCGCCGGGGGTCTGGATGGCATCAGCGATCTGTTTGATGCCGCTGGCCGTCGCCGCGGCGACGGACTGGATGGCCGCGGCCTGTCCCTCGGCCTCATTGATGGCCTGCTGTTTCTTCGCTTCGGACGCCTTGATGACCTGCTGCTTGTCGCCGTCAGCGGCGTTGATGGCGGCGTCGCGCTGCCCCTCGGACTGCAGGATCGTGGCGCGCTTCTCGCGCTCGGCGCGCATCTGCTTCTCCATCGCCGCCAGCACGTCCTGCGGCGGGTTGATGTTCTTGATCTCGTAGCGGAGCACTTTCACGCCCCACGCTTCCGAGGCCTTGTCGACCTCCGTCACCACCATCAGATTGATGTTGGTCCGCTCTTCGAAGGTGCGGTCGAGCTCGATCTTGCCGATCTCGCTGCGGAGGTTCGTCTGCGCGAGCTGCGAGATGGCGTAGGTGTAGTCGGAGATGCCGTACGAGGCGCGCGCCGGGTCGAGCACTTTGAAGTACAACACGCCGTCGACGGCAACCTGCACGTTATCGCGTGTGATGCAGACCTGCTCCGGGACGTTGAGCGCAACCTCTTTGAGCGAGTGCTTGTAGCGAATGGTGTCGAGGAACGGCACCAGGATGTGAAAACCGGCGTTGAGCGTGTTGGAGTACTTGCCGAGCCGCTCCACCACCCAGGCGTTCTGCTGCGGAACGATCCGGGCGATGCGCCCGATCATGATCATCAGGAAGATGACGACGACGATCGCTACGATGAGAGTAGACATGAGAACGTTCCTCCGATGGTATTGCTCACGACGCCCGAACCAGGATGGTCAGCCCGACGACCTGTTCGACGACGCAGCGTTGACCTTTCACTAGCGGCGTTTCTCCGACATTGCGCGCCGTCCACGTGCTTCCCCGCATCTCCGCTTTTCCCTCGGCAGCGACCGGCAGATCGACCAGGACGACGGCCTGCTCGCCGACAAATGTGTCGACGACCTTCGTGATGTTGAATCCGAGTTTTCGAACGACGATCGGCCGAACGAAGATCAGGAGGATGACCGACGAGATCGAGAACGTCAGGAGCTGCCCCCACAGCGGCATGGGGACGCCGGCCCCGACGATAATGGCCACCAGAAAGGCGCCGACCGCAAAAAAGCCAATGTGCGCCGTCGTGGCGTGAAACTCGATGAGGAGTAACAGAAACGCGGCGAGAACCCAGACCCACCATTCCATTTTCGTGAGCGATGAGCGTAGCACTACTTGGTGGGTGGCGGCGGCGGAGCAACCGTCTGCAACTCGCCGAGCACGCTCTTGGCGATCGCCGGTATGAGCTTGACGTCGTCCGCCGTGCCTCGGGTCATGATCACCAGGATCAGCTTCCGCCCGCCCGGCAACTCGACATATGCAGCGTCGTGCCGGACCTCGGAGGTCCATCCCGCTTTCGACCATTCGCGCGATCCGGCCGGCAGCGACTCGCCGATGAACTCCTTGACCTGGTTCTCGTCCGCACGCAACGGATTCAGAGGACGCTCGAGCAGCGCCAGCATGGCGTCGCTGTCGGCACCCGAGAGTGCGCGCTTCCGCGCGATCCAGAGAAGGAGCGAGGCAAACGAATTGGCGCTGGAACGGTTGCGGTTGGGCCGTGCATCGCCGCCGAGGAGCTGCTTCTCGCGCCCGAACGGCCCGAAGCTCCACGGCTTGGCCATGGCGCTGATGTCGTAGCCCATCGAGGCAAACCAGCGGTTCACAACGCGCCGCTTGTCGATGAACTTCGCCAGCGCGCGCCCGTCGAGATTCGGCCCGGGACAGGTATCGCTGATGAGGTCGAGCAGAAATGCGGTGGCGTCGTTGTCGGAGAGACGGATCATCTCGCCCAGCGCCCGCGCCACCTCGGGATCCGCTTGAAGCTTCTGATGAAACACCTCGGCCATGATGTAGAGCTTCACCACCGAGGCGGGATAGAACGGCGCGTCGCCATGCCAGTCGCCGCGGTCGATCGTGTTCGGTTTCGTCACATCGACGATGCTGATGGCCAGGTTGTCCGCCGTCAGCTTGGGGAAAGCCTTCAGCGTCTGTTCCGCCGCATTCTTCGCCGCCAGCTCCAACTCCGGATTCTTCGGCAGGTCGGTGAACTCCCGGAAGTTGGCGAACGCGGAGGTGGCGGTCAGGAGAACGAGGAGAGCGACAAATCGAATGCGCATGGGGGAATTGTAGCGGTCGTATACTCGGGGGATGATTCCCGACGACGAAACGTATGAGGAACTGCAACGCAAGACGGCGTCGATGACAATCGAGGAACGTGTCGCCTATTGCCTCGAGCTTGGGAGGCAAGAGATCCAGGCCTACGCGCTTGCAAACGGTGTAACCGAAGATGAAGCCCGGCAGCGTTGGCGGCTTCGGAGTCAGGTCGGCCGGCGCTTCTCGCGGTGTAAGGCGGGATAGGCTCCTTCGTGAGCTAGGCTGCATCCTCACACGCGCACTTGAATTGTTCCCTCGAGAGCCTTGCCACTCCCTTCGTCGAGAGCCCTTCTCCCCCCGCGGTTTCTTGCGGGGGGAGAAGGTGCCGAAGGCGGATGAGGGGGGCGCTTTACGAGATATGCGCGATTTTCCGACGCTGGTCGGAGAGCGCTCGAAGGCGCGCGAATGACGTCCTCGTGAAACGCCCCCTCATCCGCCTTCGGCACCTTCTCCCCCAGCTGAAAAGCGCTGGGGGAGAAGGACTCTCGATTGAAGGTGTGCCGAGAACGAACCAATTCCACTCAGCGCGTGAGAAATGCGGTTAGGCGCGTATACGGTGTTGTCGCCCGTGCCTACCGCCACCCCCTTACCTTCTCCGCCACCGCCTCCGGTGTGAAGCCGAAGCCCTTCTCGATATCCGCCAGCGGTGCCGAGGCACCGAAGCGGTCGATGCCGATGATGAGGGCGTCGTGGTTGACGTATTTGTACCAGCCGGACGAGCGGCCGGCCTCGATGGCGACGATGCGGCTGCGGTCGCCGAGGACTTCGTTCTGGTATTCGACAGGTTCACGGTCGAAGACGTCGAGCGACGGCGCGGAGACGACGCGGGCGCGGATGCCTTCCTTGCGCAGCAGCTCCGCGGTACGCACGGCCAGCGTCACCTCGGAGCCGGTGGCGATGAAGGTGAAATCGCCGTCGGCGTAGCCGTCGAGCACATACGCGCCGCGCCAGATCTGATGTGGATCGAAATCGGCGGCGTGCGGGATGATGTCGACCTTCTGCCGCGTCAGCACGATGATCGTCGGCCCTTCGTGCTTGTTGCCGATCGCCCAGGCCCAGGCCATCCCGGTCTCAGACCCGTCGGCAGGACGGAAGAGGGTCATGTTCGGAATCAGGCGGAGCGAAAAAAGCTGCTCGACTGACTGATGCGTCGGACCGTCTTCGCCGAGGAAGACCGAGTCGTGCGTGTAGACGAAGATCGACGGGATCTTCATCAGCGCGGCCAGGCGGATGGCCGGCCGCATGTAGTCGGAGAAGATCAGGAACGTCGAGCCGTGGGCGCGGAACGGGCCATACAGAGTCATGCCGTTGAGCTCTGCCCCCATGGAATGCTCGCGGATGCCGAAATGGAGGTTCTTGCCCTTGAATAGATCGAACGGCGGCGGATTGTCGATATTGTCTTTCGGCCGTTCGATCGAGCCGCCGGTTTTGAAATTGGTCTTCGTCGATGACGCCAGATCCGCGGCACCGCCGACGACGAACGGTGCGATGTCGCCGATCTTCTGGATGACCTGGTTCGACAGTTCGCGCGTGGCGATCGGCTTGTCGGTCTTTCCGGCATCGGCGAGCTGAAGCTCGTAACCGTCCGGCAGCGAATGCGACCAGTAGGCGTCCCAATCCGCGGCGAGCCCCGGGTTGCGCTCGCGCCACGCGGCCATGCCGCTCTCCCATTGCTTGCGCGCCCGCGCCAGCCTCTTCACCTTGCGCGCGAACTCGGCGCGCACCTCGTCGGGAACGTAAAAGGTTGGCTCGGCCGGCCAGCCGAGGGCTACCTTCGTCGCCGCGGCTTCCTCGGGGCCGAGCGGTTCGCCGTGCGCACGGGAGGTACCGTGGAACTTCGGACTCCCCCAGCCGATGACCGTCTTGGCCATGATCATCGACGGCTTGTCGGTAACTTTCTGCGCTTTGCGGATGGCCCTGCGCACGGCGTCGCGGTCGTGGCCGTCGATCTTCTGCACGTGCCAGTGCGCCGCTTCGAATCGTTTCTTCACATCCTCCGACATCGAGAGGCGCTTGTCGCCATCGAGAGTGACGTCGTTGTCGTCGTAGAGGTAGATGAGATTGCCCAGCCCGAGGTGGCCGGCCAGCGACGCCGCCTCGGCGCTGATCCCTTCCTCGAGATCGCCGTCGGAGCAGATCACGTAGATCCAGTTCTGCACCGGCCTGAACGGATCTTCGGTATTGAAGCGCGCCGCGAGCATCTTCGAGGCGATGCCCATGCCGACGCCGTTGGCGAACCCCTGCCCGAGTGGGCCGGTGGTGACCTCGATGCCGGGAGCGTCGCCGTACTCCGGATGGCCGGCGGTCTTCGAGCCCCACTGCCGGAAGCTCTGGAGCTGTTCCATGGTCATCTCGGGATAGCCGGTGAGATGCAGCAGCGAATAGAGGAGCATCGAGGCGTGGCCGGCGGAGAGGACGAAGCGGTCGCGATCCTGCCACGACGGCTGCTTCGGATCGTGGCGCATGAAGTCGGTCCAGAGGACGAAGGCCATGTCGGCCATCCCCATCGGAGCCCCGGGATGTCCGGACTTCGCTTTCTCGACGCCGTCGATAGCGAGGAAGCGGATCGTGTTGACACAAAGCTCTTCGAGCTTGTCTTTGGTTCCGGCGATTGCGCTGCTGCTCTCTGCCGCTCCGCCCGTCTGTTCGTCCATGCGTCCTCCGGATGCTTGCCCGCCTGCGTGGCGGGCCGCCGGATTATACTCAGCGCCTTCCGGGCCAGAAGGCTGGCCTTCGAGCTGCAGTTGCTCGCGAAGTTCGCGGTAGTGATGTGCGAGTTGCTGGTGGAGCAGGTGCGGGATATGTCGCGGAGGGTATGAGACGCAATGGCTTCCTGGGGAAAAGCGGACGACCTCCGGCGCGCGGACCTCGAACGAAGAGGCATTCTCCGTCGCGGTCGGGGAGATGTCCGCATGGAGATTATCGAAACAGCTCCTCCCATCCTTCCGGAGAACGTCAGCGCGCTTGCCTTGTTGCTTGAGGAGCGACGAGCGGGACGATGAAACTCCGCGATAGCTTGGCAGTTATCCTTCTCTAGTCACGGACCTGATGCTCGTCGTCAACGGCGCATCATCTTCGGTATCGAGCCGACTCGATCCTCGATATCGCTCTATGTGTACGAACTCATAGGCTGCTATCCTGCTAGTCCAGACGCTTGCCCGCGGGTGTCATGATCTTGCAGAACCTATCCAAGACGTACTCGCCGACACTCTGAGGCACGGCATCCTGCCACTGAACTTTTGCGGCTTCCTTCGCCTCCCACGAATCAACCACCGCCCCTTTCGCGTCATACTTGTATGACACAAACGTCTTGCTCGCAAGCGCAGTACAGTCGATCGTTTCCTTAGCTATGGAGTACTGATAGGTTATCCCGTCAGCGGTTACGGCCTTAGCATTGTCCCAGCGTATCCATGTTTGAAACTTCTTGTTTCCAAGAATCGTCAGTCGTCGTCTGTCAAAGGAAACGAGCCTCTCGTCATCTGACAGCAGCAATCCCCATCGTTTGCTATCCCACCGCTCCAACAACATCCTTTTCGCCTTACCCTCCTCGAGCATTTCATCGAGCGGTCTCCCCTTATCTTCCTGTGCAAGTAAGGGGAGCGCTAACAGGCTTGCAATTGCGAAGCTCAGGAGACGGAATCTCATGCTACCTCCTCTCGACTTATCGAAACTGTGCGCGATCCGGCTGCGCTTAATAGAGCTTTTATCGGTCGCCGTACCTTTACCATTAGCTTCGCCGTCGATTTCTCCCGCGTGAGTTCCGGGCCGAGGTAATCGTCTATCGCATCAGGTTCGAGAAGAAGAACCAGAGATTTTCGCTGTCCTAGTTTGCCCCAGTCGATGTCAAATCTTATCTGCGTGATATTTAGATTGCTTTCGTATCCAACCCTTGCTCCCTCCGGCGATTCTGACTGCAGTCGAGGTGTCGGCCACTTAGCAAACGTCTCGCGTGCTTCCCTGGCCTGCCTTCCCATCGTTTCTGCTCCATTCTCTCCGGCTCCAGCATACGCTCAACTTGAGTGTACCGGTGGCCAAAGGATCTGGTTCTCAGCCTTTCGGTATCACTTCCCCAGACCTCGACTCTCGGGTACCTCTTGGATAAACGCTTGCACGAAAGCCGGGACGGTCGACCATGGTTACCAGCAAGTCACCGATCATCTCCAACGCCTCTTTGCGTGTGCGTCCCTGGGTCATCGCGTCGAGTAAAGAAATCTCAGCCAGCCAAAATCGGCCGTCGCGAGTGAGCTTGCCTTCAAATCTCATAGTCGATCACGGCGAGGGTACACCGACTTGTGAGACGTAGCATCCACGTGGAGACTATCTCGCGGAGCGATGCAGCTGGCCTCGCGTGAACGATGAGCCGGCTTCGATATGCGACCGCGCAAGTACCGGTCGGACTGGAGAGTCCGACCTACGTTTACATCAGCGTCGCTCGCTACACCGTTCGGATCACGCAGCAAAACGTAGGTCGGACTCTCTAGTCCGACCGGTGCTTGCGCTGCCGTAAATCGAAACCTTTAGAGGACAGTCCGATCTACTCTTCGTCCGATTCCTCCGGCTGCGGTCGGTCGTAGCATTCTCGCCAGAGCCACGGGTATTCGTCGGGCGTGGCGCAAAGGCCGGCTCTCACCGGATTCATGGCGATGTATTCGCCCTTTTGCTGGATCGATTCGTTCGAGCGCAGTTCGTGATCGAACGACTCGTTGAGCCACAGAGTGCCCTTACGACCGAATGCGAGATTGACAGTACGGGCCGAGGATCCCTTGATCCCCTTCATGATCTCGGCGAGGCTGTACGTATCGCCATACTCGTCCCAGCACGGGGTGATCAGGATGTGGCCGTGATCGGGCATGACGACGGCGTCGTGCAAGTGCATCCTTCGCTGGTCGTCGAAAAGAATGTGTTGCATGACGAGGTCGCGTGCGCGTGGCGGGAGCACCCAGCGATTCAGCGTCACGAAGGTGATGTAGTACGAGCGATTGTCCTGCTGGAAATGTGGCAGATGACGGCGGTAAGCGCGGCGGCCGGAAATCATGTACCGAGGCTACCTCGGCGTAGCGAGGGCGGCGATTTGTCTACAAACGGTGGAGAAAGGGCCAAACGTAGGTCGGACTCTCTAGTCCGACCGGTGCTTGCGCTGCCGTAAATCGCAGCCATCGGCCGATTCTCGCGGTTCTCGCCAGAGCCAGGGTATTCACGGGACGTTGAGACGAGCCCGTCTGGGCAGGGTAGGGCTTCGACGTAAGACCGCGCAAGTACCGGTCGGACTAGAGAGTCCGACCTACGTTTTCAGCCAGCGTTTCTACCAGATGTAGACGCACTACGGAACATCCAGGTGCGTCGAAACGAACTGCGCAACCGCCTCGTGATGTCTCCCCCACGCCGCCCACACGCCCGCGCTCCATTCGCGGACGGCGGCGACGTGGTCGTCGGCGGCCGCGACGTCGAAGATCGTGCGCGGCCAGACGATGGAGGGCGGTTCGAAATGAGGCCATTCGCGGACACGGGCCGCAAGTTTCTGCATGTAGGGTGCGACGAGAGCCGGCGGGATCTTGCGTTCCATCATGAGATAGAGACCGGCAAGGTGAACGCCGACGGACTTGTCCGGATGATGCCCGCCTGCATGCTGCACTGCGTAGGCTTCGACAGTGAGATGGTGCACCTGTCCGAAGATCGCGGCCTTGCTGAACTCTGCGCCGATCACCTCGGTGAAGACGCTCCAGCATTCCTGCGAGGTATTGAAGTAACCGTCGTAGGTTGCGGCACCGGTCGGAGGCATCGACAGGCCGCAGCCGGGGCAGCGGGATTCAACGGTGCCAGAGTTGATTCGGCTGTCCTTTCTCCCACGGCTTGTACGCGAGGACGAAGTCGATGCGGCGGCCGAGGGATGGGTGGGAGTAGTACCACCATTCGATGAAGCGCGGAGGGCAGGGATCGGCTTTCGAATCCTCGGCGAATTTGACGAAGGAGCTGGCCATCGCTTCATTCTTATGCGTCAGCTCGAGGCCGAAGACGTCGGCCTGATGCTCGATGTGGCGCGAGTAGCCGGAGTAGACCGGCGAGAGGAGAAACGCCAGGAGGCTGCTGACGGCGAGCAGCCACGGCAGCGCGGCGGGATCCGCACGATCTCCCACGCGCCAGCGCACGCCCCAGCGCGCCAGGCCCCATTCGAAGAGCCGCTGCGCGATGAAAAATCCGAGGAACGTGACGACGACACTGAAGGCGATCCCCTGCCAGAGATGGTTGAGAACGTAGTGGCCCATCTCGTGGCCCATGACGGAGAGGATCTCGTCGCGGTCGAGCTTGGCCAGGATCGTGTCCCACAGGACGATGCGCGCCGACGGGCCGATGCCGGTGACGTAGGCATTCATCTCCTTCGTCTGCTTCGATTTGTCCACTTCGAAGACGCGGCTCTCTGCGATGCCCGCGCTCGACGCTTCGTCGAGCAGAGCCTGCCGCAGCGAGGCGTCGCGCAGAGGGCCGAAGTGGTTGAAAAGCGGATCGATGACCAGCGGCGTGGCCAGAACGCCGAGGATGATCAGTGGGATGGTTCCGATCCAGAGGACGATCCACCAGCGGCGGATGCGGCGGATGATGACCAGCGCGATCGCCGCCAGCGGCGTGAAGATGACGACGTTGACCCCGAGCCCTTTACCGAAGTCGCCGAGCCAGCCAGCGAAACTCTGATCGGTGAGATCGAACTGGTGCGGCACGACGAAGCCGCCGTAGAAATCGAGCGGGAACGTCAGCGCAGCGATGGCGAGCGATAGCAGGACGAAGTAGAACATCGCCGCGACGAAGGGCCATGGCACGCAACGCCGCGCGAAGTCGCGGATCCGGGCCGACCACCCCGTGGCCAGGATGAGCAGAAGGATGGCGATGCCGTAGACGGTGCCGGTGAAGTAGAGCGCTTCATCGATCCGGCTATGGCGGATCATTTCGGGGGTGACGTGGACTTCGAAACGCTTCGCGGTTGTCGGTTGTCGGTGATCGGTTGTCGGAGTGCTGACTCCAGGCCCCCGCGCCGGTTGCCCCGATATCGTCACGACCACGACCAGTGCGCCGAGGAGAAGCACCTTCTTCATCCCGGCTATCATCGCATGCACGATGACGTTCAACATTCGCAAAGCAACGGAGCTCGACGTGCCGCTGATCCTGCAGTTCATCCGTGATCTGGCGGAGTACGAGAAGCTTGCACATCTGGTGGTGGCGACGGAAACAACGCTGCGCGACACACTCTTCGGCGGCACTCCCTTCGCCGAGGTTCTGATCGCGGAGGAAGAGGGAGCGGCGGCCGGATTCGCGCTCTTCTTTCACAACTACTCCACCTTCCTGGCGCAGCCGGGGATCTATCTCGAGGACCTCTTCGTCAAGCCGGAGTACCGCGGTCGCGGCTACGGCAAAGCGCTGCTGGTGCGCCTGGCGCAGATCGCGCGTGAGCGCAACTGCGGACGCGTCGAGTGGGCGGTGCTCGACTGGAATGAGCCGTCGATCGCGTTCTACAAGTCCCTCGGCGCGCGTGTGATGGACGAGTGGCACACCTTCCGGCTCACGGGGGAGGCGCTCGAGAAGCTGGCAGGCCGGTAATCCTGAAAATATACCGGACGACAAATTGCCTGTGGGGGAGTTCTTTACAGCCTCGAATGACTGGCCCTTCCCCCGCGCGCGACCTACCTTGATCCTCATGCGCCGCCTCGCTCTGGCACTGGCCCTCCTTCTTGCGGCAAGCACTGCCTCGTCGACGAAGCCGGTCGACTTCGAGACGCAGATTCAGCCGATCCTGAAGGGGAAGTGTCAGCCGTGCCATTTCCCCGGTGGCACGATGTACGCGAAGCGCCCGTTCGATAAGGCGTCGACGATCGTGGCCCTCGGGGAGAAGCTCTTCACACGCATCAAGGATGAGAACGATCGCGCCCTGATCCGCACCTTCCTCGCCGAGCAGAAGAGCCAGGGAAGCGGCTCGGCACGCTGAGCTATCATTCGGGCCTCATGGCCACGATCCCTTGTATCCGTTGCGGTGTCCAGATCGACCGCGACTTCAAAGCCTGCCCGCACTGCGGCGAGCCGGTCACTGACTTTCTCCGCGAGTACGCGGACAAGCCGATCGACGGTAAGTACAAGATCGTCCAACGCCTCGGCATCGGCGGCATGGGCGAGGTTTTCAAGGTCGAGCACACCTTCCTCGGCTCGACGCGCGTGGTGAAGATCATCCGCGCGCAGATCTCGGAGAGCAGCGACATCCACGAGCGCTTCCTGCGCGAAGCGCGCATGGCCACGAAGGTCCAGCATCCGAATGTGGCCACGCTCCACGATTTCTCCGCCCTTCCTGACGGTTCGCACTACATGGTCTGGGAGTTCATCGACGGGGAAAATCTGGCCCAGGTCCTGAAGCGCCGCGGAACGCTCGCGCCGCGTCACGCCGTGCGCATCGCCATTCAGGCGCTGGCCGGCCTGGAAGCCATCCACCGCGCCGGCATCGTCCACCGCGACATCAGTCCCGAGAATCTGATGATCACGCACGCCGCCGACGGCTCCGAGTTCGTGAAGATCATCGACCTCGGCGTGGCCAAGGCGGCCGAGGCGGATGTGGCCATGACCCAGACCGGGATGTTCGTCGGCAAGTTCCGCTACGCCTCCCCCGATCACCTCGGGTTTCTGCCCGCCGGCGAACGGATCGATGGCCGCGCCGATCTCTACTCGCTGGCGGTGGTGCTGTTCGAGATGCTCACCGGGAGGCCGCCGTTCGAGGCGACATCGCCCCACGAGTACATCATTCACCATTCCCGCGATGAGTATCTGCTCTCGCCCGACCTCGACCGCATCACCGGCAATCCGGCGCTGCAGACGGTGCTGGCGAAGGCCCTCGAGCGCGACCGCAACAAGCGTTTCGCCACCGCGCGCGAGTTCTCCGATGCCCTGGCCGTGATCGAGCCGACCCTCCCCGATGAAACGTCGAAAATAGCGGCTCCGTTCGATGCCGATGCCACGATGCGGACGGAACGGACCGGTACCGTGCCCGTCCCGGCCGCCGCGGCAACGGTTGCTCCGGCTCCTTTTTCTGCTCGGGCGACCGCGGCGCAATCGGTGACGCGCCCGGCGACCGTGCCGTCAGCTCCTCCCCCACCACCGCAGTTCGAAGCGCCGCCCACCGTCGTCGACCCCATGCCGATGGCGATGCCGGCTGCTGCCCCGCAACCGGCGACGGCGGCCGCGCCCCCGAAGCGTGGTTCCGGCGCCCTCATCGCGGTCATCGTCATCGTCGTGCTCGTCCTCGGGGCGATGGCAGCGGTCGGGGTCATCGTGATGAAGAAGTTCGTTCATTGGCCGCTTTCAACCACGGCGGTCACGACGACGACAACGACGACGACCGCCACGGCCTCCGCCGCGCCGTCGCAGACGAGCCTCGACGTCACGCCGCCCGCGCCGGTCCTCATCGACAACACAGCTCCGACGTCCACGACAGCCACCGCGACGACGCCGACGTTGTCCGCTCCTGTCGTTCCTCCTCCGACGGCCACGCACGCACCGCCGAAACCGAAAACTGCCACCGTCGAAGAGCCCGCACCGGTTGAAGAAACGGCGGAGCCGGAACCGGCGCCTGTTCCATCGGCAGCTTCGGCGCCGACCTTCCGGGAACGGGGCGACAGCAACGCCAACGAGGCCGCGGTCGCCGCGCTGCATCATGAGATCGGCGGCGTCACGCGGGTCTATCTGACCGGCGGCGACGCCGAGATGATCAAACAACTGTCCGATGCGCTACGCGGGCGCGGCGTCAGCGTCGGCGAAGGCGCGCCGGTCGAGATCCGCTTCACCGGCTCGGTGGAGTCTCACGGCTTCGGCAAGAAGAGCCGGTCGGCAACCGCAACGATCAGAAAGAACGGCCGTCCCATCTTCCAATACGTGATGCCGCGGGAGGATTACCGTGTCGGCGACAGTCCGGCCGAGGCGTTTGCCAGGATATTGAGCGACGCCTTGGCCCGGTGAGTCCGGCGGGTGTATTGAACTGCAGCGGCTACACGGCGAATCCCCCGACCGCGAGGTCGCTGTCCGCGGCGATCAGAGCGTCGCGTACGGAGAAGTGGTCAAGGTTCTCGATGCCTGCCGGAGCGCCGGATACATCGATGTGCGGCTGATGTCGCAGCAGCGTGCGCAGTGAGGGGACCATCTCACGCGGAGACGCGGAGGAGGCTCGATAGCGAGCGCCACGAGGGTTCTTGATTCATCCATGGATCGAGCGAACACGATGCAAAGTGAGTACAAGATCAGGCCGGTGATCTCGAATACATCCATGGATCGAGTGAACACGAAGCGAAGTGAAGTGCAAGATCAGGCCGGTGATCTTGAATATATCCATGGATCGAGTGAACACGACGCGAGGTGAAGTACAAGATCTGGCCGGTGATCTTGAATACATCCATGGATCGAGTGAACATGACGCGAAGTGCGCAAGACGCACCGTGGGTGATCTTGAATCGATCCATGGATGGGGTGAACTGGTCATCCTTCCTCTCCTCCGCGTCTCCGCGCCTCCGCGTGAGGCGATTTCAGGCACCGTCACGTCTGACGCTGGCTTCGCTCATTGACAGAAACACGCTACTCACGTAAGAGTGCCTCGGGTCCAGATCCAAATAACGATCAGCGTGCGTCGCGCTGAAATCGAGTCGGCGGGAGAACAGATGAGGTACGCACGGGTTGCCTTGATCGCAGTCATCACCATGTCGCTCGCCGCGGCTGCCTCGGCGATCACGTACACGGTCACCAATGGGAACGACTCCGGTCCCGGTTCGCTTCGCGACGCGATCACCCAGGCGAATGCGACACCCGAGGACGATTCCGTCAGGTTCGGGATCGGTCCCATCGTCCTCACCCCTGCCACGCCCTATCCGGCAACGGTGGGAAAGCTCTTCATCGACGGAAGCGCGTTCTTCAACGGCACGACACCGGGAATCGTGATCGACGCCTCGAGCCTGTCCGCACCGGCGTTCCACATCAGTTCGGGCTCGTCGCTGGGATTCGTGACGATTTATGGCGACCACGGGGCCGCCATCGAAGCGGGCGACGATGCCATCATCGGGCAGGACTTCATCGGCACGAACATCAGCGGCAGCGCGGCAATCCCGAACGCCGTCGGCATTCTGGTCACGGGTGTGGGCGCGCGCATCTTCGGGAATCTCATTTCCGGCAACGGAACCGGAATCGAGGTCATGTCCACGGCCGCCGGCACGGCGATCTATAACAACCACATCGGCCAGTCGGCCTCGGGAGCGTTCGCCATCCCCAACGGCATCGGCGTGGACGTGAGCGGCAACGGAACGGTGGCAGGACTCGAGATCGGCACCCTGGAACTTCCGAACATGATCTCCGGCAATTCCGGCGCGGCCATCCGCGTGACCTCGTTCAATTCCGTCACGATCAGCGGTAATTACATCGGCACCGCGGACTTCTTCGGCAAACCGATGGGCAACGGCGCAGGCATCGAGCTGAATGGCAACAACGCATCGATCACCGGAAACGTGATCGCGAACAACGGCGGGACGGCGATCTGGATCGGCGGCGGCACCGGCAACAAGATCTCGAAAAACTCCATTGCGAAGAACGGTTTTGGTATCGACCTCGGCAACACCCGCGACGGACATACGGCGAACGATGGCCTCGACGGCGACAGCGGCCCGAACGGGCTTCAGAACCAACCGGTCATCACCCTGGCGCTCGACAATCTGACCGCGCCGACGCCGACGGCAACGATCACCGGAACTCTCTCATCGGCGCCCAACGCGGCGTATTCGATCGAATTGTTCGGGAACACGAACTGTGCGGCGGGCGACTACATCAATGCCGATTCCTACCTGACCACGCTGACGGTTACGACCGACAGCAGCGGCAATGCCTCATTCTCCTTTACGGGGAACTCCATCCTGTACGGAACAGGCGTTTCCGCGACCGCGACCGACGCCCAGAACAACACGTCGGAGATATCGAACTGCTCGGTGGTCACGCGGCATGGAGCGTTCGCCCTTCCGATGATTCCGTCGAGCGCGTTCGAGGCGGCCGGCAGTGTCAGCGTGCAGATTTCGCGCGTCGGCGGAAGCGTCGGAGCGGTCACGGTCGACTACGCCACGTCCGCGCCGCCGGCGACGCCTGACCATGATCCGGCCACCCCCGGCGTGGATTACACCCCGATTGCGGGAACGCTCACGTTCGCCGACGGAGAAGTATCAAAGACGGTGACGATCCCGATCCTCGACGACAAGCTCTACGAGACGAATGAGATCATCGTCCTCACGTTGTCGCATCCGACCGGCGGAGCGACGCTCGACTTCATTTCCAGCAACCTGGTCTACATCCTCGATGACGAACCGCAATCGAAGATCTCCATCGCGGACGGCTCCGTCCTGGAAGGGAACAGCGGCATCACCCTGTGCAAGGTCCCGGTCACGCTCAGCACCCCGGCCGGTTTTCCGGTCACGGTGAAGTTCATCGTAGGCAGCCAGGAGAATGCGACGGCCGGCGAGGACTATCAACCGTTCAGCGGCAGCATCACCTTCGCGCCGGGCGAGTCGGTGAAGACGATCGACGTCCCCGTTTTCGGCGACACGACGTTCGAGCTCGAGGAGGTCTTCGGCGTCACTCTTCTTTCCGCCACGCCGGAGAATCTGGTCGCTTTCACGAACTTCGCCGCACACGGCCACATCCTGAACGACGATATCGGCAAGATCACTTGTACGCCGTCGGCCCCCTCGGTGCTGGAAGGGCCGGCGGGGACGATCACGAACGTCGAGATCACCTGCACGCCGGACGCACAGATGATCCAAGGCTGGATCAACTATCAAGCCGTCAACGGAACGGCGAAACTCCAGGATTCGGATTTCGGGTTCACCAGCGGCTCGATCGTTTTCAATTACGGATCCGGCCCGGCGAAATTCACCGTTCCGATCGTCGGCGACGACACCATCGAGCCGGACGAACAGTTCACGATCAAGCTGACCGCGACCCCTGTCCAGCCCTCGAACTTCGTCGTGGAACCGGCCGAGATCACGGTGACGATCGTCAACGACGACACGCCCGGCGTGGTGACCTGCCAGAGCCTCGGCGCGATCGAGGGGAACAGCGGCCTGAATAACGCGGCCATCGCCTGCGGGTCGCCGAGCAAGATCACCGGAACCATCGATTACGTGACGCACGACGGCACCGCCACCGCGCCGGCCGACTACCAGGCGGTCAGTGGGACGCTGACGTTCAACAACGAGACGACGAAGTCCTTCTTCGTCCCCATCGTCGGCGATACCACGGTCGAGCCGGACGAGCAGTTCACCATCACCCTCACGGCCCACCCGGCCTCCGCGCCGGCCTTGCCGTTCTCGCTCGCGCACGACACGGTCGTGGTGACGATTCCGAATGATGATCAGCCCCAGCCGGCCCAGGTCATCGTCCTTGCACCAGCCCGGTTGGCGTCACGAGTGGGCGAAACCACGCAGGTGCGGGCATCTCTCGAGCCTCCCTCGGACACGGCTGTGAACCTTACGATCGTCACGTTCGATTCATCGATCGCCGATGCGCCCTCAGCGGTCGCGATCGCTCCCAATCAACCGGCGTTCATCCCCGTCACGGCGAAGAAGCGTGGCTCGACTTCGGTCTCGGTCAGTGCCGGAAACGGAACCGGCGCGGCGGTGCTGCTCGTCGACGTCACGGAAGGCTCGCCGTCCCTCACCGCACTCGAGCCAGCCGTGGGATCGGTGCCTGGAGGCGCGAATGTAGCGCTTCACGGTGCCAATCTATCCGCCGGCTGCATCGTCTCCTTCGGCGGGATACCGGTCACGAGCGCGGTGTTCAGCAGCGCGACCACGGCCACCGTCGTCGCCCCGGCGCATGCGGCAGGCACGGTTGACGTCACACTCACCTGTGGCTCGACGACGTCGACCCTGGAGAAGGCGTTTACGTACGTTGCAAGCCGGGGCCGCTCCACGAGACATTGAACTGCGGCTTCGCCGCGTTGTCTGCGCCTTGCGGAGCGTTGTCTGCGGCTGCGGCCGCGTAGCCCGAAATCATCGCCGGCTGGTTTATCGACCACGCGCCCGCAGGCGCAAACAACCGACAACGCGCCGCAAGGCGCAGACAACGCGCGAAGCGCAGCTACGCCTCGTGACGCAATCCGATCAGGAGGGCCAGGAAGATGGCGCGGATCTCCTGATCGGAATACGGGCTTGGTTTGCCGGCGCGCTGGGCGACGAGGCGATCGCGGATCATCGCTTCGGTCGCGCCGAGGAGTGCCGAGGCGATGGCCTCGTCGCTCACGTCGGTCCGGAACGTGCCGTCGCGTTTGCCGCGGTGGATGAGCACGCGCAGAAGGTTCTCGAATTCGATGAAACCTTTGGACAGCAGGATCTCCGAGCTGCCGCCGCGGATGCGCCGCCCCTCGAACAGTAGAAGGTAGGCGAGATCGGCGTCCTGCCCGAAGGCTTCGGTGACGGCCTCCAGCACGGCGGCCAGCGCTTCGCGCGCGTCGGTTGCGGCGACGACCACGCTCTGGACGTGCGGATTGAGCGACGCCCAGCAGTCGTTGAAGATCGCTTCGAGGAGTCCCGCTTTCCCTTTGTAGTACCGGACGAGCTGCGATTCCGAGGTCGCGGCTTCGCGGGCGATGATCGCCGTCGAGGTCTGTTCGAAGCCGAAGCGGGCGAAGAGCGCCTTCCCGGCTTCGATCAGGCGGCGGCGCGAGGTCTGGGTGCTGTCGGCATCGACCGTCATACGTCTTCCAATGGTAGTTATGCGGCGCGAAGACGTCAACCATACAACCGTAATGTGGGTGCGATACGACCAGGATGGGTTAAGAATGGCTCAGCTCATCGTGCCCGAAGGCTGGAGGCGGAGCGCGGAGCGAAGGGGACGAGGGCGATGGCCGGAGCGAGCAGAAGCTCCGCGGAAGAACAAAGAGAAATCTCACGCGCGCCGTCGAGCGATGGAATCTCCTCGGGACGAATGAGGAAGATTTTTCGCGGCTGCTCGAAAGCCAAGCCGGCCGGATCGGGTTCATATCCAGCGGCCACGAGCGTCTCGGTGTCTTGTGCGCTGAGGATCCATGCGCGCCTGCTCAAGGCAAAGAGGCGTTCCAGAGCAAACCAGGAGCCTGCAGCATGGCCGCGCTGGCGAATCTCCCATCGCTGCATGGCCACTCGTGCCCGGATCGCCCTGACACGTTCATACAGCCTCTCGGTCGATCTGTTCATGGAATCGACTCCAGGCGCTCGATCAGGGTCCGGCTATCCGAGCAACAGCGGTCGAAAGCCTGCCTGCTGAAAATGAGCGTCGGCAGTCAACGCGTCCGTGATCGCTCGCTCTTGCATGACCACAAATGAAACGCAATCTGTCAGTCCCCACTCCTTATCGGCGCGCGATTGAAACAGTTGCATAGCCGCTGCAAACAGTGCCTCTGAAAGAGGGATGATCGCCACGGTCGAGTCATTCTCTAAAGACCTCAGGAGCTGCACCGCGATGTTTCGGAACTTCTGGCGGCCAAGGGCGTTGCCGATTTCCAGCAGAACAGCGCGAGTGGTTACGAGGCGGATTGTTGGATCGATTTCGATCTCACGAGCCAGAGTCAGGGCCTGCTCGTGATGTCTGTCGGATGTTGAGGAAAGCGCGATGGCGTATGAGGTATCGAGAAACAGCTCAGACACGAGGCTCGGCCTCGCCGTAGAGGTATTCCTCGAGGCGTTCAGACCAATCTGCCGGCCCGTCAAGGTTCAGCGCCTGAGCAGTCCGAAGAAACGAGCTTGACTTGTTCTCGTCCGCGACCGTTGTTTCGATCGTGACGCGCACACGGGTGTTCGGTGCAAGAGTCACAGGGCCCTCGGGGCGCAGCACCTCGCCATCATAAGTGGCGAAAACGGTTGTGGTCATTCCTGTTCCTCCTCGGTCGTGTCTTCATCGGCGTAACACGTCGTTCTTTGCTTGCTCGCTTGCCCTGCCTCCAAACATCATAGAACGATCGACCCTTCCCAAGAGGTTTCGGAGCGATAAGCCACTGTCATCAGTGGCTTGCGGGAAATCTGCAACCGTTGAGCGGACTTGAACAGGCAACCTGCTGTTCACGCTTCAGCGCGAGAGGACGTAACTCTCGATGCCGGCGCGGCGGAGGCGATTGACGGCGGTGGTGGCCATCGTTCGTGAGACGAAGGGTCCGGTTCGGACCAGGAGGAGTCCCTCGCCGCGGTCGGTGAATGGCGTCTCGCCGAGGCGTTCCAGGCGGATGGCGAGCTGGCGCGCGTTGGCGGCATCGCGGAAGGCGCCGATCTGCACGATGAAGGCGCCCGCGGTTCCCGGAGCCGGCGGCTTGGTCGATTCGGCGACGGTCGCGATGGTCGCGGCGGCTCCGAAGACGATATCGCGCAGCGTGACCGGCTCGGCGGGCAGCGTAATCTCGCGCTTCACAATCCGGCCGCCGGTATTGGCGGTGAGCGAGAGAGGGCCGGCCGGCAACGAGCGGAAAACGAAGTTTCCGTGCTCGTCGACGGCGGCACGGCGTCCGAGGGATTCGATCATCACCTCATGGGCACCTGCGATCGTGCCGGCGACGCTGCGCAGCGCAACTACGGCGAACGAGGTCGTCCGCGGAACATCGGCAGCTAGGGTCACGCTCTGCTCCCCTTCCTCGGTCGCATAGCCGGCCGGAAGCGTTTCAGGCACGAGCGCGACGCGATAGCTGCCAGCGGGAACGGCAAGAACGAACCGTCCGTCGCTGTCGGTGGTTGCGGCGATGCGGATGTCGTTCGGTGCGACGGCGGCGATGGTGACTCCGGCGATCCCGACGTTGGCGTCGCTGGCCACCCGTCCATTCAGGCGCGCCGATGACCAGATGACGCCGAAGTCGACGCGGGCGCGCCCACTGACCTCGACGCGCGACGCGGTCGTGAAATAGGCCGGGTGTGAGGAAGGAAGTTGCGCGATCACGGAGTGCGATCCGGGATCGACGCCGTGGAATGCATACGCGCCGTGGGCGTCGCTCCGCGTGGTCTGCGTGCCGTCGAGCATGACGATGACGTCCGGAAGGGGTGCCGCATTCGCGGCCGAGCCGCGCATCTCCGGATCGAGGAAGACCACGCCTTCGATCGTGCTACGCCGCTGCAGCATGGCCGGCACGCCGTCGAATCGCTGGCGGACGCCGGCTTCGATGGCCTTCCCATTCTGCTGGAATGCGAGCGCGCCGCCCCGCCACCAGGAGAGAGACCCGAAGACATCGGTCTGCGGGAGAACGCGCCGGCTGTACGACAGCGTTCCGATCGTTGCGGTGCGCGTGGTGCCGACGCTTTCGTCGCGGTCGGCGACGGCGTGGAAGCGGAGCTGGTCGCGTCCCTCTCCGGTCCCGATCCAACTGGCGTCGAAGCCGGCCAGTAGACGGCGGGGCGTGAGGTTCACGTTCAGTCCTTCGATGTAGCCGAGGTTGACCAGTGCCGGGCTGTCGCGCAGCGCGCGCGCAACGTCTTCCGGCGAGTGAACCGAAATGCCGAGCCGCTGGAATGCCAGTGCCAGGCCGGGCTCCTCGCGGAAGATGAGATCGAGCGTCGGCGCCTGGCGCTGGCGCTCCACCCAGAGACTGCTGGTGAATGTCTTATGGCTGGCGCGCGCACCGAGGCGGACGACGTCGCCGCGGCGGCTGGCGTTGTCGTTGTCGAGCACGCGCGCGGAGATCGATGCTCCAAACGACGGCCTGTCGTACGCCACTCCGGCGGGAATGGCGATGGTTCGGATGGAGCGCGACGTGGTGCGCAGCTCATTCACCGATGCGCCGCTGGTAATGGTCAGACGTGGCGTGGCCGTGTATCGCAACGTGAGCGAGCCGTTCGAGAACGTCTGCCGCAGCGACTGGAAATGATAGTCGTCGTACGCGGCGAAGGTCTCCGCGGTCAGGCGCGAGGTGGCGCGGCGCGTCCAGGTGAGCTCCCCGTGCGTGCCGGGGATGTCGCTGATGCCGAGCGTTGGAAAGTCGCTCGGTTTGAAGGTGACGTGCCCGAGAAGATGGTCGCGTGCCGTGTCATACCGAAGATCGGCGGCCGCGGCGATGGAGTGGCTCACGCCGACTTCACCGCGAAGCCAGAGCGCGTCGGTGCGGCGGTACTCGGCGACCAGAGCGCCTTCGACGCCGCGACGGGCCGTGGTCTGCTTCGGCTCCGAGAGGAATCCGTAGAGCGACGGCGTCCAGCGGATCCCGCCACGATCGATGCCGTATCCGATTCCCGCCACCCAGCGGCGGTCGGCGGGGAGGAAGAGATCCTCGTACATCGTGGCCGCGGCGTAGCCGGCGTGCAACTCGAGGGTGTGGTCGAGCAGATGGAATCCGCGCACCTGCGTTCCGTGAACCGTGAGCGGTGAGGCATCGACGTAGTCGTCGCCGAACGTGATCTCGCGATGCGGCGTATTGACGCGATAGAACACCGATGGAAACGCGGTCGACGAGCCGCCGAACCGCTCGCCGAGGTAGTGGACGTTCAGGAGATGAAACTGAGACTGGCGCTCGCCGTCGCGCATGAACACGTCGAATGAGCTCTGCAGCCTCGAGGTGTCGCTGGCATACCGCGTCTCGAATCGGCCGATGGGCTCGTTGGCGGCTACGGCGTGTGGAATCGCGGCTCCCCGCGCGGGGCCGACGGTGACGAGGAACGCGGTCGTGCCGGACGCGGTCACGGCGATGAGCTGCGTCGTCCCGGAGCCGCGGCCGGTCAGGGAGACGCGGCCGGCGCGCACCACGGCCACGTCGACGATGGCCGGATCGATGGCGTAGGCGGCGGTGGCACCGTCGATCTCGATGGTTACACTCTCATGCACGTGGACGGTAACGTTGTCCGCGCGCACGTTGAGCGCGAAGAGAACGACAGCGGCGGCGAGCAGGGGTCTCATCGGACGTCGAATTCCGCGGCCGAGGTCACGCTGGTTGCGGCGAGCTGATAGGTCATGAGAGCGCGGTAGTGGCCGGGAGCGAGATCGCCGGCGTATTCGGCGCGAACATCGGTCCGTTCACCCGGGAGAAGGCGCCGGGCCGGGACCGGCGTGCGTCCCAGAAGAATGCCTTTTCCGCTGATGATGGCGAGCATCCCCGTGGCCACGAACGGCTCAGGGCCGCTATTGATCAGTTGCTGGGTGACGGCGAGGTTGGAGGTGGCGGTGGGGGGATGAACGTCGAGCGGCGTTGACGACGAGAGAACGTCGTCCGACAGCGCGAAGGTCATTAACATGCCGAGGGAGACGGTCGATCCGACGGAGCCGTGTTGCAGTCTGGTCGTGCCGTGGAAGAGCGCCAGGATGGCCCGGGCTGCCGGTTTCGGGGGAATGGTGACGGTCACATCGACGCGCACGCTTTGGCCGGGTCCGAGGGTGACCGACTTGCGCGAAAAGGCGGCGGTAGCGGCCACGCTTCCGGGGAGCTGGCCCGCGTCGACGTAGATGCGGCGGCCGTCGCGGATCACGATGTCCTGCGCTTTGAGATCGAACGAGAACGGCTGTGAGGCGCCGTTGGTCAGCTTCATCGACTGCGTGGTGCTCTGACCGGCGGTGCCGCGCAAAATGACGGCCGCGGGCGAGATGGAGAGCGAGCCTCCGCCGGCGGCCGCGGTCATGGCCACCGCCAGGATGAGTGTTGCGATCGATAGGACCCGCATCGTTGAATTCCTCAGTCTTGCATGTTTACTGCCTGAATTATTGAGCGATTACGTCCCAGGAGATGGCGGCGGCAATCGGACCGGGTGCGACGGTGTCGCTGATTTCGATTTCCAGGGTGTGAAAGGTGACCGTGCCGATTGCGGCATGGGTATCGATGACGAGGGGCGCTTCCGTGAGCAGCTTGCCGTCGAGCCGCATCGATGTGCGGCCGTCTGTCGATTCGAGATGCGCTGAGACAGTGACCATTCCCGAGGCGGTACCGGCCGTACGGACAACGCGTAGGCCAAAACGACGCTGCACGCGCGCACCGTGCTGACGGCTGCCGGGATGGCCGGCGACATCGCGGACGTCGAGCCAGGCGTCGCCGCCGGCCGCGGTGAAGCTGCTGTCCGCGGAGGGGGCGTCGACGAAAACGATCGAGAGGGCGTCGTCGATGACCGGCGCCGCCGAACGCCTCCGCGCCGCCGATGCCGGCACAGTCAGCAGTGCCGCCAGGATCACGATCGCGAATTGACGTTTCATACGCTCTCCCAGTACGACAATGCCGGAGGGCACGATTGCCCTCCGGCACCGTTTACTGCGGCTGGTTTGTCCTAGTTGGATGCCGCCGTAAAGTTGATGGTGTTGTCGATCGCGGCGGCCGCGGCGCTGTCGGCCACGACGATGTCCCACGAGTAGCTGCCGGTCGAGGCGTAGGTGCCGGTCGACGTCAGCGTGGTGGCGGCGCTGTCGCTGAGGGTGCTGCCGTTCAGCTTCCAGGCGATGCCGCTGGCGGGAGCGCTTCCGAGCTGCGCGGTGAGGGTGTAGTCGGTGCTGGTGAGATTGGCCTTGACGACCTGAATGCCGACCGTCGACGAGAGCGTCCAGTTCGAGGCGCCGCGAGCAAGCGTGAAGCCGGTCGGCGCGGAGCCGAACTTGCTGATGTTGCCGAGATCGGAGGTGGCCGCGGCAGTACCGGTCCCGCTGGTCGTGCCACCGGCGGATTCGACGGTCAGGCTGATCGAGCTTTCGACGGTGCCTGTAACGGTGAGGGTGCCCGAGCTGGTGGCAGCGGAGGCGGTGGATGCAACGGCGACTAAGGCGACGATGAAACAGACTGCAAGGGCGTTCTTCATTTTTTTCTCCTCTTTCTTGTGACTTCTGGTGGTGAAGTCGCCGAGAGGGGGAGAAAAAATACAGAAGACGAAAACAAATCCGCAGATGACGCAGAAAAACGCAGATGAGACGCCACCACTGTCATCCTGAGGCCGGCGGAGCGCGGCCGAAGGATCTCGAATTTCGATGCATCTGCCACAGGCGCTGCACCTGGAGATCCTTCGCCGTCCTCCGCCGCACCTCGCTCGCTACGCTCGCTCAGCGGCTGCGGCAGGCTCAGGATGACAGTTGGTCGCTGTCTTACTTCTTCGCGCTCGGCGCCCGTTTCGGGAACGGCGGCCGGACGTCCTTCTGCGGCGGATTGGCGGCCAGTTGTTTCATCGCCACTTCGATGGCTTTCTCGAGCTGCGGGTCGCGTCCGGCGATGATGTCGGCCGGGGTCTGCTCGACGTCGAGATCCGGCGGCACACCTTCGTTCTCGACCACGAAGCCTTCCGGAGTCCAGATGCCGAGGTTCGGGGCGGTGATTTGACCGCCGTCCATCAGAGTAGGAAATCCGAGGATCCCGACCAGGCCGCCCCAGGTACGCTTCCCGACCAGCGTGCCGAGCTGCAGCTTGTGAAACATCCACGGCAGAAGATCGCCGCCGGAGCCGGCGGTCTCGTCGATGATCATCACCTTCGGTCCCTGGATCGACGCCAGCGGCGTCTTCAGGTCGCCGCCGTAGCGCATGGCCCAGTGGCTGATCATCGGACGGCGGAGGATGTCGATGTAGTAGTCGGCCACGCTGCCGCCGCCGTTGTGGCGCTCGTCGACGATGATGGCGTCGCGGTCGGCCTGCGGGAAGAAGTAGCGCTTGAAGTAGGTGTAGCCGGCGCCGGCGGTGTTCGGCACATAGACGTAGGCGACGCGCCCGTTGGTGGCCTCGGTGACCTTGCGCAGGTTGCCTTCCACCCAATCGCGGTTGCGAAGGTTCGATTCGTCTTCGACGGGGACGACTTTCACGACGCGCGAGCCTGTGCCGTCGGCGTTTGGTCCGACCGTCAGTTCGACGATGCGTCCCGCGGTCTGTTCGAAGCGGCTGTAGAGATCTTCGGGATACTTGAGATCTCTGCCGTCGACCGCGAGGAGGTACTCCCCTGCCTTGACGTCGACGCCGGGCTCGGTGAGCGGCGAGCGGAGCTCGGGGTTCCAATTGAGACCGCCGTAAACCTTGGCGAAGCGGTAGCGCCCGTTGTCGACTTTGTAGTCGGCGCCGAGCAGGCCTCCGGGGATCGACTCGACGTCGGCCAGAGAATCGCCTCCACCGAGGCGATGATGGCCGACGGAAAGCTCGGACGACATCCACATCATCACGCGGTTGAGATCGCCGCGCACGGCCAGGTCGGGGAGGAAGACCGCGTACTTGGCGCGCATGGCGTTCCAGTCGGCGCCGTGCATGTCGGGGTCGTAGAAGTAATCGCGGTTGATGCGCCAGGCCTCATCGAAGATCTGCCGCCATTCGGCGCGCGGATCGATCTTGACCTGGATCTTGTCGATGGGGAGCTTGAACTTGGAAGGATCGAGCTTGTCGCCGACATCGATGAGTGAGAGGCCGTCTTTATCGAGCAGCATGCGCTTGCCGTCGGCGGAGAGCTGGAAGCCGTCGACCTTTTCCAGCAGCGTCTCTTCCTTGCGCTTTTCGAGGTCGAAGCGCTGCAGGCTCGTTTCGGCGTTGCCGAAACGGTTGAAGCCTTCCGACTTGAGATAGAAGATCTGCCCGCTCTTGCCGACCTGCAGCGAGTCGTAGCCGGCGGGTTTCGGCGGGAGCGACACGATGCGCTGCGTGAGGCCGTCGAAGTCGACGACGACTTTGACCGTCTTGGATGCCGCGCTCTTGCTCTTGTCGGCGCTGGCCTTCTCGTCGGCCGGCTTGTCGCTCGCCTTCGTCTCCGGCTTCATGGCCGATTCGTCGGCGCTCTTCGCGGCTTCTTCGTCGCTCTCTTTCGCGATCGGCGAGACGACGCCCTTCGGCAGGACGGCCAGGTAGATCGACTGCGTGGCCCGCAGGTCGGCGTTGGACTGCGCGAACCAATCCTCGACCGGTCCGGCGTCCGTCGAGGCGAGGAAATAGAGGTACTTGCCGTTCGGATCGAACACGGGCTGGCTGGCGTCGGTGTAGGGATCGGTGAGCGGGTACGACTTCTTCTCGCTGACCGAGTAGAGATAGATGCGGTTCATGTACGTCGGCGTATTGCGCGTGTAGGCCAGCCACTGCGAGTCGGGCGACCAGGAGTGATTGAGCACACGCACGGGGCCGTAGAGAACGTCGCTCGAGACTTTGTCGCCGGCGCCGGTGGCGACGTCGACGACATGGATCGAGCGCGAGTTGTCGGCGAAGCTGATCTTCTTCGAGTCGGGAGACCACTTCGGTTCGTCGTAGAAACCGGCGCCGTCGATCTTGATCTCGCGCGGCGTCCCCTTCCCTTCCTGGTCGCCGATGTAGAGGCGGTACTCGCCGCTGCGGTCGGAGAACCAGGCCATCGACTTGCCGTCCGGCGACCACGCCGGCGAGCGGTCGTTGGCGGCCGGGGTATTGGTCAGGTTGCGGTCGTCGCCTTTCTCGCGCGGCACGGTGAAGATCTCGCCGCGGAACTCGATGGCGGCCCGGGCGCCGGAGGGCGAGATGGAAGCATTGCGGATGTACTTCTTCCCTTTGACGAAGCGCGGCAGCGACTCGACGAGGTCGGCGGCGACGCCGATCTTCAGACGGTTGTCGCTGGCCGTTTTCGGATCGAGCAGATGGATGTAGCCGGCCTGTTCGTAGATGACTTTCCCGCCGCCGGCCGATGCGTTGACGACCGGGAAGTCGGTGTGATTCGTCAGGCGCGTGATCTTCTTCGAACCAGGGTCGTAGCTGTAGATGTTGAACTCACCGTCGCGGTCGGAGCGGAAGTAGATCCTGCCGTCGAGCCACATCGGATCGGTGTCGTTGCATCGGCCCGCCGGCTGCGGCACGTGCTCGGTGGCGTAGGTGGCGGTATCGAAGATGACCAGGTTCGAGACCTGCCCGCCGCGGTAGTGCTTCCACTCGTTGAAGGCGTCGCCGAGCGGGACGTAGACGATCTTCTTTCCGTCTGAGGAGTAGACCGCCTTGGCCGCATGCGGAATGGGAAGCTTGGTGGCCATTCCGCCGCCGACCGGTACCGTGAAGAGCTGGACGTAGCGTCCGGTGTAGACCTCGCGCGGCGATGTGAAGAGTACGTTCGCGCCATCCGGGGTGAATCCGAGCGCGACGTCATTCCTCGGGTGCCACGTCAGCCGCTTCGGCACTCCCCCCTCGGACGGGACGACATAGACGTCCGTGTTGCCCTCATATCGTCCGGTGAAGGCGATCCACTTCCCATCGGGTGAGAAGCGGGGCCCTGATTCGATGCCGGGATGCGACGTCAGCCGCCGAACACCCGTGCCGTCGAGGTTCGCCACCCAGATGTCGTTCGCATAGGCGAAGGCGATACGGTCGCCACTGACCGCGGGATCGGAGAGAAGACGGGTGTCGTGGATGTCGACCGCGAGAAGCGGAAGTGCAGTCAGCACGAGAACGGAGAGCAACAAGGCACGAACGCGCATTTTGGAAGCTCCTGCAAGGTGGGATGGACTGGCCGCGCGACTGTAGCGCGAAAGTGCGGCGGATTAAAATGACGAAATGGCAAACGCACGATCGAAGGGCAACCCGGACGCGGCGCTTGCGTTGACGCGCGAGATCTGCCTCGCTCTCCCCGACACCGAGGAGAAGATCGCCTGGGGCTCTCCAACGTTCCGCGTTCACGGGAGGTTGTTTGTGATGTTCACCAACAACCACCACGGCGACGGCCGCATCGCCATCTGGGCAGCCGCCCCGCCCGGCGCCCAACTGGATCTCGTCGCCGCCGATCCGACGCACTTCTTCGTCCCTCCCTACGTCGGAGTGAACGGCTGGGTGGGGATTCGCCTCGATACGAAGCTTGCCAAGGGCGCGATCGCGGCCCTCATCGAGCAGGCATACCGGACGATCGAGCAGAAGCGGGGCTCGGCAAAGAAACGGAAGCGCATCAATCCTTGACCGCAGCCGGGATCGACGCGCCGAGGAGTTTTCGCACCACCCTCTCCGCCTTCTCCAGGCCGCTCTTCTCCAGAATCTCGATGGCAAGGTCGCGCGCTTTCTCCATCAACTCGTAATCGCGGACGACGTGACCGAATCGGAAGCGTAGCGCGCCGGACTGGCGGGTGCCGAGGAGCTCGCCGGGGCCGCGGAGCTTGAGATCGAGATCGGCGAGATCGAAGCCGTTCAGCGTTTTCGCGAACTGCGTGAGCCGATCTTTCTCCTTGTCCGAGACCAGCACGCAGTACGACTGGCGCGTTCCCCGGCCGACGCGGCCGCGGAGCTGGTGGAGCTGGGAGAGTCCGAAACGGTCGGCGTCGATGATCAGCATGAAGGAGGCGTTGGTCACGTCGATCCCGACTTCGATGACGGTGGTCGAGACCAGGATGTCGATCTCCCCGCGCTTGAAGCGCTGCATCGTCTCTTCTTTTTCCGCGGCCGGCATGCGGCCGTGCAACATGGCCACGCGCCGGTTCGGGAAGCGCAGCTTCGTCGCTTCGAACCCGATCGTCAGCGGCTTGAGGTTCGACTTCACCGATTCCTCGATGATGGGATAGACGATGTAGGTCTGGGCGCCGGCGGCGATCTCGGAATCGATGAAGTGGTAGACGCGCTCGATCTGCGCGGCCGACCGGACCGCGGTCTTGATCTGCTGGCGTCCCGGCGGAAGCTCGTCGATCACGGAGAGCTCGAGGTCGCCGTACATCGCAAGCGCCAGCGAGCGGGGAATCGGCGTGGCGGTCATGACCAGAATGTCCGGCGTATCGCCCTTGGCGAAGAGGCGCTGGCGCTGCTCGACGCCGAAGCGGTGCTGTTCATCGACGATGGCCAGGCCGAGCGAGTGGAAGACAACGCGGTCTTCGAGCAGCGCGTGCGTGCCGACCACGAGCTGAAGAAGCCCGTCACGCAGTGCCGCCAGAAACGTCCGCCGCTCGCCGGCGGTTATCGAGCCGGTGGCCTTGGCCACGGTGATGGAGTCGTCAACTAGTTGACGGATGCGCTGGTAATGCTGCTCGGCCAGGATCTCCGTCGGCGCCAGCAGCGCCACCTGGTGCCCGTTGCGAATCATGATGATCGCGGCGATGAGGGCGACGATGGTCTTGCCACTCCCGACGTCCCCTTCCAGCAGGCGGTACATCGGCTTTTCCGATTGCAGGTCGGTAGCGATTTCCTTGACCACCCGCTTCTGCGCCCCGGTGAGGCGGAATGGCAGGATGCGCCTGACCTCGGCGCGAAGCTCGTCGTCGACGGCGATCTTCCGGCTCTTCGTCTTCACCTCTTCGCTGGCGCGGCGGACGCGGAGGGCCAACTGCAAGGTGAAGAACTCCTGCAGGATGATGCGGACGTGCGCGCGCGAGCGGCGGCTGAGGAAGGCGGCATCGAGCTGCGGCGGCCGGTGGATCTGCTCGAGCGCCGGGGCGAGATCGATCACGCCGAGCCGCTTGCGAAGCGCGGGCGGGAGCGGATCCTCGATCGATGGAAGCGCCGCCAGCGCGCCGCCGATGATCCGCCGCAGCGCCTTCGGCGGGATGTTGCCGACCTTCGAATAGATCGGCACGATGGCGCCGTCGTCGTCGTCATCGCCTTCGAACGTTTCCCAATCGGCGCTCTCGATCTGGAGCTGTCCGTAGGCGGAGATCTTCGGCGCCCCAAAAACGGACAGCCGGTCGCCACGCTTGATCTGATCGCCGAGAAAACCCTGGTTGAACCAGACCAGCTTCACCGCGCCGGTGCCGTCCTCGAGGACTACCTCGAACACCTTCATCCGCCGCAAGCGGGTGATGTGCATGTTCGCCGACATCACCTTGCCCCGCAGAAGGATGGGCGTGTCGACGTGCCGCCCGACGTCAGCGATCCGCACCGGATGACGCCGGTCTTCGTATCGGTACGGCAGGTAATAGATGAGGTCTCCGGCCGTAGCCAGCCCTGCCTCCTCGAGCTGCTTGGCGCGACTTGGCCCGGCGCCCGGGAGGAGGCGGACGGGTGCGTCGACGGTAATCGTCACGTTATCTATTGTGCCGTACGGCTGCGCTTCGCGCGTTGTCGGTTGTCGGTTGATTGCGGCTTCGCCGCGTTGGTGAGATGGACAAACCGATAACCGACAACCGACAACCTGCGAAGTTCTACGTTCCGTAGATCGAGGTTTAGTCGAACAGCGCCTTCATGGCGATCAGGCCGATCTTGATGGAGTCGCCGTTGTGGATCGTCACCGGCATTCCGGTGGGGATGCGCTGGTCGTTGACATACGTCCCGTTGACGGTTCCGACCTCTTCGAGGACGCAGTAGTCGTGGCCGCTGCGGATGATCTTGGCGTGGCGGCGCGAGACGGAGCGGTTTGCATCTACCGAGGTTAGATCGACGTCCGGGAGGATGCCGGTGACCGGATCGGCGCGGCCGATGGTCGTTTCGTCGCCTTTGCTGAAGAAGAACTCCGCTCCGGTGGTGACGTCGACGAGGCGATGCCGGTGGTGAATCTCGCTCGGCGCGCTTCGCGTGGCATCGAGGGAGCCATGCTCGCTGTCGACCTCGCGTCCCACGAGGCGCTCCAGCAACGTGTTCGCTTCCCGCAGCCGTTTCGAGTACTTCCGGATGATGCGCACCGCGACCTCGGGGTTCTTGTGCAGCATCTCGTCGAAGCGGGCCCCGTTGATGGCCAGGGCCCGGACCTCGGTAGCGGCGATGGCGTCGGCGGTGCGGGGGACGCTCTCCAGCACCGCCATCTCGCCGAAGAAGTCGCCCTTCTCGAGGTGGGAGAGCACGTGCGACTCGCCGTTGATGTGCTTGACGATGTTCACTTCACCCTCCTGGATGATGAACATCTCGGTCCCGAGCTCTCCCTGTCGGAAGATCACGTCGCCGGCGGCATAGATACTCGACGAGTCCTTCACCGGATCCTTTCCGCCGGTCGTCTTGAAAACGGTTTTCATGACCGAACCGCCGGTTCAACAAGAGTGAGCGTGCGATCCCGGGTACTGACGCGGACGAGGCCGCCGACCGGCATCAGGAGATTGTTTCCCTGATGGCCGAACGGCAGATCGCGTATGACCGGAATGTTGCTGAAGGCGAAGAATTCGTGCAGCAGCGCCGCGATTTCCGCCTCGCTCCCGCAGTCTTTCAACGTCCCGATGACCACAGCTCGGATTTTTTTCAGTCTACCGGACAGCCTTAAGTGGGTCAACATTCGATCGAT
>Ga0247680_1000139_pt1 | contig 29390 bp, 21 predicted proteins | sample CNK21_metaG_FD_182803 | JGI IMG/M metagenome (GOLD analysis project Ga0247680, IMG submission 182803) | Soil microbial communities from Purdue University Martell Research Forest, Indiana, United States - CNK21 | ecosystem: Environmental > Terrestrial > Soil > Temperate forest > Bulk soil...
ACATATTTACACTGACAGAACCCTGACAAAACCCGAACCCGGCAACTCCGTCCGATCGCTATCGTTCATCCATTGGAGGACGCAATGCGATTCATTCTTTTCCTCACACTCATGACCGGCTTCATCATCAGCAGCAACCCCGGCTCGTTCATCACGCGGCATGTAACGGTCACTTCGGACCAGGGAGGCGGCCTCGATCCGGATGGCCTCACCACGACCACCGCCGGTACCGGCGTCACGCCGGACGCGGGGCCGCGCATCGATCCCGAGGGGTAGTCACCGTCGGAGCGCTGGCGTCTCGCCGGCTGGCTCGGCGGCGTCTCGCCGCTGAGGGCTACCAATGAATGTTTGGAGTATGCCAGGGGCGGGCGGCGGAGACGCCGCCCGGCCAGCCGGCGAGACGCCGGCGCTCCGACCGCTACACCGCCTTGAACCTTCCGTACTCCTGCGGGAACGTCACTCCCGCCCGCGCGGCGATGCGGGTCATGGCCACCAGCCCCGATTCCAAAGCGCCCTCCATGAAGCCGAACCAGGGCGGCGAGGTGTGCTCGCCGGCGACAGCGATACGGCCGGCGATCAGCTCCGTGTAGGCCTTCTGCTTCGTCGTCACCTCGCCGACGGCGGGAGTGGAGTAGCCCATGCCGATGCGCTTCGGCCAGTTTTCGAACTCCGTCGTGAACGCCTCGTAATGCGGAAGCAGGGCCTTCAGGCGCGGCGCAAAGTACGACGCTCCGCCGCCGGCGTCGATGGCATGTTGCGCCGGCCGGCCGCCGGCGAAGACGCTGACGTCGAAGCGGGCCGTGTCCATCTGGTTGTCCGTCCCCTCCCACATCATTCCGAGCTGGTCGGACATCCCGCTCGGCGCCACTCCTTCCCGAATCCAGAAGCGGTGCTCGACGCCGGAGAGGTATTTGACCGCCGGTCCGTGCGCGATGGCGCGGTATGGGAACGGCCTGCCGTCGATGGTGACCTTCTCCATGACCACGCTTGGCACGGCCACGACCACATAGTCGAACGGTCCATCCTTCGCGCCCCCCTCCATGTCGATGAAGATCCGGTCTCCGGTGCGGATGTTGGTGGCCTTTCCCTGGTTGAGATCGAGACCGGCGGCCAAGCGGCGGGCCAGCGCCTGATTGCCTGCCGAGCAGCGGAAGACCTCCGTCTCCTCGAAGAATTCGTATCCGCCTCCTCCCGCGAGCTGCGCCAGCGCGCCGAGCCAGCTCTGCTCATCGGCGGGGGTACAGTTGTCGAGCTCGAACTCGAGCAGGATGGCTTTCCTCGTCAGCGCGCTGACCGTCGGCGGAATGTTCGCCGCCAGCGACTGGGCGTCGAGTTGCGCCGCGCCATCCGCCGTCCACGGCTTCCAGGGATCGCGAACGATCTTCGATTTCTCCCCCCAAAGCTTGAAGACGTCATCCATCTCTTTGTGCAGCGTTTCCTGTTCAGCCTCGACAAGATGCCGTCCGTCGATGATGAGAGGCATCTCCAGCCCCGCCGCGGCATAGTTGTCCTCGGAGGAGATGACGCTCATGGCGAATCCGAAGTGCCGCGCCAGCTCCATCCAGAGCGGATGATTCGTCCCGATCAGCTCCGCTCCCGCCTCGAGGATGCGTCCTGGCACGAGCGTGCTGGTCGACGACACCCGCCCGCCCACCACACCCGGCTCGATGACCGTCACCCCGAATCCCGCCCGCGACGCGAACCACGCCGCACTCAACCCCGCGAATCCCGCGCCGAGGATGGCGACGCGTGGACTTGTGGTCGCAATCCGTTGCGGCGCCCCGACGAGGCCGACCGGCATGGCATCGCGCAGACGCAAAAGATGCTGCTCCGCGCGCTGGCGGCGTTCATCGCCGGAGATGCGTCGGCCATAGCGGCGATGGAGTTTCGCGAAGAGGGAACGGCCCATGCGGAAAGATCCTCCTTGTTGCGATAAGGATAACCGCGTGCAGCATGCCGTTACGTCGAGAGCTTTTTAACGACAGAGACACAGAGAACACAGAGAAAAAATTGAAGGATGAATCAAACAACGCAGGAGCAGAAGGCGCTTCATGCTCCATCTACGCGGAAACGGTCACTACAGATTGGCTCAACGGAGCGCTGGCGTCTCGCCGGCTGGCTCGGCGGCGTCTCGCCGCTGAGGTTACGAGCGAATGCATGGTGTCTGGCGAGGGCGGAGGCGAGACGCCTCCGGTCCAGCCGGCGAGACGCCAGCGCTCCGGTTTCCAGGCTGGTTCTTATTTTGCTGCCCGCATGACTTTCGAGTGCATCGCACTCATAAGGAGACTGTCATGCCGGAGAAAGAAACACTGCGCAGAGCACAAGAGGACAAGCGCGAAGGGAAGGCCCCGTCGACGCAGGCGGGAGAGTTCGTTCGCGAAGAGATCGATCACATCCGCGAAGGGAAACATGGAGCGCGGTCGACCAAGCAGGCCATCGCCATCGGCCTTTCCAAAGCGCGCCGGGCCGGCGTCGAGTTGAGTCCGCCGGCGAAAGGAAAGGCATCGACGAAGACGCGGCAGAGCGCGGCGCGGGCTCTGGAAGCGGGGAAGCACAAGACCAAACCCTCGGCGAAGCGCTCGCGCGCCACGGAAAACGCGCTGCGCCATGAAGGTCACGCCGCCGGCTCGAAGCTGGCGCTGTCGCGCCAGGCACATGCCGCCTCCCGCAAGCGCAGCGCGGCGGACCGGTCGGCCTCGGCGCGCAAAGCGGCGCGCACCCGAGCTCATGAGCGCGCGTAACGGGAGGGATGATGACTCTTCCGCCCTGCTACACGAATCCCGAGCCTGACGACGAAGCCCCGGCCGACCCATCGCGACGGTCGTTCGTCATCGGGTCCGCCGCCGCCACCGCGGCCGTGCTCGTCAGCCCGATCCTCGGCGCCGCGCCGGCGGTGGCGGACGCGCCGCTGAAGAGCGATCCGAACGCGGTCGCCGTCGTGCTCGACGTCAACGGCAAGCGTCACGAGCTGCGGCTCGATCCGCGTACGACGCTGCTCGACGCGCTGCGCGAGCACCTCGATCTCACCGGAACGAAGAAGGGATGCGATCAGGGCGCCTGCGGCGCGTGCACCGTGCTCGTCGACGGGAAGCGGATCAACTCCTGTCTGACGCTGGCGGTGATGAACAGCGGGAAAGCGATCACCACCGTCGAAGGGCTGGCATCGGGCGGACGGTTGAATCCGGTGCAGGCAGCCTTCATCCGCAACGATGGGTTCCAGTGCGGCTACTGCACCTCGGGGCAGATCTGTTCCGCGGTGGCGCTCCTGCGCGAGGGGCACACGCATTCCGACGACGAGATCCGCACGTGGATGAGCGGCAACATCTGCCGCTGCGGTGCCTACACCGGCATCGTCGCGGCGATCCGGGAGGCTGCTAATGCACGCGTTTGATTACGTTCGGGCCAGGGATCTCGGCGGGGCCATCACCTCTGGCTCGCGGCCGGCGGCGAAGTTCGTCGCCGGCGGCACGAACCTGATCGACCTCATGAAATCGGAGGTCGAGAGACCGGCGCATCTGGTCGACATCAATGGATTGGGATTGGCGGCGGTGGAGCGCGTCTCCGGCGGAATCCGGATCGGCGCGCTGGCGCGGATGAACGACGTGGCGCTGCATCCGCTCGTGCAGCAGGGATTCCCGGCCATCTCGCAGGCGCTCCTGGCCAGCGCATCGCCGCAGTTGCGCAACATGGCCTCGATCGGCGGGAACCTGATGCAGCGGACGCGCTGTACCTACTTTCGAGAATTGACGTTCGCTCCCTGCAACAAGCGCGACCCGGGAAGCGGCTGCGCGGCGATGGATGGGGAGAACCGCACGCACGCCGTTCTCGGTACGTCGTCCTCGTGCATCGCCACGCATCCCTCCGATCTGGCGGTGGCGCTGGCCGCGCTCGACGCCGTCATCACGCTGCACGGCCGCGATGGCGAGCGGAACGTGGCGGCCACCGACTTCCATCTGCTGCCCGGAAGCACCCCACACATCGAGCACGCCCTTCGCCACGGCGAGGTGATCACGGCGGTCTTCGTCCCCGATGCCGTGCACGCCAGCCATTCGTCGTACCTGAAAGTCCGCGACCGCTCGGAGTTCGAGTTCGCGCTGGCATCGGCGGCTGTCGGTCTCGATCTCTCCGGCGGCACGATCCGCGGCGCCCGCGTCGCTCTCGGCGGCGTGGGAACGAAACCGTGGCGCTCGCGCGAAGCGGAGCGTGCACTCACCGGCAAACCGCCGTCGGCAGGAACGTTTGGCGAAGCCGCCGAAGCCGCGCTCACCGGAGCGACGCCTCACGAACAGAACCGATTCAAGATCGAGCTTGCGAAGCGAACGCTGGTCCGTTCGCTGACCGATCTTGCGGGAGGTGCGGCATGATCCCGACCATCGGCGAACCTCACGACCGCGTCGACGGCCGGCAGAAGGTCACCGGCGAGGCGCGTTACGCGGCGGAGAATAACCTCCCCAATCTCGCCTACGCCGTTCTGGTCACCAGCACAATCCCCGCGGGAACCATCGCCGCGATCGACGCGGCGGCCGCGAAGAGCACGCCGGGCGTCATCAACGTCATCTCGCATCTCAACGCGCCGAAGCTCCCCGACACCGGCGGCCAGCAGCAGGATTCGAATGCCGCGGAGCATCACCACATGCCGTTCTCAGACGACTCGGTCCACTACCTCGGCCAGGCCGTCGCCGCCGTCGTCGCCGACACCTTCGAGCACGCCACGCATGCCGCCGGACTGGTTCGTGTCACCTACCGGCCCACTCCGGCGCGGATCGTCATGGAGGAGTATCGGAGCGAGGCGAAGGAACGTCATGGGAACGCCCCATCGACTTTTTCGAAAGGCGATGCGGATGGAGCGCTGGCCGGCGCCGCGGTGAAGGTCGATCAGGTCTATCGAATCCCCTACGAGCATCACAACCAGATGGAGCCGCATGCGCTGGTGGCGGCGTGGGACGGCGACCGGCTGACCGTTCACGACTCCGCGCAGAACATCTTCACCACGCGGCAGACGCTGGCCAAGGCATTCGGCGTCCCGACGGAATCCGTCCGCGTCCAGTCGCCGTTCGTCGGCGGCGCATTCGGGAGCAAAGGCTCGGCCTGGCCGCACGTCTTCATCGCGGTCATGGCCGCGCGCATGGTCCGCCGCCCGGTCAAGATCGCCCTGACGCGCCGCCAGGCGTATTTCTCCAATGGCCACCGCCCGCTCACCGAACAGCGACTCGCCCTCGGCGCGACCGCGGACGGCAAGCTCGTGGCGATGATCCATGAGGGCATCGGCCAGACCAACACCGTTTGCGATTACGTCGAAGGATTCACCAGTCCCACGCGCTCCATGTACGCGACCCCGAACGTGCGCGTGGCGCACCGCGTCATCGAGCTCGATCTTCCCAGCCCGACCTACATGCGCGCTCCCGGCGAGAACCCGGGGATGTACGCGCTCGAGTCGGCGATGGATGAGATGGCGTACGCGCTGAAGATCGATCCAATCCAGTTGCGCGTGCTCAACCACGCCGACAATGATCCGGCCAGCGGCAAGCCGTGGTCGAGCAAGTCGATCAAGGAGTGTTACGCGCAAGGGGCGGAGCGCTTCGGCTGGACGCGGCGCACCGCCGAGCCGCGGTCGATGCGCGACGGCCGCCAACTCGTCGGCCTCGGTATGGCCAGCGCGACCTATCCCTCGCATCGCGCGCCGGCGTCGGCCCGCGCCGTCATGCACCGCGACGGGAACGTCGACATCTCCAGCGGGACACACGAGATGGGGATGGGAACCGCCACCGTGATGGCGCAGCTCGCCGCGGAGACGCTCGGCGTCCCCTTCGAGCGCGTGACGTTCCGTTACGGCGATACGACGCTGCCTCGGGCGCCGATCTCCGCCGGTTCGCTGACGGCGGCCAGCGTCGGATCCGCGGTATTCGCCGCGGCCTCACAGTTGAAGAGGAAAGTGATCGATCTGGCAGCCGCGGACACATCGTCACCGTTGCACGGCGCCGATCCGAACGGCATCGATGCCGCCGACGGGCGGCTGGCGCTGAAGAGCGATCCGTCGCGCGGAGAGGCGTATGCGGCCATCCTCCGACGGCACTATCTCGACACCATGGACGCCTCGGCCGACGAAAAGCCGGAGGCGAACGATCCGTATTCGGCCCGCGCCTTCGGTGCCGTCTTCGCGGAAGTGGGCGTCGATCCCGACCTCGGCATCGTGCGCGTGCGACGCATCGTGGCGGCCTTCGCGGGAGGCCGCATCCTGAACGCCAAGACCGCGCGCAGCCAGTACCACGGCGGCATCATCCAGGGAATCGGCATGGCGCTGCTGGAGCAGACGCATCTCGACCGGCACCTCGGCGCCTTCACGAACGTGAACCTCGCCGAGAACCTGGTGCCGGTCAACGCCGACGTCCAATCGATCGACGTGATTCTCGTTCCGGAGGACGATCCGCACGTCAACCCGATCGGCGCGAAAGGAATCGGCGAGATCGGCATCGTCGGCGTGGCCCCGGCCTTCGCCAACGCGGTCTACCACGCCACCGGCAAACGGGTGCGCGATCTTCCGATCACCATCGAGAAGCTGCTGTGAAGGCCGAAGGCTCACGCGGAGGCGCGGAGTGCGCGGAGAAAGAAATGAGTCGTCAACTCCTCCGCGTCTCCGCGTCTCCGCGTGAGCCCGAGTTTTGCACCTTTTTTCTCGGGAGTCCGCCATGGTGCAGGAGCGTTTTCGGGACCGGGTCGAGGCAGGGCAGTTGCTCGGCAAGGCCGTAGCCGAGCGCGTTTCTGACCGGTCGAACCTGATCGTGCTGGCCCTTCCGCGCGGCGGCGTCCCGGTCGGTTACGAGGTGGCCCGTGCTCTCGGCGCGCCGATGGACGTTTTCATCGTCCGCAAGCTCGGCGTTCCCGGTCACGAAGAGCTGGCCATGGGGGCGATCGCCAGCGGTGGCGTGCGCGTCCTGAACGACGACGTCCTGCGCTACGTCCCCGTCTCGAAGAACGCCATCGAAGCCGTATCCGCGCGCGAGCTGGTCGAACTGGCCCGGCGCGAACGAAGCTATCGCGGATCGAAACCGCCGCTCGACGTTCGCGGCAAGACCGTCATCGTCGTCGACGACGGCCTTGCCACGGGCTCCACGATGCGCGCCGCCGTCCGTGCCCTCCGCAAGGAGAACGCCGGCTCGATCATCGTCGCCGTGCCGGTGGCGGCACGCGAGACCTACGAAGAGTTTTTCCGCGAAGTGGACGACATCGTCTGTCTTCGCACGCCGGACCCCTTCCAAGCCGTCGGCCTCTGGTACGAAGACTTCAGCCAGACGACCGACGAGGAGGTTCACAAACTGCTGGCCGGACAGTAGTAGAACGACGCGTGAGGCCGCTATTGCCAGCATTCTTCTTGCACGCCGAAATGCGTGAATTCCAAGAAAGGAGACTGTTATGGCAGAACCTAGAGAAGACCGCGAACAGAAGACCATCTCAACATCGGATACCGGCAAGCAGAACCGTCAGCCCGCGAAGAATACGCGCCCGGCGACGGAAACCGCGCTGAGCAGACGCAGCGATTACCCGCTCTTCCGCTCGCCGTTCGAGATGTTCCGAAACATGTCGCAGGAGATGGATCGCATCTTCGGCGCCGGTCTCTTGCCGTCGTGGGGCCTCAGCACGGGCTTCGATCGGCCTGAGGTGCTCTGGAACCCGCAAGTGGACATGTTCGAGCGCAATGGAAAGCTGGTCGTTCGCGCGGACCTGCCGGGGCTGAAGAAGGACGACGTCAAAGTCGAGCTTCGCGACGACATGCTGATCCTTGAAGGAGAGCGCCACGAGGAGCATCAGGAAAAAGACGAACATTTCTTCCGCTCCGAACGAAGCTACGGAAGTTTCTACCGCGCCGTGCCGCTCCCGGAGGGGGCGTCAGGCGAGCACTGCAATGCGACGTTCAACAATGGCGTCCTGGAGATCACGATGGACGCGCCGAAACAGAAAGACCGTGCCGGCCGGCGGATCGAGATCAGCGACCGTCCCACCGCATAAGACCGATCGATGCCGCTTCTTGAAGAAGGCCTGGTTCAGGTCGGAATCGGCTCCATCGCGCTGGACGGCAATCTGCTCGTGCCGTCCGGCGCAACCGGCATCGTTCTCTTCGCGCATGGAAGCGGCAGCAGCCGGTTCAGCTCCCGCAATCGCTATGTCGCTTCCACGCTTCGCGAAGGGAACCTCGGCACGCTGCTCATCGACCTCCTGACGCCGCAAGAAGAGGCGCGCGACAACGTTACGGCCGAGCATCGCTTCGACATCGGAATGCTGGCCGATCGCCTCATCGGAACCGTGGAGTGGCTTCGCGCGCAGCCGGAGCTCCGCGAGAAGAAGATCGGCCTCTTTGGCGCCAGCACCGGCGGCGGCGCGGCCCTCGTCGCCGCCGCCGCGAGGCCGAAGCTGATCCAGGCCGTCGTCTCCCGCGGCGGCCGTCCCGATCTCGCCGGCGCGGCTCTTCCCCGTGTCGAAGCGCCTACGTTGCTGATCGTAGGCGGCGACGACGTCCCCGTAATCGCCATGAATCGCCAGGCCTATGACCAACTGCGATGCGAGCGCCGCCTCGAGATCGTCCCCGGCGCCACGCACCTGTTCGAAGAGCCGGGCACACTGGAAAGCGTGGCCGACCTGGCGCGCGGCTGGTTTACGGGCTATCTGCGGTGAGGGGCCCTTGCCGCTAACCTGCATTTCTCACACTCTCATTAGATTTGTTCCCTCGAGAGCCTTGCCACTCCCTTCGTCGAGAGCCCTTCTCCCACCGCGGTTTCTTGCGGGGGGAGAAGGTGCCGAAGGCGGATGAGGGGGGTGCTTTACGAGATATTCGCGATTTACCGACGCTGGTCCGAGAACGCTCGAAGGCGCGCAAATCACGAACTCGTGAAACGCCCCCTCATCCGCCTTCGGCACCTTCTCCCCCAGCTGAAAAGCGCTGGGGGAGAAGGACTCTCGATTGGAGGTATTGCCGAGAATGAACTGCTCGCACAACTCCACATCGTCCCAAGTTTCGCCACCAACAGAGTGCCTGCAATTCCACTCAGCATGCAAAAAATGCGGGCGAAGCCGCAGTTTCAAATGTGGCACAGACACTCTTGTCTGTGCCGGATCTCGCCACGACTCAGATCGCAAGCCCTCAGAACCAGGCGGCTTCGGCAGGGGCACAGACAAGAGTGTCTGTGCCACATCGGTTCCTCGTTTGCCGCGGCAGGGATGGCTGAGCCGCCAGCGTGGCAGCATCGGCCGGCGCGGCCAGTCGCACGATCACGGATTCGCAGCCCTCTTCACGTAAATCACCTTCTCCACCGACGCGTGAACGACGCCGGCTTCGTCGACCAGATCGACGTGATACGTCCGGTCGGCCGAGTGGCCGCTGGCCGTCGCGGCGCGGATGGCCTCGATCTCAGCCTCGTCGATGAGGAACGTTGCGTGAAGCGTCGTCCGTCCCGGCTTGCGGAAGCGGATCGTGGCCACCTTGTCCCAGACGACGTAGGCGCGGCCGAGGATCCTCATCAGCATGATCATGAACATCGGGTCGACCGCGCCGTACATGCTGCCGCCGAAGATCGTGCCGACGGCGTTGCGCGTCCTCCATGAGAGGGGAAGGCGGATGCGCACCTCGCGAAAGTCGGCGGCGATGTACGTGACGCGGGCGCCTGTGCCGCGGTAGGCGGGGAAGAGGTTGAACTTCCAGCGCATGAGACGGGAGCTCGACGACTCAGGCATTGGCGACCCTCATCCACGGTGGGCGGAGACGGGCGATCTTCGCGAAGATCGGACATGACTGGTCGTGCGCTCCCGGAAGGTAGCCGATGCTGAGGAGGAACGAGCCGGTGATCTCGCCGCCTGTGAAGACGAATGTCTTCTTGAAAAGCTTCACCCACTCCTCGCCGCTCCTCGGATGATGCGACTCCAGCCATGCGGCGAACGAACCGTGCGACTTGCGGAGCTGGATGATCCGTCGCGCATTCTCGATTGCCGCGTCGACCTTCAGCCGGTTGCGGATGATGCCTTCGTCCCGCAGCAGCCGCTCGCGCTGTTTCGCCGAGAAGCGCGCCACGCGGTCGATGTCGAAGCCGCGGAAGGCCGCGCGGAAGTTCTCCTGCTTCTTCAGGATCGTCAGCCACGACAACCCTGCCTGATTGATCTCCAGCACCAGGCGCTCGAACAGCCGGTCATCATCGTCGATCGGAAAGCCGTATTCACGATCGTGATACGGGCCGTGGAACGGATGCCCGCGGGCGATGTCGCAGTAGCTCGTCATCCCACCATTCTCTCCTCCACCGTCGTGGAAAACGACCGATCGTCGACGTCGAGGTAGAGCTGGCGTTCCGTGATCGTCAGTGAAAGAGATGCTCGGCGCGGAAGGATCGCCGCAACGTTCTCGATGAATCCACGGCCGAAGGTGTAGATCGGAATGGCCTCGCCGCCATGAATCTTCCTTCCCGCGAGCTGCTCGAGCACGATGCGGGGATCGCGATGGGTGTAGACGGCCACGCGGCCGGCCAGCTTGCTGCCGCGGTGAAGGCGGTCGGCATCCGGAGCGCCGACTTCGATCCAGGCGGTGATGCGCCCCGTCAGATCGCGTACCAGCACGGCCGGCTCATCCCCCGCCGCCACCCCCTCGGTCAGCGCAATCCCTTCGGTGTATTCGAGGCACCACGCCAGAACGCGGGTCAGCATGTACTCCGCGGTCTCCGAGGGCTGCTGCGCCACGCGCAGCTCGAGCGTCTCGTAAACGCCGCGATCGACGTCCGAGAGCTGAATGTTGAACCGGTACATCGTCGCGGTCAGTGCCATGAGCGACGCAGCATATGCGGTCTAAAGAGCCGAAACCAAAATGCCGCAGGATCGAGCAGGCTAACCAAGAGGTCCTGGTCAAGCCTTCGTCTGTTTGCCACGATAACGGCCGTCTACTGACATCGACAGCACCAGCCTCGATCACTTCCGCGTGAAGCACAACGCACGAAGCAGCGTTGAGAGAGAGCAACTCCGACAATGGGCCCCGAGGTCATTCGCCCGATGGCGGCGCGTTGCGAACCAACGCTTGCCATGTCTCGTCATTCACATCCTGGAAGTGAAAGAGGATCTCGCCGATGGCCTTTACGGGATGGCCGTTGACGATGAACGGACGGAACTTCCAACGCCGCGCGGCCTCCACGGCGGCGTGGTCCAGGCCGAACGGGAACCGCGTGTTGCGTGTACACAGCACATTCCCACTCTCGGAGACGACCACCTCGACCAACACGACGCCGCGGATGCGGGCTTTGATTGCGATAGGTGGAAACTCCGGCGCCGGTCCGAGGACCGCATGGGCGAAGAATTGCCGCGGATCGATCGATACGAGATCCGCGGCCGCCGGACAAGCCGGCGATTGCGGATCGTAGGCTCGTCCCGCGTGCCGAGGGTCGGTGGCAGGCGTAGCGTAACTTCGAGTGACGGGATAGATGTTGCGCCAGGGATCGAGCAGCGCGGCGGTAGCAACGTTGACGCGCCGCTCCTCGTATCGCGGCTCGCTACCTTCTTTCTGTTGTACCGGAACCGAGAGAACGACAACTTCCTGGTCCTCGCTCTCGTGCCGCAATTGGTAATTCGGGACGATATGGCCGAGGGAGATTTGAAGAACGTCGGAAGGAGTGAATACGTCCTCTACTTTGAGCGCGCCGATTCGCGCTCCCTCGGCATCGTAGATGGTTACCAGCGTGTCGCCTTCGAGTGTGCCCACGAAGCAACCGTGAGACGCTGGACCGCGGACGACGAGGTATCGGCCCGAGTCCGGGACGAGAACGTCACCGGTCGTTTCGATGTCGAGAGGAATCTCTGCAATGAGTCTGCGGCTCTTCGTCCCCGATTCGTACATCGCCGCGATCACGGCCTTGCGGGGTGCAGGAACGTCGCGTTCCGGGTCGTCCATGTGAAAAAACGTGCCGGCCAATTGGCTGGTGAAGTCCGCAAGCCCCTCGTGCCAGCGAACAACGACGCAGAATCGTCCGTTGGCTGAGTAAACCGGAGTGTTCTCGACGAGATCGTTCGGACCCAACCCTGTCATCGTGCAGGCCGCAACTGGCCCGGCGCCGAGGAGGATCAGGAGGGCAGCGATCGCGAACCGGCGGGTCATGTTGGCTGGAACAGTACAGCGAGAGCGCAGTCGAGAACGTCAAAGGACAGTTACGAATACCGATGGCTCAACGGGCGATCAGGATCAGATCGCTCAACTCCTCCGGACCGCATGGTGTTTCTTGAACCTGAAGTCAATTGCACTTCTCGGTTGGTTCGGGCAACGCCTCGCAGGTCTTATGGTAGGGTTGGTCTCCGCCGAAGTAGGTTCGCCATTCGTCGCAGGTCAGATTCCGATTGGCCGTGCGGCAAGATTCAGCCTTGAGATGAGCCAGATCCAAATCCCACAGGATCACTGTCTTGTCCTCACTCGCCGAGGCCAACCGCTTCCCATCCGGGCTGAAGGCGACGGCATAGACATAGCTCTGGTGCCCCTCCAGCGTGGCCAGAGGCTTGCGGCTCTCCATGTCCCACAGAATCACAGTCCCGTCCCTACTCGCCGAGGCCAGCCGCTTCCCGTCTGGGCTGAAGGCGACGCCATAGACAAGGCTCTTGTGCCCCTCCAACCTGGCTAGCAGCCTGCGGCTGTCCACATCCCACAGGTTCACGGTATGGTCCTCATTCGCCGCAGCCAGCCGCTTCCCGTCCGGGCTGAAGGCGACGTCATTCCCCGCGAGAGTAGCCAGCGGCTTGCGACTGGCCACATCCCACACGATTACGGTGTGATCCCCACTAGTGGAAGCCAGCCGCTTACCGTCCGGGCTGAAGGCGACGCGAATGACCTGACTGTGCACCAGCGTGGCCAGTGGTTTGCGGCTCGCCACATCCCAAAGGATCACGTGGTCCCCACCAGCGGAAGCCAGCCGCTTACCGTCCGGGCTGAAAGCGACGCCATAGACCGCGCCCTTGTGCCCCTCCAACGTGGCCACCAGTTTGCGGCTGTCCACGTCCCATAGGAGCACGGTATCGTCCCTACTCGCCGAGGCCAGCCGCTTTCCGTCCGGGCTGAAAGTGACGACAATGACCAGGCCCTTGTGCCCCAGCGCGGCCAGCGGCTTGCGGCTCTCCACGTCCCACAGGATCACAGTCTTGTCCCAGCTCCCCGAAGCTAGAAGCTTCCCGTCCGGGCTGAAGGCGATGTCAAAGACCGGGGCTTTGTGTCCCTCAAGCGTGGCCAGCGGCTTGCGGCTGTCCACATCCCAAAGGATTATGGTCTTGTCGTCACTCGCTGAGGCCAGCCGCTTTCCGTCCGGACTGAAAGCGATGCCTTCGACCCCGTCTTTGTGCCCCTCAAGCGTGGCCAGTTGCATGCCGGTATCCAAGTCCCAGAGGATCACTGTCTCCGCACTGCCCGAGGCCAGCCGCTTTCCGTCCGGGCTGAAAGCAACGCTTTTGACCCTGCCCTTGTGCCAAAGCGTGGCCAGCGGCGTGCGGCTGTTCACATCCCACAAGAACACGTTCTTGTCCTCGTTGTCATTTGCGGAGGCCAAGCGCTTTCCGTCCGGGCTGAAGGCGACAGCGGTGACTCGGCCCATGCCCTCCAGCGTAGCCAGCCGCTTTCGCCTGTCCACGTCCCACAGGATCACCGTCTTGGCCCAGCTCCCCGAAGCTAGAAGCTTCCCGTCCGGGCTGAAGGCGATGCTAGTGACCCCCTCCTCGTGCTCCAACGTGGCCAGCGGCTTACGGCTCTCCAAGTCCCACATGATCACCGTCCTGTCCTCACTCGCCGAGGCCAGCCGCTTCCCGTCCGGGCTGAAGACGACGCCATTAACCGTGCCTTTGTGCCCCTCCAGCTTGACCAGCGGCTTGCGGCTGTCCAGGTCCCAAACGATCACTGTCCTGTCCTCACTCGCCGAGGCCAACAGCTTCCCGTCCGGGCTGAAGGCGACGCCATTAACAAAGCTCTCGTGCCCTTTCAACGTGGCCAGCGACTTGCGGCTCTGCACGTCCCACAAGATCACGGTCTTGTCCCAACTTGCGGAGGCTAGCAGCTTCCCATCCGGGCTGAAGGCGACACTACAGGCTCTGTCATGGTGTCCTGCCAGAAATGTGGATAGAAACGGATGGCTCACGAAGCGCCGAAGCAGCCCAGCCTGCGCGTCAAGGGTCGGAGCGGCGCGAACCGCTTCCAGGTTGACCAGCAGGGATACCTCGTAGTTTGAATCTTGAAGCGGATCCGCATTGGCCATCAGACGCGTACTCTCGGCTGCGTGGAGCAACTCAGTTGCTCTGTACTTCTGTGCCACGGCTTCTCGGGCAAGAACCATTGCTCTGGTCCGTTCCTCAATCGCTGTGTGGGCGGCCCGATCGGCGCTCCGACTCTGCTCGGCAGCTCGCTTAGTCGACTCTGCGGCCTCCATCTCCGAGCGCCGGGCCACCACAAAGAGCTTCTTAGCTTGATCTTTCGCGTCCGCAGCCTGCTTCTCGGCCTTTTGGGCCACCCCAAAGAGTTTTTTAGCCTGCTCTTTCGCGTCAGAAGCCTGCTTTTCGGCCCGTTGGGCTACCCCAAAGAGCCTCGTGGCCCGCTCTCGCGCCTCAGCAGCCTCTATCTTTGCGCGCCGGGCCATCACAAAGAGTCCTCCAGCGACCAAGATGAGAACGATTACTACGAACGCTCCTGTCGCTACGAACGCCGCATTGCGTCGGTTGCGCCGCTGCTGCTCGAGCGCCGCGAGTTCCCGAGCTTGCGCCGCTTCTTCTACCTCGCGGGCGCGGCGGCGGTCGCCGCTTTCCTTGACCACGCGGGCCAGCACGTCATGGGTCAGCTCGAGCCGGCGCATGTTCTGCCGCTCGTCCACTCGCAACAGGCGGCGCCGGATCAGCGCATCGAGTGCCTCAGAGGTGACGCCGGGCAGGGCCAACGCGTCCTCCATGTCGTGGCTGTCGCGGTAGCCGCGGTCGGTGATGAGCTCATCTTCGACGAAGGCCCGCACACGTGGATCAAGGCCGGCCATGCCGCGTTCGTAGAAGCCCGAGAGAATCTCGCGATCGGCGCCTTCCAAGAGAGTGGGTGTGATGCGGTCAAGCATCGACTGTTGGCGCTTATGGTTCAGCTCACTGCATACGACGCTGAGCAGCGCCGGATCGATCTCGATCTTCGGGAAATCCGATGGATCGACGGGTGGGCTGGGCTCGTTCTTCCAAGCCAGACGGATGATCCGCCGCGCGACGTCGTCATCGACGAGATGCCCGCCAGCGCAGGTGATCACCTCGTAGGCCTGGGTACCGCTCATCGCCAGGAGGCGAAAGCGGTTGTACATGAGAGAGGGCATCCGCTCCTTGAGCCCTTCCATCTCGGCCAGGAAGTCTTCGCGGAAGCTCAGCACCAGCTTGACCGTTGCGCGCTTGAAGTCGAAGCGTCTCGCCGCCGTGGGCTCGGTCTCCAGCGTCTCCCGGACCGCATCGGGCGGCCGGTTCTCCACCAGATCACTCAGCTCGGCGAGGAAGGCGGCCGAGCGGGCCCGGGACAACTCCGCGTCCTGACCGAGGGTGAAGATCTCCTCGAACTGATCGAACACGATCACTGGGGTCGCCGGGCGATTGCGCTCGCTCCAGAATTCCGCGTCGCGGCGGTGGAAGAAGGACCAGAGGCTTTCCTCTCCGGCAGGCTTGGCCGCCTGGACGCGATCGGCCTCGCACGCCGTCTGCAGCTCGCGGAAGATCTGCTCCCGCAATGCCGGCGCTCCCTCGGCATGGTCGAGGCGCACGTAGACCGGCAGGTAATCCTCTCCGCGCAGCAACGGAAACAACCCGGCCTTGAGCAGCGACGTCTTGCCCAGCCCGGAGCGGCCGAAGACCACGGTCAGCGGCTCGCGCCGGACCAATCGCAACAGCTCGCCGGACTCCACCATCCGGCCGTGGAAGTAATCGCGGTCGGCCTCGTCGAATGGATAGAGCCCCGGCCAGGGGTTGTCGGGGCTCAGGGCCTGGCGTTGAATCTCTACCATCGCTGGCTCATGTCGCCTGCTGCCGGCGGTGGAAGTCGCGCACGAGCTCTACCAGCAGCTCGGCGACGTCAGGCGTGACCTTTCCGTCCGGCAAACTCCTGCCTTGCGCTCTTTTGAAGGAGTCCGGCAGAGGAGCGCGATCGATGCGGGTGTCGTCGATCACCACCGGGATGATGAACGCCTCGCCCGGCGCCATGGCACGGGTGCGGTCGTCCGCGCCGTTCCACTCCCGCCAGAGGTATCGATCGCGCCGATTCTTCTCGCTCAGACTCTGACGCGAGATGACCGGCAGGAACAACGAGCATTGTTCGATGCCGCGCCGGATGCTTCGCTCCCAGTCATCCCCCATCCGCAGTGCATCCTTGTCGAACCACACCTCCAGACGCGCCTCGCGCAGGCCCTCGGACAAGCGGCTGGCCGCTTCAATATCCTCGCTCGCGTAGCTGACGAAGATCGCGCCGTTTGGGATGCTCCTCTCGCTCGTATCTGTCTCACGGACCGCGGGCACTGCGGCCGGATGTGCGCCTCGCCATCGAGCCGCCAGCTCGGAAACGAATTGTGCCGCGGTCAAGGGGATCACGCGGGTATCGGGACTGAAGCTCTCGAGGAAAAACGCCAGCTTGTCATCATGTGCAATCTGGTCGCCCACCAGCACATCCCAACGCCTGCGCTTCTGAGACAGCTCGAGGCTTCTGGCGGTGCGCAGGAAGAAACGGGCCAGCCAGTCGCCGAAGCTGCATCCGAGGATGAGCAGATGGTTGCCGCGTAGCTCGTCGAAGAGCGTCTTCGGTTGCCGCTGCTTGTCCTGCATGGCATGCAGAAACTCCAGCAGGTCGTCGTCGCAGATGGCGTAGTCGGGCGAAGCCGATGCCTTGCCCAGCAGATGGAACACCACCGGCTGCCGGAGGTCGGCCTTTGGACAGGCGAGGTCGCGGACGCTGTTCGGCGAATAGGAGATCTGTTGTGCGCCGCCGACGGCGTCCGCGAGCAGCGAGTCGAAGGTCAGCGAGATGAAGAGGTCGAAACCGGGGATTCCGGCGAGCGCCCGCAGCGAATCCGAGGGTTTCAGCGCGGCGTTGCGCAACATTCTGTGGATCTGGGCGTAGAGCTCCTCCCGCTCTCCCCGCCTGCGCAGGTGGAAGGACACGACGTCGTTGAGGTCGAAGCCCTCGGGAAGTTCCGCGGCGGGCAGCTTCAGATCGCCCGCCAGCCGCTGCGCGATCCAGCGATAGAGTGGCACGTCGCGGCCGTCTTCCTGAACCGTGACCAGCTCCGGACCGATCACCGGAATGACGGTGCGGTCCTGGATGTAGTCCAGGAGGTTGTCCCAGAAATCCTCCCGCAAGTCGGCCATGGCCGCACACTCCTTGCAGACCTCTCTTGGCGTGGGTACATCTTTAATTATAGTCCACGCTTCCGAGGTTACGAGCTTCACCACAGAGACACAGAGAACACAGAGGTTCTTCTCTGTGTCCTCTGTGCCTCTGTGGTTGGAAGCTTTTTGAGTCACCGCGCGATGAGGATCAGATCGCGCGACTCCACCGGATCGAATGGCGCCTTCTGATACGACCCGAGCGCCTCGATCGACGCGAAACCCGCATCGCGAAAAACACTCTCGATCTGCGATCGCCGCCATCCACGGATCTCCACCCGCCGCGTGGAGAGCAGCTCGATCGGTGGGTCGCGGTCGCTGCGCTGGCGGAAGGTTGCAGGCATGAAGATGACGCGGCCGTCGGGCTGGAGGTCCATCGTTCGCAGAAAGATGATGGTGGCCTCCTTGTCGTCCGGATCGGGAAGAAAGGTCAGCGGCAGGGCGCGCTCCTTCTTCGCCTCGATGCGGTCGTAGTTGATCATCTGCAGCAGGAACGGCGCGTTGGGGAGGAGGACGCGGCGCAGGCCGGCGGCGAGGCGGGCCAGATCGTCCTCCTCGCGGAGGTGCGGAAAGACGTTGCCGATGCAGTACGCCGCACCGAACCGGGTGTCGACGACCGAGGCGACGTCGCGGAGGTCGCCTTCGAGAAAGCGGACGCCGGCGTCTTCTCCGGCACGGCTCTTCTCCAGCATCGCCTGCGACGAGTCGATGCCGGTGACGTCGAATCCCTTCGAGGCCAGGAAGCGCGCGTGCTCGCCGGTGCCAGAGCCGAGGTCGAGGATGCGCTTCGAAGGAGCGCCGGCGAACAGCTCTTCGAACAGTGGCCACTCGCGCTTCAGCCGCTCATCCCAGGCGATCAGGCGGCTGTAATCGAAGTTCGCGTAACGGTCATCGCTCACGCCTTCATCGCCGCCTTCACCCTCGCCGGCGTCATTGGCAGACGGAACATCCGCACACCCGTGGCGTCGAAGACCGCGTTGGCGATGACGGCGCCCATCGGCACGATGGCCGGCTCGCCGCCTCCCTGCGGCGCGAGGTCGTCATTCGAGATGAGCAGCGTCTCGATGTGCGGCACCGCGGCGAAGCGCGGCAGCTCGTAGGTGTCGAAGTTGTTGTCGGCGATGGCGCCGCCTTTGAAATTCAGCTCCTCGCTCAGCACGTAGCCGAGTCCCATGGTGACGCAGCCTTCCATCTGCATCTTCGCCCCCTCGGGGTTGATGACGATGCCCATGTCCTGCGCGGCGACGACGCGCTTGACCGTGATGGCGCCGGTGGCACGGTCGACGGCCACCTCCGCGGCCAGCGCACAGTACGCTCCCGCATCCTCACAGGCGGCGATGGCGCGGCCCTGGCCCGACGGCCCCGCCCCCGTCTTCCAGCCGAAGGCATCGGCCGCCGCCTTCAACACCCGGCGCAGACGGACATCCGAGGTGTTGCTGAGGCGGAACTCCAGCGGATCGATCTTCGCAGCGGCGGCCATGATGTCGATCTGCGACTCGCGGGCGAAGACGTTCGTCCCCGCCCCGGGAGCGCGCCAGGGACCGGTGGCGAACGGATGCACCCGCGGTCCGCCGCGGCCGAGGTGCGTTTTCAGGCTGACGTTCGGCACGTCGTAAAACATCTCGGCCGAACGGTCGCCCGCGGCGTAGACGTGGTAATCCCAGCTCGTGATCTTTCCGTGGTCGTCGACCGCCGAGGCGATCGTCACCACCGCGGCAGGACCGAAGGTATCGAAGAAAAACTCCTCGCCGCGCGTCCAGTTCACCATCACCGGCTTGCCGGTGATCTGCGCCAGTTGCGCCGCCTCAACCGCTTGATTCGCGGCGCTCTTGCCGCCGAATCCGCCGCCGACGAACGGCGTGATCACGCGAACGTTCTTCTCATCCATGCTCAGCGTCTGGGCGATGCGCGTCCGCGCGCCGAAGGGGCTCTGCGTTCCCGCCCACACCGTCATCTTGCCGTCTTTGAATTCGGCGATGGCCGTATGCGGCTCCATCGGCGCGTGCGCGAGGTAGCCGGTGCGGAAGGTCGAATGCATCACGTTGGCCGTGACGCTGGTGACGTCGCCGTGCGACGCGCGCACCTCGCCGTCGCCGCCGTTCTTCACGAAGTAGTCGCCGACCGATTCCGTATCGAACGCGGCCGCAGGCTGATCCCACTCGGCCTTGACGAGTGCGAGGGCCTTGCCGGCCGCTTCGTGGTCAGCGTGCAGGACGGCGACGAGATCGCCCTTCTCCACCACGGTCACGCCCGACATTTCCTTCGCTTTTGAAGTATCGAGAGACTTCCGCGTCGCGCCATGCGCAGGCGGGCGGAGGATGCGGGCGTAGAGCATGCCGGGCCGGCGGACGTCGCCGGCGTATTGCGCACGTCCGGTCACCTTGTCGTGGCCGTCGCGTCGCTTGGTCGGCCGCCCGATCACCTTGAACTCCTTGAGCGAGCGAAGAGCGGCCTTCTCGTCGACGAGGCGGGCGATCTGCTTTCCCTTGGCCAGCTCGCCGTACGTCACCTTGCGTGCGCCATCGCCGGCGACGGAGACGACGCCGTTCTCCACCACGAGTTTGTCGCGCCCTACCTCGAGCTTCTTCGACGCGAGGTTCATCAGCACCGTGCGCGCCTCGGCCGCGGCGGCGCGGACCGCGGGGCCGAACATCCGCGTCGATTGCGATCCCCACGTCCCCTGGTCCCACGGGCATTGATCGGTGTCGCCCATGACCATGGTGACCGATTCGAGCGGTACGCCCAACTCCTCGGCAGCCATCTGCGCCAGTGAGGTGTGGATCCCCTGCCCCATCTCGATCTTTCCGGAGAAGAGCGTCACCGCGCCGTTCTCGTCGATGCGCAGGTAGGCGTTCAGATCCTCCGGGTAGCCGCGCCGTTGTGCGAACAGCCTGGCGGGCTTGGTCGTGATCAGCACGACGATTCCTCCGCCGAGGAGCTTGCAGAAGAGGCGACGCGAGAATCCGCGACCCTCGCGGGTGCCCGGGATCGTGGACTCGGGAGCGGCGAGGAGCACCGCGCGATGAAGATCGTCAGCGACGTCAGTGTTGCGCCTGCTCATCGCGCGCCTCCCTTCACCGACGCTTCCTGGATTGCGGCGATGATCCTCTGATGCGCGCCGCAGCGGCAGAGATTGCCGTCCATCTCCTGCACGATGGCGTCGCGCGACGGATGCGGCTGTTTCTGCAGAAAGGCCCAGGCGTTCATCAGCATCCCTGACGTGCAATAGCCGCACTGGAACCCACCGTGATCGATGAAGGCCTGTTGCAATGGGTGGAGATGCCCGTCGTGCTCGAGACCTTCGATGGTGACGACGTTCTTCCCCTGCACGGCGGCGAGCGGCGTCTGGCACGAGCGGACCGCCACGCCGTCGACGGCGACGGTACAGGCGCCGCAGACCCCTTCACCGCAGCCGTATTTCGTGCCGGTGAGATCGAGGTCGCCGCGCAACACCCAGAGCAGATGCCGGTCGTCATCCGTGTCGAGAGCCACCGGTTTCCCGTTGAGCCGGAATCGAATGTTGTGTTTCAAGACAGGCCTCCTCAAATCGCTGCCCAAAGATACGCCTTCGAAGCCCGCAGGTGACACTCGTCACACAAATCTGTCTCCTTCAAGGTTGTCCAAAGATCGCGAGCCGTCTAGTATCCGCTCGTCCGACTCCAGCCTTCCGCAGTGAACCCGACCATGACAGAGGTAAAGGGTGATCGTGTGCGATCGCGATGTCGCGAGATTTCTGTTCAAAGGAGTCCCCGAATGTTCCGACAGATGTTCATCCATCTCCTCGATCGCCGTTTCCCGCGCGCGCTTTTTCTATCGGCGGCGCTGGCGGCCACCCTCCCACTGATGGCACTCGTTCCGTGCCAGACCGAATTCGAGGCGGCGCGGCTGGCTGTCGCGAATGCCCAACTCTCTCGTGACAGCCAGCAGCAGGTGCTGTCGAAGCTGCAGAGTGCCTGGACCGCGGCACGATCGAACGCGCCGGACGGCTACACCACGGCGTTGAGCCAACTGGCCCTGGCGAAGCAGGTTCTGACCACGACCCCGTTTCACAGCGTGCCCGCGGAGCAAATTGCCAAGATCAGCGACGCCATCGACGCGTTTTCGGCTTGTCTGCAAAGCGCCGCGGCGGTCATTCCCGTGCCAGTGACCGTACGTGTCTTCTCCGCTCCCGACGTCCCGGCCGGCGCCGGCGTCAACATCCTCGTCGACGACGAACAGAGGGCGACAACGGCGGACGATGGCACCGTGTCGGTTTCCGTCTCGCCGGGGGATCATCGCTTCACCGCCGTGCAATTCGTCAACATCGGCGGAAGCGCCTCGGCAACGATCGCGGACGGACAGCCGGCCACGATCGACATCGTCCTCGCCTCCGGCGATTTCGCCACGAGCGCAACTCTGAAGATCGATGAGTCTTTCGACGGCGTCGTTTCGCGCGATTTCACGTCATTCACTCTGCACCTCATCGACGCCTACGGAAACACCGTCGCCATCAAGAAGATCGTCGAGCTCGAGCTGACCGGCGGCGGCATCATCACGAACGTCGCCTCCCGATTCACGATCAAAATAGCAGGCAGCGCGTTCGCCTCCGACAAAACAGGACTACGCGATCTTCTTCTCGACCAATTCGGCCCGTACGAGCTGCGACTGCGCGCGCTTGACCAGGTTGGTAAGACATGGCGGGGCGCGGCCCGATTCGACCTCGGCCGCTACCATGCTACCGGCACCATCCTGGCCCCGTCCGGCGTAACGCCCGAAGGCGTCCCCCTGCGGCTCACCAACCAACGCAACCACTACGCCTTCTGGCAGACCAGCGCCCCGAAGGGCGCCATTACCTTCCCGGCGTACTTACCGGAGGGGCCCTACATCGTCAGTTGCGAATTCGTGCAGAACGGCATGCGCTACCAGGCCGCAGACGCGTTCGTGCTCGACGCCGACAAGAGCTTCTCCATCACAGTCAAACCCGCCATCGCCGACGGTGCCGTGAACGCGGCCACGACCGCGACCCATTAGCGAGGAGTCCACCATGTCGAACACGAACCATCTTCTCATCCGGCTGATGGCGATGCTCCTCGCGGCGCTCGCCCTTGCGGGCGCCGCTGCCGCGCAGACGCAGCCCCCCGTGCCGGTGCACGTCATGACCTTCCGCCTCGACGACGCCACCGGCGTGCTCGAGCCGCAGTACTGGCGGAGCGCGGACTGGCCAAACCTCAAATATGCCACTGAAGAGCAACTCAATGCCACGATTGCCGAAACGGACGAGATGCGCTTTGACACCGGTTACGGCGATCTTGCCGTGCGAGGGATCGCCCGATCGGGAAAGATCGTCTACCGAGGGATCGCCAGGGTGCAGCTCTGGGACATCCAGGAGACTGTCGATGCCTCAGGCAAGCCGGCGCTTTCACGGCTGCCGATCCCCAATCCCATCTTCATCGTCACGGTGCCTCAGGAAGCCTCGCTGGTAACGTTCGAAGGCTGGAGGCCGGCCTCGCACTCATCCTTCAGTCTCGAACAGATCGCCGCTCGATTTAAAAGGCCGCGTAACGCCATCCGCGCCGAAGATGTCACCACCGAGCAGGCACCGATCCAGTACTGCGCGACACCCGCGGCGACGCTGATCCCCGGCCGCATCAATATCCTCGTTCTGAGTGACGCTTACCGGAGGACCGGTACTCTCGATGAAACGGCACTCTTCAACCGGCACACGGACGCAGCGCTGCAGAGGATGTTCGCCACCTCGCCATGGGACCGCTACCGCACCTACTTCGCCGACCAGAGGGTTTTTATTGCCTCCCGGGATGCAGGGGCCATTCATCCGCTCTGCACGGACCATTCGCTCGCCGATCCCGCCGAGCCGACAGCGCCAGGTCATTCGACCGCGTTCGGCTCTACATTCTGCTCCGGCGCTCCCGCGGTCCAGCGGTTGCTGACCATCAATGCCGCGGCCGTGACCTCGGCAATCTCGCAATGCGTCACCGGCACGCCGGAAATCGTGCTGATCATGGTCAACGACAGTTTCTACGGCGGCTCTGGCGGAGACCGCGCAGTCGCTTCCGCTGATCCCCTCAGCTCCTTCATCGCCGTTCACGAGATCGGACACTCATTTCTCAAGCTGAAGGATGAGTACGATGGCTCGGTCGGCGTCAATAACGGCTGCTCCGATTCGATTGCCGGAGGTACACCATGCGCGGTCAACATCACCAACATCACCACGTCCCCGAAATGGCAGCGCTGGATCAATGGCACGGCAAATATCTGTCCGAATAACCATTCGGCGGCCACGCCACAAACGCCGGACAGGCCACAAACCTGCACGTTCCACGGTATCGGGTTGTACGAAGGCGCCTTTGGCATGAACACCGGCTGGTATCGGCCGGACCTTGACTGCCTGATGCGGTCGCTTCCCGCATCGTTGAATGCGATTACGCCGTTCTGCAGCATCTGCAAGGAACAGCACGTCCGGACGTTCTATGGTGCCGTGAATCCGGTGGTCCGCATCGAGCACGAAGAGATCCGCGATACCATCCAGCGCAATCCGGCGTTTCCGAGCGCGGACGTCCACGCCGGCGGCTCGATCATCCTCGGCGAGCAAGTGCTCGGCATCAACCTCGATCCCGACTGGCAATTCACCTGGTACGTGAACGGACAGGTCCAGACCGGTCAACTCAATCCGTACTTCACCTTCTCACCGGCCAGCCCTGCGACGTGGCACGTCGAGGTGGAGCGTGAAGACGCGACTCCGATGGTCCGTGCCGATCAGGCTCACCCCAAACCACACGGAATGAAGGAGCGCATCGGGTGGAACGTCGTCAGCGACGCTGCTGCCTCGGCGACGACGAGCGGCACCACGACGGTCTCGCAATCCTCGCCGGTCCTGAACGCGACGAAGGGAACGCAGACCGTCAATCTGACCTACACCCTCAACACGGCCGAGCCCGGAGGCTCGGGACGGCCGGGCGACTTCTGGACGGTCGACGTCAAATACGCCGGCGGCGCGGGAATCTCCGCGCTGTCAACGGCCGCGATTCCTTTCCACGACGAAGGAACGATCACGAGCGTCAGCCAGAACAAGACGTACATCGTTCCGGTGCGAATCAACAGCACCGCGGCCGACGTGCAGGTCGTCGCCGTCGTGACGGTAAAGAACCTCGAGACGGCCGATTTCGTGCCGACCACGATCAGCGCCTCGCTGACCGCCACGCCGGTTGCCTGCGGCACCAGTTGCGACTATTGCGCCGCGAATCCCCTGGATCCCACATGTCCGATCAACTTCTCGATCGACTCCGCCAACATCCTTCCCCTGCCGGCCTCCCAGCCCAATCTCGGCGACAGCACGTTGTTCAGCCTCGGCGAGCGTCTCGACGACGGACGTCATGCCATCGTGAAGATGACCACGCCCTCCGTTTTCAGCACGCTTCACGTCATCGTCGACGTACTGAAGTGGGACGGCACGCCGCTGATGAAGGTCCGCGACGTCACCTGGCAGGCCTCCGCAAATGACTATCGGGGCGGTGTCCAGGGACTCGAGCGCGACACTCACGACCTGACGAGCTGGGACCTGAACATCAGCCCGAAAAAAGCCTTCCCCGATGTACTCAACTTCCCCACGCTCACCGAGGATCAGTGGGTCACAGACATCAAATACCGCATCACGGCCGAAATAAGGATGCCGGACGGCCGGGCGGAGCTCTCGACGTACGACATCACGCACATCAACTCACCGTCCAAACCGTCCGCAAACGACACCGCGCTCCGGCCGTTGCGCGCGCTGTGGCATACGACGCATGCGACGGCGCGGTGGCACTTCTGGTCGTCGGTGGCGATGAACAACTGGTTGCGCGCCAACGCCTCACTGCTGCACACCCCCGATCGCGTCGCTGACGAATACGCCGTGGACGACACGCCGCCCGGCCATGAGTTCGGCACCGGAGTCACGGAAGTGCCGTTCTATCCCGGCGCCGCGCGCTACGACTTCTTCAACAACGACGCCTACGACCATTTCCGGCAGACGGCGAATGCCGCGCTCAACGGCGCTCCGGTCACGGGTCAGGCAGCCGCGCGCGATGTGCTGGTGACGTGGATCAACGCCACGAGAAACCATCTGGCCGCGCTGGCCGCCAACGCCGACGTCTCCGAGGTGCAAACCGGCGACGGCAGTTTGTGCGGAGCCAGTCTGAAAAGCGGCGATCGGCTCCCCGAGGAATGGCTCCGCAAGCTGCTCCAAACCGGCAAGATCCTCGACGCGAACGGCCAGATTATTCTCGACCTGACCGACCGCGTGGCTGCCACCTGGACTCTGCCGCCCGATCGGGTCTTCTACGGATGCACCCATAACTACGACATCAACGTCCTCGTCGACCGCTGCCGTATCGACGACCTCAACGCCGCCGCTTGCGTGCCGGGGCGGCACACCCTGATACGGACAAGCATCACCACCCAGCCGCAATCGTGGACGGTCAACAGCGGAGCGCCGGCCACCCTGTCCGTGATCGCCGTTGGAAGCAATCTCCACTATCAATGGTATGTAGGCAACAGCTCCAACTACGCGCAACCCGTGGCGAACGCCACCGGTGCAACGCTGCAGGTCGCCCCGGACGCGACGACCGCGTACTGGGTCTTCGTCAGCGGCGCGCTGGGTGACGCCACCAGCGTCACAGCCACCGTCACCGTGAATGGCAGTGCCGGCGGTCCATGCAACAGCGCGCCGGTCATCAATACCCAGCCGCCGGCCCAAATCGTCACCCTTCCCACAAACGGGGCCGTCATCGGGGTCAGCGCCAGCGGCGAGAACCTTCATTACCAGTGGTACATCCGCGATCTCGATGGCGCCGGCATCCCCATCGCCGGAGCGACGCTCTCGAATTACGTCTCGTACAACCTTGGGTGGTACTTCGTCCGCATCTCGAATGCCTGCGGCACCGTGGAGAGCAGCTATACGACGATCGTATTCGGCACCACGTGCGGCAGCCCGGCGGTGCGTTCGATGACCGCTTCGCAGACGTCGATCACGGCAGGCCAGAGCATCACGCTGTCAGCCGACGTGAGCGGCAATCAGCCGGTGTCGATCGTCTGGTACCAGCACACGCCGAACGGCACCTGGGTAACCATCGGCAGCACCGCGCAGGTTACGGTCACCCCTCCGGAAGATCTGACGGAGTACTTCATCAGCGCGGGCAACGAGTGCGGCAGCATGATCAGCAGTCAATCGCTCGTGATCCATCTCTGCACGCCGCCGGTGATCACCCAGCAGCCGGCGGCGCCGCCCCGCTTCTCGAACTTCGGGCAGTCAGCACTCCTCAGCGTCGTCGCCACCGGCTCGGACCTGCACTACGAGTGGAGCCTGAGCGGTTCGGCGATCAACCACGATGCACCTGATCTGCTCGTCGGCGCGCCGGCTGCCTCGGTTTTCGTCAGCGTCCGCGTCTACAACGACTGCGGCTCGGTCGACAGCACATCGATCACGATCGATCCTCCATGCAGTCCGCCGGTCTTCCAGACGCAACCGCGGGACGGAAGCGTCGGGCCCGGCCAGCCAATCACGCTCACGGCCGGCGCTCTCGGATCGCCGGTGCCTTCGTACCAGTGGTACGTCAAGGCACCCGGCGATGCCGCATTTGCCGCGATTCCCAACGCGGTCTCGGCGAGCGTCGCCGTCAGCCCGGCTGTCGATCTGACGCAGTACAAAGTCGTGGCCACGAATGCCTGCGGCATGGCGGAGAGTGACATCGTCTCGATCGCCGTCACCACCGGGTGCATCGCCCCTCACATCACCACCGATCCGATCTCCCAGGCGATCTCGTACGGCGACAGCGTGACACTCAACGTCTCCGCCACCGGCACCGGCGTGTCCTTTCAGTGGTACGCGATCGACGGCACACCTCTCAGTGGCCAGACCGCATCGTCGCTGACCGTCACACTGCTGCAGACGGCCAGTTATTACGCCGTGGCCTCCAGCTCGTGCGGTTCCGCGCAAAGCGCCGTGGCGACTGTCACCGTCAACTGCGTCGTTCCGGCCATTACGACGCACCCGCAGTCGCAAACGCTGACCGTTGGGCAGGTCGTGCTGATCAGCGTCAATGCCTCGGGTGCGCTCCTGCACTTCCAGTGGTACGAGCAGCGCCCGGCCGATGCCATGCCGCTGGCAATCTTCGGCGCGGATTCAAATGCCCTCACCGTCGGCGGCAGCAGCACGCCAAGCGGAACGAAATACACCTGCCGCGTCTTCAACGGCTGCGGGTCCGTAACGAGCGATGAAGCCGTAGTGAGTTTCCAGTAAGTAGTCACGAGGGCGGCCGCCAGGCCGCCCTCGTTGTCTACCTCGGTGAATACGTCACAGATCGGGAAGTAACAACGCTCTTGCCGAGCGCGCTTGCCCGATCGTCCTGCTCATTGCGCGAGGCGTAGAGGCGATCGCCAAAGACGGCGAACTTCCACTGTTCTTTCCTGACGTTTCCCGCCTTCAGGAAGAGGACCGACGCCGAGTAATTCGAATCGCGCTCCGCCGCGACCGGGACGCCGTTGGCGTCGATCCAGACGCGAAGCTCGACCTCCGGCTCGTTCACGAACCTGCCGCGCGTGAGGGCGAGGGTCGGCTTGACCTTGATCCGCAGCAACATTGCCGGTTTCCCGTCGCGCGTCGAGGCTTTCTGTTCGAGCAGGGTCGCGCCATTGAGACTGTCGAGCAGCATGGCCGCGGCATCGAGGGCGTCGATGACATCGAAGACCGTGAGTGCCACCATGGCCGTGCGGGTCGGCGTGAGGCTCTCCGGATCGCGCTTCTTCTTCTCCGCCTCCGCTTCCGCCGCCGCCAGCGCCGTCGGCGGCACGTGAATGTTCAACCCGCCGGGGCCGTCTTCGACTTCGAAGGCCGTCGCGGCATTCCGCGCCCCCGCACCCTGCGTGTCGCCGCTGACCTGAACCGTTGCCGCGAACGGAGCCTTCGCCGGATAGCGATGGAGAACGTCGCGAAGATCGGCAAGCGGATCGGCTGCTGCCGGCAATGCCGCGATGGAACCGGCGAGCAACAGAAGGAACGTTCGTGACGCAATCATGACGTTCGCCATTTTAGATGGCCGTTATCCTTCTCGGCAGGTCGTCAACGATGAAGACACTCTGCTCTTCGATCCTCCTCCTACTCTGCGCGGCCCTCCCGGCACGCGCGCAATTCACCTCTCCGCTGGCGACCGGCGTGCGCCTCGATCCCGCAGGCCAATCGATCGACCTCGGCAGCATGCCGCTGGGGATGGCGATTGCGCCGGACGGCGGGAAGGCGGCCATCGTGCTCAGCGGCTGGCGCGAGCAGGGGTTGCAGATCGTCGACCTGAAATCGCGCGCGGTCACGCAGACGATCAAGCAGGAGGCGGCCTTCTACGGCATCGCCTTCTCGCCGGACGGGGCGCATCTGTACGTCTCCGGCGGCAATGACGACTCGGTCTTCTGCTACACGTGGAAGGACGGGAAGGATGGCGTCGCCGCGCTGGAGCGGAAGATCGTCCTCGGCAAGCAGAAAGAGGACAAGACCGGCTCCCGCTATCCGGCCGGGCTGGCCGTGTCGAAGAACGGCCGCTATCTCTACGTCGCCGAGAACGTCGGCGATGCCCTCGCTGTCGTCGATCTGGCCACGTCCGCCATTGAACGGCTCCCGACCGACCATTACCCGTACGCGGTCGAGGTGGCCTCGGACGGGAACGTCTACGTTTCAGCATGGGGCGGCGACACGATCGCGATCTTTCACGCGCGCCCGGATGGAACGCTTTTTCGCAACGCCCGTCTGCACGTGGGGCGTCATCCGTCGGCTCTGGCGACGAACAAGTCAGGCTCGCGGCTCTTCGTCGCGCTGGCGGGGAGCGATCGCATCGCCGTCGTCGACACACACTCCCGAAAGATCGTGCGGATGTTGAGCGACCGCGCGCCGGGCGGGCCGTCCGAAGGGAGCACGCCAAATGCGCTGGCGCTCGACGACACGCGGCTCTACGTCGCCGAAGGCGACAACAACGCCGTGGCTGTCTTCGACCTCGACA
>Ga0247680_1000142_pt1 | contig 28985 bp, 26 predicted proteins | sample CNK21_metaG_FD_182803 | JGI IMG/M metagenome (GOLD analysis project Ga0247680, IMG submission 182803) | Soil microbial communities from Purdue University Martell Research Forest, Indiana, United States - CNK21 | ecosystem: Environmental > Terrestrial > Soil > Temperate forest > Bulk soil...
CCCACGCCGGTGATCCCCGACCCGAACCTTCCCCAGCCCTGACCTGCACGACCGTGCAAACAACCGATAGGAGATTGACAGCATGAGAAAACAGATTTCTCTCATGGTCCTTACACTGGCCGCCGTCATCACGACGTCCGCCTTTGCTCAGCCCGTGCAGCACGCCCGGGACCTGAGTTTCGCTTCCGACAGCCAGACGGTTCCCGTCGTGGCCAATGTTCCCGGGCAGGGCGGCACGTTCCAATCGTACCTGGCGATCTTCAACCCGACGTCGTCTGCCTACTCCGTGACGGCGACGCTCTTTGATGCCGCCGGTACCAAGCGCACGGCCCTGATTCCGCTGGCCGCGGGAGAGCTGAAGACCTACACGAATTTCCTCGACGCCGTCTTCAACGGATTCTCCGGCGGCGGCGCGGTGACGTTCGTCAGCCCCGACTCGACCGGCGGAACGCGCAACAACCGCTTCATCGTCAGCACCGAGGTCCGGACCGCCGGCGCGCGCTTCGGCACGACGATCCCGGTGCTGGAGTTCGCAGGAACCAGCTCGCGTTCCTTTGCTCCCGGGGTCACCGTCGATTCGAATACGCGCACGAACGTCGGCTGCTTCGATCAGTCAGGCACCGCCAACAGCGTGAAGGCGACGATTCTTGACAACACAGGGAAGCAGACCCTCGGTTCGGTCACGTTGAACCTCGCCGCCAACGGCTGGGGTCAGACGGCCGTGACGACGATCGTGAGCGGCGGATACGTCCAGTTCGATCCGACCGACTCCGCCGTCTGCTACGCGGTCGTCGTCGACAACGCCACGAACGACGGACGGTTTATCTCGGCAGCGGAGTACAAGCCGTAAGGTTTCTTGGAGCGGCGGCGTGAGCCGCCGCTCCTTAGACGAAGGGTCTTCCAAGCTCCGGCACAGACAAGAGTGTCTGTGCCACATTTGTCTCGCTAGCCCGCATTTCTCACCGTGGATATAAAAAGCCGCCGCACCGTGCTATTAAGTTGAGTGTCAGCAACAACTTGATGGCAAGGGAGGCGGCGGCGTGGAACAGACAGAGTGTAGCGTTGAACAACTGAGTTTCCAAGGGGTGGGAAAGCGTCAGATCGTGGCCCGATTTGACGGTGGTCAACTGAGCTCCGACGGTGGTGGGCTGCTGTTGCGCGAAGTCGAACGGCGCACGGGTTTGTTGAGGCAGTTCGCGGCCTGTTTTCGGGACCATCGGGACCAGAAGCGGGTGGAACACTCGTTGAAGAGCTTGATCAGCCAACGGGTGATGGCACTGGCCCTGGGCTACGAAGACCTCAACGACCACGACCAACTCCGTAACGATCCGCTGATCGCAACCCTGGTGGAGAAGGCTGATCCGACGCAGGCGTTGGCAGGCAAGAGCACGCTCAACCGGCTGGAGTTGACGCCGGAGGGGAACGGAGAGGATCGGTACAAACGGATCGTTTACGACACGGCGGCGATCGACCGTTTCTTCGTTGACGTTTTCCTACAGTCGTACGCGAAGGCACCGGAGCAGATCGTACTGGATCTGGACACGACCGACGACGAGATCCATGGCGGCCAGGAAGGGCGCTTCTTCCACGGCTACTACGGGTCGTACTGCTACCTGCCGTTGTACATCTTCTCGGGTGAGCACCTGTTGTGTGCCCGGCTACGACAGTCGAACGTCGGTCCGGCCGAGGGAACGGTCGAAGAGCTGGAGCGGATCGTGACTCAGATTCGTAAGCAGTGGCCAGAGGTGAAGATCGTGATCCGCGCGGATTCGGCGTTCAGTCGCGACGACATCATGAGTTGGTGCAAGACGCACGGGGTTGACTATGTGCTGGGGCTGGCCCGGAACGCCCGGCTGGAGCGGATGATCGCGAGCGAGATGGAGCAGGCACGTGCCGAGTCCGAGCGCACGGGTCTTCCATTTCGCAGCTACAAAGACTTCGAGTATCGGACCCTTGATAGCTGGAGCTGCACACGGCGCGTGGTAGGCAAGGCCGAGCATCTGGTCGACAAGCCGAATGCGCGATTCGTCGTCACATCGCTTCCCATCGAGGAAGTTGCTCCACAGTCCCTCTACGAGAACGATTACTGCGGCCGAGGCGATATGGAGAACCGCATCAAAGAGCAGAAAACCTTTCTGTTCTCAGATCGCACTTCGGCAGCCACGATGCGCGCCAATCAACTGCGGCTCTGGTTCTCGTCGGTTGCCTATCTGATGATGAGCGCTCTGCGCAGGCTCGGGCTGAAGGAGACGGATCTGGCCAAGGCTCAGTGCGACACGATCCGGCTCAAGCTGTTCAAGATCGGAGCACGCATCACCGTCACCGCGCGCAAGATCTGGATCTCACTATCGAGCAGCTATCCATTGGCTGATCTGTTTGCACGGGTGTGCAGGAATCTCGCTCACGCATCGCCCTAATCAACGTCCCCCTCCCGCGATCACCGTTCCTCCGGTTGCGTGGGGGATCGGTGTCTTCGAAGATGTTGCTTTCGCCGTTTTCCACAACCAATAACCGGCGACGCACACATCAAGTGCACATGAACATGTGCACTCTTCACTCGTGGTCGCCGACGACACCACCCAATCCCTCCACGAATCCCGTTTTCCACAGGTTGCGAGGCATCATCAGAGACATGGTGAGAAATGCGGGCTAGTGCTCGCAGACTTCAGTTCTTAAACGGGACCGATGTGGTACAGACACTCCTGTCTGTGCCGGAGCTTGGCAGGACCAATGTGGCACGGACACACTCCTGTGCCGGTGCTTGGCAAGACTAATGTGGCACAGACACTCTTGTCTGTGCTGGAGCTTGGCAGGACCGATGTGGCATGGCACAGACACTCTTGTCTGTGCGGGGCTTGGCAGGACTAATGTGGCACAGACACTCTTGTCTGTGCCGGAGCTTGGCAGGATCTACTTCGCCGTCTCCGCTTCCCGCCGCGCCGTCGCTTCGCGTTCGTCCTTCGCCGACATCGGCGGGTTGTAGGCGGGGATCCCGGTCACCGCTTCGCCGATGATGAGGTTGTGGATGTCGTGCGTCCCCTCGTACGTCTTCACCGACTCGAGGTTCAGCATGTGGCGGATGATCGGATATTCGTCGCTGATGCCGTTTGCGCCGAGGATGTCGCGGGCCGAACGGGCGCACTCGAGGGCGATGTTCACGTTGTTCATCTTGCCCATCGACACATGATGCGGCTTCAGCTTCCCCTGATCTTTGAGACGCCCCATCTGCAACGCCAGCAGTTGGCCTTTCGTGATCTCGGTGATCATCCAGGCCAGCTTGTTTTGCACGAGCTGATGCGACGCGATCGGCTGGCCGCCGAACTGGATGCGCGACTTCGCGTATGTCCGCGCCGTCTCGTAAACCGACATGGCCGCGCCGAGGCCGCCCCAGGCGATGCCGTAGCGCGCCTGCGTCAGGCAACCCAGCGGGTACTTGATCCCATTCGTCTCCGGCAGCACGTTCTCCAGCGGGATGCGGCAGTCGGAAAAGAAAAGCTGCGACGTAACCGACGCCCGCAGCGAGAACTTGCCCATGTGATAGGCGGTGGTGAAGCCGGGCGTGTCCTTCTCGACCAGGAACCCGCGGATGACGCCGTCGTGCTTCGCCCAGACCACGGCGACGTCGGCGATCGAGCCGTTGGTGATCCAGGCCTTGGCGCCGTTCAGCACCCACGAATCGCCATCCTTGCGCGCATAGGTGCGCATGCCGCCGGGATTCGAGCCGAAGTCGGGCTCGGTCAGGCCGAAACAGCCGATCTTCTCGCCGGCCGCAAGCTTCGGGATCCAATAGTCGCGTTGTTCTTTGGAGCCGTACGTGTAGATCGGGTACATCACCAACCCCGACTGCACCGAGGCGAACGAGCGAAGGCCGGAATCGCCGCGTTCCAGCTCCTGCATGATCAGGCCGTAGGCGACATTGTTCAGGCCGGGGAGGTCGTAATCCTTGATGGTCGGGCCGAAGAGTCCCATCGCCGCCATCTTCGGGATGAGATGCATCGGCATCTTCTCTTCGCGGTTGGCCTCTTCGATGATGGGGATCACTTCGTCGTCCACGAAATCGCGGACGGTCTGACGCACCATCAGCTCTTCCTCGGAGAAGAGCGAGTCGATATCCATATAGTCAACGCCGGGAAAGGTGGGCAAGGCGGCACTCCTGCTGTGAAATTCTGAGGGCGATCATATCAAGCTGCGCGTGCTTCGCCGCGCGTTGTCTGCGGCTTTCGCCGCGTTGTCGGTTGTCTGCGGCCTGCGGGCCGCGTGGTCGACCAGACGCGACTCGGTGGGAAGCACGGCCGACCTATACAAACTCGTCAACCACCACCAACCAACCGACAACGCGCGATAGCGCAGACAACGCCGCGCAGCGAGCAGACAACGCGGCGAAGCCGCAGTTCGAATAAAATCCGCCGATGTCCGACGATGACCTGAGCATCCAGGGAACGCTCGCGGAGACGACCGTTCCCGATCTTTTCCGAACGCTCGTTCGCAGCGCTGAGACCGGAATCGTTTCGCTCGAGGCCATCGGCCGCAACGACGTCATCTATTTCAAGGAGGGAAAGATCATCTTCGCCTCGAGCTCTGACCCGGACATGGGGCTGGGCGAAGTGCTCCTGCGCGGCGGCGAGCTGACGCTGAATCAGTACAACCACGCCATGGATCGGCTGGTCGTGGCCCGCCGCATCGGTGCTCTGCTCTGCGAGCTGGGCTACCTGCAGCCGGACGAGCTGCTGCGCGCCATCGAGCGTCAGGCCAGCGCCATCGTCCTCAACGCCATGCATTACCGCGCCGGCAGCTACACCATCGAGTTCACCAGCGAGTTCCCGCCGGAGATCATTGCCCTTCCGCTCAACACGGAGCGCCTCATCCTCGATGGCGTGCAGAGCATCGAGTTCTGGTCGCTGATCACGCGCGGACTGGCGCGGCCGGACCGCCTTCTGCAGCAGGTGAGCGGCGCCGATATGCGCACGTACGCGTTGGAGCTGAGCGACGAGGAGAGCCACGTGCTCAGTCTCCTCACCGAGCCCGGCACGATCGAGGAGATCTGTTCGCGCAGCTACCTCTCGAACTTCATCACCTGCCGCACGGTGTGGGCGCTCTTCAGCGTGAACCTGATCGCCGAGGCGGAGGGCGACGCCGTCACCGAGCAGCGTGCCGCCGCGGAGGCGGAGTACGAGCTGGAAGGGGTGGTCGAGCGCTACAACCGCATGTACGAGGCGATTTTCGGCATCGTCTTCCAGCGCATCGGCGATCACATCTACGACTTCATGGACCGGGTCGTGGTCCACCTCTCCGCCGAGACGATGCCCTACCTGTCCGGCATGAACCTGGTGAACGACGCCCGCCTCGATTTCGACCAGCTCCTGAACAACGTCATCGCCTCAGGCTCCCGCGATCACCCCGCCGTCATCCACAAAATCCTCAACGAGCTCCTCCATAGCTGGATCTACGAGATCAAGTCGGAGTTCGGGCCGGAGATGGAGGCGGAGGTGCTGAAGTTGACGCGGTGACTGCGCTTCGCGCGTTGTCTGCGGCTTCGCCGCGTTGTCGGTTGTCTGCGCCTGCGGGCGCGTGGTCGGGGACTTTACAACGCACGCCGCCCCCGGCGCGATCCTTCGGTTCCTGACCACGCGGCCCGCAGGCCGCAGACAACCGACAACGCGCAAAGCGCAGACAACGCGCGTACCGCGGCACTCATGTAAAATAACCACCCGAATGCCCCGCGCTACCCTCATCGTCCTGGCGTCCTTCCTCGCCGCCACCGCTATCGCCGCTGGACCGCAGACGCAACCGAATGACAGGGAGTGGGGGCTCATCAGCGCCGACTACGCGTGGATCGAGACCTTGCGGAAGGCCCAGCCGCTGCCGGCGGCGAATGCGTCGCGGAAGCAGATGCTGGAGACCGTGCTCGACAATCAGAAAAAGCTGGAGCCGACGTACGTCCCCTTCCTCGACAAGGTCAAGGAGTACTTCGACCGCACCCACGATCCGCGAGCCGGGCAGGTTCTGGCGCGCGAGAAGATCATCATGGGCGACGAGTACATGCAGTACCTGTCGCGCTACGACAAGGCGCTCGAGCTCTATCGCGCCGCCGTCGAGCTCGATCCGTCCAACGCCGATGCGAAGAAACGGCTCGAGCTCGCGCAGCAACGGCGATTCGTCTCCATGAACGACTTCGCGGCGGTGAAGAGCGGCATGAAAGAGGACGCCGTCCGCGGTCTGGTCGGCCTCCCGCGCGAGGACTGGATCAAGCAGGTCGTGCAGAACAATCGCGTCTATTCGGTATGGATTTACCCGAAGGAAGACGGCGGCGCCTCGGCCATCTACTTTGACAACGGAGTCGTTTATCACACAAACTGGAACGCTGCGGCGCCACCCGCGCCGCCGACTCAGACCAGGTAACGGGAGGGTGTGCAATGGTGTCTGACGAAGTTCTCACCGACGATCAATCCCACTACGAAGTCTCGCTGACTGCCGGACAGGCGTTCATCGCCTTCGTCCTGCTGCTGCTCTCGCTCGCGGCGTCGTTCGCTTTCGGACTCATGATCGGCAAGGGTCAGGCCGACGAGCGCCTCGTCGTCCGCAAAGAGCCCGCGGTCATCAACGAGGGGAGCGTCGCCGCCAGAAAGAATGACAGCAAGCTCGTCGACCTCGGCGTCGGCAACGACGACTTCAAGGCTCCCCCCGCGACGACCAGCTCCGTGATGACGGAGACCGCGCCGCCCGCCGCGACGATCACCGAAGGAACGGTGACGCCGCTCACCAACTCCGCCGTCACGACCACGGCCGCGGCCGAGGCGGCGCCCAAGCCGGTGGCGAAACCGCCATCCCAGCCGGCGGTCGTTCCCGCCCCCAAACCTGCCCCGCCCGCCGGGGCTGTCTACGCACAGCTCCTGGTCACGAGCGATCAGAAGACCGCCGACGCGCTGGCGGCGAAGGCGATCGACCACGGCTTCATGTCCACCTTCGTCGAACGGTCGGGAGCGACATTCAAAGTGCGCGTGAAGTTCTCCTCGGAAGCCGAGGCGCGCGCCAGCGAGGCAAAGCTCAAAGAGCTTTCGAAGGACGTCTGGATCGTCAAGCAGTAACCGAGAACCTTTAACCACAGAGGCACAGAGATCACAGAGATCTTTCTCTGTGTCCTCTGTGCCTTTGTGGTTAAGGCCTTTACGCATGCTCGCGGCCTGAAGTTCCACGCCAACAAGTTACACTGGGTCAGCGACTTACATAACTGTGAAAATCGAAGGCGTGACCCCCTCGCGAACGGCCCGATCTCAGCCGGGAGATGTTCGACATCAAATTGCCTGATCTGCAAGGTCACACGGGAGATCTTCGACATCAAATTGCCTGATCTGCAAGATCACACGGGAGATCTTCGATATCAAATGGTCTGATCTGCAAGATCGGCCGGGAAGTCTTGGACTTCAAACGGCTGATCTGAGTGTCCATTGTTGCGGTTTCCCCGCCTCCGCCTCTCCGCGTGAGGCCTCTGATTCGCATAGCATCATCCACGATCATGGCCACAAAACCACGCACCAAGACCACCAACCAGCAGACCACCACCCCTCAGCTCGAAGCGCTGCGGAAGGGGCAGGCGAGGAAACGGTCGAGCGTCGATCCGTCGCACATCCTCGACAAGGCCATCTACCAGCTCTGGGAGACGATCAACGATCTCGATCAGATTCAGCCCGAGAGGGTCGAGCATTACCGCGTCTCGGTCTTCGGCAGCTCGCGCATCCAGCGCGGCGATCCCATCTACGACCAGGCCAAGAAACTCTGCTTCGAGCTCTCCAGGCTCGGAGCGGACATCGTCACCGGTGGTGGTCCCGGACTCATGGAGGCGGCCAACTCCGGGGCCATGGAAGGGCAGACGGAGAGCCATTCGCGATCTTTCGGGCTGGCCATCCATCTGCCGACCGAAACGGATGCCAATCCGTTCGTGAACAAAGTCTTCCGGCACCGGACCTTCTTCTCGCGCCTCCATCACTTCATCCGCCTCTCCTCGGCGTTCATCGTGCTGCCGGGCGGCATTGGAACGGCGCTGGAGCTGTTCATGGTGTGGCAGCTCATCCAGGTCAAGCACGTCACCGAGCATCCGCTCATCCTGGTCGGTACAATGTGGACCGGTCTGATCGACTGGATCAACGAGGTCATGATCACGCGCGGGCTGGCCAGCCCGCAGGACATGAACGCGGTCTCGGTGGTCGGCTCGTACGAAGAGGCCATTCCGATCATCCGCGCCTCGTACGAACGTTTCATTCAGGAGAAAAAGAATGCCCACTAAGGAACAGATTCTCGACGCGCTCAAAGGCGTCAAATTTCCGGGACTCTCGCGCGACATCGTCTCGTTCGGATTCGTCCACGACGTCAGCGTGGAGGGAGGGATGGTCTCCTTCACGGTGCGCTTCCAGACGGAGAACCAGAACGCCGCCGCGCAGATCGGCCGCGATGCCGAAGCCGCCGTCCGCGCCGTCCCCGGGGTGGAGAACGTCCGCATGACCGTCGACGTCGGATCGCGGCAGGCCGCGGGACCGCAGGGAGGACATCCGGCCGAACAGATCCTCTCTGGCGTCAAGTACAAGATCGCCGTCGCTTCCGGCAAAGGGGGCGTCGGCAAGTCGACCGTCTCCACCAACCTGGCCCTGGCGCTGCGCGGGCTCGGCTACACCGTGGGGATGCTCGATGCCGACATCTACGGCCCCTCGCAACAGATGATGCTCGGAATCCACGGCCGCCCGCAGATCGATGAGAGCGACGAGAAGATCATTCCGATGGAGAACCACGGCGTGAAGACGATGTCGCTCGGCCTGATCACCGATCCCGATACGCCGGTGATCTGGCGCGGTCCGATGGTGATGAAGGCGCTCGACCAGTTCCTCAGCGACGTGAAGTGGGGTGAGCTCGATTTCATGATCATCGATCTTCCCCCCGGCACCGGCGACGCCCAGCTCACGCTGACGCAGAAAGTGCCGCTGTCGGGCGCCGTGGTGGTGACGACGCCGCAGGATGTGGCGCTGATCGATGCGCGCAAAGGGCTGGCCATGTTCCGCAAGGTGAACGTGCCGGTGCTCGGCATCATCGAGAACATGAGCTATTTCATCTGCCGCCACTGCGGCGAGCGCGAAGAGATCTTCGGCCACGGCGGCGGCCGCCGCACCGCCGAGCTTCTCGGCGTCCCGTTCCTCGGCGAGATCCCGATCGATCCGAAGGTCGTCGTCGGCGGCGACAGCGGCGAGCCGATCGTCATCCTCGATCCGACCTCCGCCGCGGCGCAGGCGTTCCGGCAGTTGGCCGTGACGGTGTCGCAGCAGGTGGAGTCAGGCACGGCGGGACATACGCACGAAATGACTCCCGCGCACGCACATTAGCTTTTTTTCACGCGGAGACGCGGAGACGCGGAGACGCGGAGATTGCACTTCTCTACTCCGCGTCTCCGCGCCTCCGCGTGAAACTAAAAGAGCGATCGCCCCGACGCCTGCTCTTCCGCCAGCATGTCGAGAAACTGTGCCCGCTTGATCTCACGCGCGCCCAGCGCTTCCATGTGCGGGGTCATTACCTGGCAGTCGAGCCATGTTGCATCTCGGGTGCGGAGGTGTTCGATCAGAAAAAGGAGCGCGAGCTTGGAGGCGTCGGCGGCGAGGTGAAACATCGACTCGCCGGTGAACAGGCCGCCGGCATCGACGCCGTACAAGCCGCCCACCAACGTTTCGTCCTGCCACACTTCCACGCTGTGCGCGTCGCCGGCGCGATGAAGGTCGGTGTAGGCGGCGATGATCTCCGGACCGATCCAGGTGCCGGTCTCATCGCCGCGGGGCGTCCCGGCGCAGGAGGCGATGACCTCGTCGAAGGCGCGATCGATCGTGTAGGTGAAGCCGCTCCGCCGTTCCGCCTTTCGTAGCGAGCGGCCGACGTGAAGCTCATCGAAAACGATCACCGTCCGCCGGCGCGGCGAAAACCACGGCATCGGCAGGTTCTCATGCGGCCACGGAAAGATGCCGTGCCTGTACGCATCGCGCAACGTCTCCACGCGCAGGTCGTCTCCGATGGCGACGACGTCACCGCGGGCGTAACGAGGATCGGGAAAGCGGGACATGGCCGAGGGATCGTACCCGAGGCCGTTATACTGGTTTTCATAACCCCAGGTCCGAGGAGATCCTCATGCCCCAACAGTCTCTCGCCTCTCGTGCGGTGATGGCCGTTCTATTGACGATTGGCTTCTACGCGCTGGCGATCATCATCGTTGCGGCGCTGCTGGGTGCTGTCTATGCCGAGCTGGCGTACGCCAACGAGATCCTCATCAAGCCGACGATCCTCGCCGTCGTGGCCGCCGGTTTGATCCTGTGGTCGATCCTGCCCCGCATCGACCGCTTCACGGCGCCCGGCCCGCGGCTCGAGGAGAATCATCAGCCGGAGCTCTTCGGCATCCTTCGCGGCATCAGTACCGCGACGGGTGAGGAGATGCCGTCCGAGGTTTACCTTCTCGGTGGCGAGGTGAATGCGTGGGTGGCACAGCGCGGCGGGATGATGGGCATCGGCAGCCGGCGGGTAATGGCGGTCGGTCTGCCACTGCTGGAGAGCGTCACCGTTCCGCAGTTCCGCGCCATCATCGCGCACGAGTTCGGTCACTTTCATGGCAGCGACACGAAGCTCGGGCCGTGGATCTACAAGACCCGGCAGGCGATTGTCCGGACCGTGAACAACCTGGCCCGAAGCGGTTCGTGGGTCCATAAGCCATTCCTCTGGTACGGGAACTTTTTTCTGCGCATGACCCAGGCCATCTCGCGCGCGCAGGAACTGGCCGCCGACGCGCTGTCGGCCAAGGTTGCCGGTGCGCGCACCACGATGGCGGCGCTCGTGGCGGTCGAGCGTGCCGGAATGGTATTCGGCGAATACTGGTCCACCGAGGTAATCCCGGTCCTGTCGAATGGGTTCCGTCCGCCGATCGCGGCCGGACTGACGCGCTTTCTCGCCGCGGAGGATGTCGCGTCATCGCTGCGCCAGCACGTCGACACGGCCTTGCGAGACGGCAAGGCCAGCGAATACGACAGCCATCCGCCGTTACGGGAGCGCCTGGCGGCGCTGGAACCGCTTGCCGGCGACGACATTGCCTCGGAGGAGCCGATGGCCTCGACGCTTCTCCGTGATCTCGATCGTCTCGAAGCCGACTTCCTTCGCTCGATCTTCGTCGATCCATCAAAGGTCGCCGCACTGCAGGCCATCGAGTGGCGCGATACCGGGACCCAGGTTTACCTGCCGAAGTGGCGGGAGAGTATTGCCGCGAACAGTGAGGTACTGCGCGGCGTGCGGATGTGCCAGCTTCCCTCGATCGCCAGCTCGTTGCCGTTTTTCTCGAAGCAGCTTCACCTTCAGGACGTCGACCTCGACAAGCGCCCGGAGGCGGCCAAGGCGATCGTCGGCTGTGCCCTGGCCGTCCGGCTTTCGGACGACGGTTGGGTCTGCGATGCCGAACCGGGCCGGCCGGTGACGATGACGAAAGATGGCCGCACCATCGCCCCCTTCACGATCATGACGCGCCTCGGCAGCGGAGAGCTGCGCGAGGAAGAGTGGTCCAGCGAGTGCGCAATCTCAGGGATTACCGAGCAAACGCTGGCGTGACTCAGCCCAGACTTAGCCGCATTTCTCACACGCTCACTTGAATTGTTCTCACGAGAGCTTGCCACTCCCTTCGTCGAGAGCCCTCCGCCCGCGGTTTCTTGTGGGGAGGGTCAGCCGGTCTTTCGACCGGCCGCCGTGAACCAAGATAGCTCGCGCCACTCAGGAAACACCGATAGCGAGTCTTGGAGCTTCGGCAAACTCGGGACGATGTGTGGTGTTGGGGCCTCTCATCCACAACCGCCAGAGGCCCGTCGGGACTTTGCCGATTCGAAAGTTCTTGTCGGCAGTTTCTAGAGCTACGCACTTACGTGAACCTCGTTCCGAGATTCGATACTCTCTAATCGAGAGCCCTTCTCCCCCAGCGCTTTCCAGCTGGGGGAGAAGGTGCCGAAGGCGGATGAGGGGGCGTTTCACGAGAGCGTAAGTTGCGCACGAGTGAATTGTGCACGTGAACGTTCTTCGCTACCGGTCATAGAACGCCAGCACCGAGGTACTTTATGTCGATGCCCAGGATGTCATCCCGAATGAAACGGCATGCGCGTGCGATGCGCCGAAACCCCACTCGATCGGAAGGCCGCATGTGGTCCTGGCTGCGCAACCGCCGCTTCATCGGCTACAAATTCAGGCGGCAGGTACCGATCGGACACTACATCGTCGATTTCTACTGTGCGGAGCTAAAGCTGGTGATTGAACTCGATGGAACTCATCATCGTTCACCGGGAACGGACGAATACGACGACAGCCGGACCGCTTACCTTCGCCGGCGTGGTCTGCACATGCTTCGCGTTCCGAACGAACAATTGATTCGTGACTCGGAGATCGTCGTCGAAATGATCCAGGCGGCTATCGATCAATGCCTCAGATCTCGCGAGAACGGGCCCCCTCATCCGCCTTCGGCACCCTTCGACTCGCTTCGCTCGCTCAAGGCAGGCTCTTCTCCCCCAGCTGAAAAGCGCTGGGGGAGAAGGACTCTCGATTGGGGGTATTGCCGAGAACGAACCGCTCGCACAACTCCACATCGCCCAAATTTCGCAACCAACGGGTGCCGGCAATTCCACTCGGCGTGTGAGAAATGCGCATCAGTACTTCAACGCCAGCCCGTCGCCCTCGGCATCGACGATCACGTTCCCCCCATCCTGCAACTTGCCAAACAGGACGGCGTCTACGAGCGGCTCCTTGATCTTCGAGTGGATCAGCCGCGACATCGGGCGGGCGCCGAAGGAGGGGTCGTAGCCGTTCTTCGCCAGCCAGGCGCGGGCGGGCTCGGTTAGATCGAGGGTCACGTTCTTCGCGCGCAGTTGCACGCGGAGCTCGTCGATGAACTTGTCGACCACGCGCTCGGTGGTCTCGAACGACAACGGCTCGAAGGCGATCCAGGCGTCCATGCGGTTGCGGAACTCGGGGGTGAAGGTCCGCTCGATCGCGCCGCGCCCTTTGCCCTTCGCTCCGCTGGTGTTGCCGAAGCCCATCGACGAATCGCTCATCTCGCGTGCGCCGGCGTTCGTGGTCATGATCAGGATGACGTTGCGGAAGTCGGCTTTCTTGCCGTTGTTGTCCGTCAGCGTGGCGTGATCCATGACTTGCAGGAGTATGGAAAAGAGATTCGGATGCGCCTTCTCGATCTCGTCGAGCACCAGGACCGCGTACGGCGTCCTGGTGATGGCGTCGGTGAGCAGCCCACCCTGATCGAAGCCGACGTATCCGGGCGGCGCGCCGATCAGACGCGAGACGGTGTGCGGCTCCATGTACTCCGACATGTCGAAGCGGATGAACTCGATGCCGAGGGAGAGCGCGAGCTGCCGGGCGAGCTCGGTTTTGCCGACGCCGGTCGGTCCGGAGAAGAGGAACGAGCCGACCGGCTTCTCGGGATGCCCAAGGCCGGAGCGCGAGATCTTGATGGCGTTGACCACCTGATCGACGGCGTGATCCTGGCCGTAGATGACGCGCTTCAGATCGGCGTCGAGGCCCTGCAGCCGTTCTTTCTCCGATACAGCCACCGTCCGCGGCGGAATCTTGGCCATCCGGGCCACGACATACTCGATGTCATCGATGCCGATGGGAACGGGAGATGAGGCTTCGGCAACACCGGTGGCGTTTGACGCAATGATGCGCGCGCGCGATCCTGCCTCATCGAGCACGTCGATGGCCTTGTCGGGAAGGTGGCGGTCGTGCATGTATTTCGCCGACAGCTCGGCGGCCAGTTTGAGGGCGTCGTCGGAGAAGGCGACGTTGTGGTGTTTCTCGTAGTACGACTTCAGCCCTTTGAGGATCTCGATGGTCTCCTCGACGCTCGGCTCCCCGATCTCGATCTTCTGAAAGCGGCGGGCCAGGGCGCGGTCGCGCTCGAAGGATGACTTGTACTCGGCGTAGGTCGTCGAGCCGATGCAACGCAGTTTCCCGGAAGCGATGGCCGGCTTGAGAATGTTCGACGCGTCCATCGTCCCGCCGCTCACCGCGCCGGCACCGACGATGGTGTGGATCTCGTCGATGAAGAGGATGGCATCCGGCTTGGCCAGCAACGCGGTAACGACCGCCTTGAGACGCTGTTCGAACTCGCCGCGATACTTCGTCCCGGCCAGGACCGCGCCCATGTCCAGCGACCAGACCACGGCGTTTTTCAGCACCGCCGGTGCTTCGTGTTTCACGATTTTGAGCGCCAGCCCCTCGGCGATGGCAGTCTTGCCGACGCCCGGCTCTCCGACGAACAGCGGATTGTTCTTCCGGCGCCGGCAGAGGATCTGGACGGTGCGCTCCAGCTCCGGACCGCGGCCGATGAGCGGATCGATCTCTCCCTTCTCGGCGCGCTCGTTGAGATTGACGGCGAACAGCTTCAGCGGATCGCCGGTCTGCTCGGCCGCCCCTTCCTCATCGCCGACGAAGGCCGGCTTGGGCGCGGGGGTGTCTTTGCTGATGCCGTGCGACAGGTATTGCAGCACGTCGAGCTTGTTTACTCCCTGACTGCGCAGGAGGTAGACGGCCTGGGAACGCTCGGCCTGATAGATCGCGGCCAGCATCTGGCCGGTATCGACTTCCTTCTGTCCCGACGATTGCGCATGGAGCTGCGCGTACTGCACGATCCGCTGGAGCATCGCCGTCAGCACCGGCTGGACCTCGGCGTCGTCCGGCAACTGTTCGAGGGTCCGGTTCATGAAGTCGTCGAGCTGCTTGCGGAGGACGTCGACGTCGCCGCCGCAGGCACGGATGACGTCGAGGACGTCGCGATCGTGCAGCAGGGCATAGAGGAGATGTTCGAGCGTCACGTATTCATGGCGGCGCTTCAACGCCTCATGGAGGGCGAATTCAAACGATTTCTGTAGTTGACGGGCGATCATGGTTTTGGCGTGGTCTAACGGTTGCGGGGTCTGGCAGTCTCGCAGTCTCGGGGTTCTCAGTCAAAGAGCTCGCCACGAGACGTCGAAACCGCGAGACCTCGTTTCGGCGAACAGAACCACAACCCGAGTGTCAGGATTTCTGCTTCCAGTGGATGTCATCGCGGTTCACTCACTACAGATAACCTCGGTTTTTGTGGCCGCTTTCCGGTATCATGCATTGGCCTGACACGCGGGAAGCACAACGAAAGAAGCCTCTTGGCGGCATCCCGTGCTTCTTGAACGCCCCAAACTGGAGACTCTGATCTTGACAATGCGATTCGCTCGCATGGCGCTGTTTGGTGTCCTATCCCTCGGCATGGGAGTCGCGGCGGAAGCCTCGGCGCCCGGCCCGGCGGACATCGTCCTTCCTTCGCCTCATCCCCGTCCGGTGACCGCGGGTGCCATATTGCGGCAGCCGGTTCCGTTGCTCGAGGGGTGCGGTTCGACTCCCGTCTCGTGCAACACCGACGTCCGCGGCCGTCTGGCCAGCGGCGATTGCCTGTCGACAAATATCTCGTTCTACGACGAATTCGTTTTTCAGGGCGAAGCCCAGGCCCTGGTGACGGCGACCGTTCGTCCGCTCGACTCGAGCTACGACCTTCCCTGGATCGGTTTCGTCCCGCCGCCGTCCGATACAGCGCTTTCGCCGCTGATCTCGGGCGGCGTTGCGGCCACGGTCCGCTACATCCTGCCGGTGCAGGGAACATGGCGGATTCAGGCGGGGACGAACGACCGTTTCGCCGCCGGTCAGTATCTTTTCGAAATGAACTGCGACACCTCGCCTCCTCCTTCGCCGCAACTCGCCTGCGTCGAGCAGGATCTCCTCTGCGGGCAGCAGGCAACGTGGGATCTGTCGTCACTGAGCTGCGTTTCCTCTTCCGACCCGACGCGCGTCTACGCCATGTACCGCGTCTGGGGAGTGGCCGGCGATACGCTGAACATACAGCTCATGTCGAGCGCCTTCGACCCACAGTTCGGCGTCTTCGAGTTTTCGCAAACGACCGTGGCCCTGGCCCAGTCATCGGCCTTGAACGCCACCACCGATACGTTGTCCTTCTCCGTGCCGCGCACCGACTTCTACGACATCGTGGTCACCTCGGGGAACGCGCACGGGACCGGACAGTACACGCTCGCTCTCGACTGCAACCGCTCCGGCTGCCTGATCCCGATCATCACCAAACAGCCCGAGGACGTCGTCGTTCCGCCCAACACCAACGCATTGCTGAGCGTGGAGTCGACGGCCCTCGGCGACGTTGACTACGAATGGTTCGATGCCGACGGTGCGCACAACAATGTCGGCAGCGGTCCGAAGTATGCGACGGTGCCGATCACGACGCCGCACAACTACTTCGTCACCGCAACAACGCCGTGCGGGACGGCGACGTCGCGCATCGTCCATGTCCAACCGGCTGACTTGAAGCCACCACCGCCACCACCGCCGCCGCGCCATCACGCCGTCCGGCATTGAGACCGGAGCGCTGCGTCTCGCTTCGGTTGCTTCCCAACTGACAACCGACAACCGACAACCGATCCCCTGTTCACGCCGGCTCCATCGTGGCCAGGAGAGGAAACTCCTGCTCGCGGGCGAGGGCGATGGTTTTTTCGACTTTCATCTCCGCTACTTCATAGGTGTAGAAGCCGGCCACGCCCACTCCCTGGATGTGGACGTTGAGCATGACCTGGACGGCTTGTTCTTCCGGCATGTTGAAAACCGACTCCAGGATCCAGACGACGAACTCCATGGTGGTGTAGTCGTCGTTGTGGAGCAGGACCTTGAACAGCGACGGTTCCTCGGTTTTTTTCTCGGCCTCCGCAACCGGTGCTTCGTCGAGCTCTGCGAGGGGGAGCATGGGGGTACTTTATCGTAGTGGATCAGACGGTTCGTGGATTCGCGGTCTCGGGGTTGCGCGGTCTCGCGGTGTTGACCTGCAAAGTCCAAGACCGCGAGCTACAGCCGCGAGACCCCGCAACCGCGAGACCCCGCAACCCCGTTACCCCACGCCGTATCGCTCCCGCAGCACATTCAGGTGCCGTTTGACATGTCCGGCGGCGATGTAGGCGATGGCGCGCACGGTCAGGCGTTTGCCGGTGACCGTCCCCTCCCGCGCCCATGCCTCTGCCGGCAGGCTTGCGAAGAGAGCGATCGTGGCGTCGCGAACGGCCAGCTCTTCTTCGACGAGATTCCGGATGCTCCGGGCGTTGAAATCGGCCGCCGCGGCGTAGGCGTCAGGCCCCCACCGCGGAAGCTCGATGGCGTCATTGCGGGCGAACGTCAGTGCGCGGAACGTGTGAATCCGTTCGGCGTCCGCCATATGGCCTATGACTTCGCGGATCGTCCATTTCCGTTCCGCGTATCGAAAGCCGCCGCGCTCCTCCGGGACCTGGTCGATGAGCTGGCGGATGCTCTCCCGGCCGGCGGCCAGTTCATCAAGGATCGGCCCTTCGATGAGAGAGACGTACTGCTCGTGATGCGGTGAGTATTCGTCGGGTTTCGGGCGCGTGTCGGACATAGGTGCGAAGTGTAACCACACTCGCCCGCGTGGTAGCATCCCCACGGGTCTGGCAATGAACATTTTGAAGTCGCTCACCAGCGAACTGTCGCTCGTCGCGACGATGCTGCTCGCCTTCGCCGGCGTGCTCCTGATCATCCTCATCGTCTCGTTCCGCTCCCGTGCCGTCGTCTTCTGCCAGTACCTCCAGACGATGACCGGCATCAAGCTGAAGCCGTACGAAGTGGCCCGCGTTTTCCGCAAGCGCGGCAAGGACGGCGTGCGCGAGTTCTTCCTCGATCTCATCATCAAGGAGGACCTCAAGCACGGGCCGCTTGTGATTCCTCCGCCGGACCGCGATCTCGCGGCGAAGTGATCGTTCACTTCCAGATCGAATCGAGCAGCGGCGCTTTGAAGTAAAGAGTGCCCACCTTCAGCGCGTCGTCCTCACCCGCCGCGTTCCATGTGATGCTCTTCATGCGCACCAGCGGGAGTTTCTTGTACCGGCGGAAGTTCAGCTCGACGTAGAGCGGCGTGCCGCGAAGGCTGCTGATGCTGACCGCGGTGGCGGGGGAAATGCCGCCGACGAACTCGGTTACGACGGCGCGGAGCTGCGGATTCTCGGGGATGCGGTCGGTCATCCAGACGTCGATCCAGGCCTCGGGGCCGTAGACGAGGCGATAGCGCCGGGCAGGGATGCCCTTCACATTCCCCACAAGTTGCGTGATTGCGCCGGGGGCGGCGTTCTCGACTCCGCTCGTCGACAGTTTGCGGAGCGTTGCGCTGATCTCGGCCAGCGGAACGTCGGTGTACATCCTGCCCATCGGGTTCTCGACGGTCACCGAGCGGGCGCCGTTGCGCGTGAAACCGTCGAGCCAGAAGGTCTCGACGCGCAGACCGGCAGGGAAGACATGCAATGTGACCGTGCCGAACTTACCGAGGAACGGAAAGGGTGCCGCGGGATTCGCTTCGAGCTCGAGGTGGTAGGGCTTCGGAGGGGCGGCGTGGAGTTGGGTCGTCAGGGTGAGAAGTAGGAGAAGAGTCTTCATAGGATTACTTAAGTCGGATTATATAGGTCGGACTGGCAGTCCGGGAGGACGCCTGTCGTTGAGAGCCGCGCAAGCTCCTACGTTAAAAAAGGCGGCCGAGGCCGCCTTTTTCTAGAACGTTGAGTCGAGGAATGGACGCAGCTTCTTCGAGCGCGACGGGTGGCGCAGCTTGCGGAGCGCTTTCGATTCGATCTGGCGGATCCGCTCGCGGGTGACGTTGAATGAGCGGCCGACCTCCTCGAGCGTGTGCTCGGAGCCGTCGCCGACGCCGAAGCGCATCTTGAGGACCTGTTCCTCGCGCGGGGTGAGCGTGCGGAGGACCTTGTTGGTCTGCTCTTTCAGGTTGGCGACGATGACGTGATCGATCGGGGAGATGACGCCGCGATCCTCGATGAAATCGCCGAGGTGCGAATCTTCCTCTTCGCCGATGGGGGTCTCGAGGGAGATCGGCTCCTGCGCGATCTTCATGATCTTGCGCACCTTGGCCACCGGCATATCCATCCGGTCGGCGATCTCCTCGGCCTGCGGTTCGCGGCCGAGCTCCTGCACGAGCGCGCGCGAGGTGCGCGTCAGCTTGTTGATGGTCTCGATCATGTGGACCGGAATACGGATCGTGCGTGCCTGATCGGCGATGGCGCGGGTGATGGCCTGCCGGATCCACCACGTGGCGTACGTGGAGAACTTGTAGCCGCGGCGGTATTCGAACTTCTCGACCGCCTTCATCAGGCCGATGTTGCCTTCCTGGATGAGGTCGAGGAACTGCAGGCCGCGGTTCGTGTACTTCTTGGCGATGGAGACGACCAGGCGGAGGTTGGCCACGATCAGCTCCTGCTTGGCCTGATCGGCTTCCTCCTCACCGGCGCGGATCTCGCGGATGGTGCGGCGCAGCTCGTCGTGCGGCGTTCCGTAGAACGTCTCCAGTTCGCGCAGCTTCTCGACGTACTTCTGCAGGCGGCGGCGATAGAAGTCGCGGCGGGTCTTGTCCTTCTCGCGCTTGAGGGCCGCATCGTCCTTGCGGACCATCGACGCCGTCTGTGCCAGCTCGTTGTCGATGTCCTTCAGCTTGTTGATCATGCGGTTGCGCGTCTGGGGAGTGAAATCCACCTGGCGCAGCTCGGTCGCCAGCTCGAGAGTGAGCCGCTCGACCACGCGGTGCGTCTGCTTGAGCGTCCGCTCCGAGAGCTTCTTCGGATCGCTCAGCTTGGTCTTTGCGTCTTTGATCTTCTTGTCGTGCTTGGCGACCTTCTCGAAGATAGCCATGATGTCGGCGATCTTGTTGACGGCCGCCAGCGGCAGCTTCGGCTCGCCGTTCTCATCGGTGGCCACGGCGATGCTTTCATCCTCCGGCATGGCCAGATCGATCATCTCTTTGATGACCCGAGGATCTTTCTTGGCGCTCTCGTAGATCTTCAGGATCTCTTCGAGAATGATCCGGTTCTGGGAAAGGGCCTTGTAGACCTTCCGCTCGCCCTTTTCGATGCGCTTGGCGATGTCGACTTCACCCTGGCGGTCGAGGAGCTTGACCGTTCCCATCTCGCGCAGATACATGCGGACGGGGTCGTTGGTCTTGTCGACGATGCCGCTCGAGGCGGCGATGATGTCCTGCTGGACCTCTTCTCGCTGGTCCATCTCCTTCTCTTCGATGGTGCCGTCGATGGTGACGATGGCCTTGGAAGAGGTGGGGAGGGGTTTTTCGGAATCCTCGACGACGTCGATGCCGAGGTCGGCGAAACGGATGTAGATCTCATCGAGCTCTTCCGGAAGGGAGGTGATCTCCTCGGGAAGGGTTTCGTAGATCTCGTCGTACAGAAGAAAGCCTTTTTCCTTGCCCACAATGATGAGCTGCTTTACTTCCGCGTACTTTTCTTCGACACTCAACTCGCCGACCCCCTCGTCAAAATTGGCTTCCTGTTCGAGATTCGAGCTCCGCAGGCGTGTTGTCATGTCGTTCTTTCGCTCCTCAGAACCATCGTCCGCAGAGGACACCTGCGTAATCGGTGGGGGCCGATAATTATTTCGCTTCGTTCAACATACGGGAGATGGCCATCTTCTCCGCGTAGAGCTGTCCCGTCCGTTCGCTGTCGCCCTGACGCTCCGCTTCCACAATTTCTCGTTGGATTTCCAGATTCCGACGTTCCAGCCAGGCCCGTTCCATCGGCCGAAGGTTTTCGTCGATGCGCTGGAGGGTCTGATCGTCGATGTCCTCGCTCAGAGAGAGCTCCGAGAGGAGATTGAGCTCGGCCTCGCCCTTAAGATGGGTCGCAACCTGCTGAAAATCAATAGGAGACCCGGACATCAGGTCACCTTTCATGATAGAAAAGAGGGTTTTCCCCGGTTCTTCAAAATATTCCTCCCGGAGGCGTGCCAGTTGCGGCGCCGTCAGTTTTCCCTGAATCGCCGCGATGAGGATGGTCTTTTCGGCGCTGGCCGACCGCCCGAGCGGCTGCCGCTCGCGGTCGGGAGCGGTGGATGCCTTCCCGCGAACGCGCGACCAGACGGTCTGGAACTCCAGCCGGAAGGCGTCGGCAATCCGTTGCGCGGCGTCGTTGCGGACGACCGGATCGGAGACGGCGGAGAGAAGCGGCACGAACTGCTCCACGCGCTCCGACTTCTCGCGCCCGCTGAGCCTGGCGACGTCGCCGGCCCACTCGCCGAGGCCGAATTCGAAGATGTCGGTGGCATTGCCGAGCAGTTCCAGAAAGCGATCGGCTCCCTGCTTCTGGACGACGGAGTCGGGATCCTTCTCGCCCTGCAGATCGAGCGCGGAGACGTTCAGGCCGGCGGCGAGCAGGACCGGCGCGGCCCGCAACGTGGCGTTGCGGCCGGCGTTGTCACCGTCGTAGGCGATGACGACATGGGATGTGAATCGCCGCAGCAGCGAGGCCTGTCCGGTCGTCAGCGATGTTCCCATCGAGGCCACGACGCCCGGCACGCCGGCGTGATCGATGGCGATGGCGTCGAAGTACCCTTCGACGAGAATGGCGCGATCCATCCGCCGCATGGCGTCTTTCGACCGATGCAGGTTGTACAGCAGGCGCGACTTGTTGAAGACCTCGGATTCCGGTGAGTTGAGGTATTTCGGATCGCTGCCGTCGAGCGAGCGCCCTCCGAAGCCGACCACCGTGCCGCTCTCGTTGTGGATCGGGATCATCAACCGGTTGCGGAAGCGGTCGTAGTAGCCGTTGCCGGTCTTGCGCGGCATGGCCAGCCCGGCCATCTCGAGCTTCTTCTCGCCGTGCTTCCGCGCCAGCCGGGTGATGACGTAGTCCCAGGAGTCGGGCGCGTAGCCGAAGCCATACTTTTTGACGATGTCCTCGCCGACCTTGCGCTCGAGGAGGTAGCGCCGGGCGGCGTTGTCGCCCCATCCGAGCGCCTGATGAAACGCTTCCGAGGCCTCGTCGATGACTTCCAGCAGATCGTCTTTGTCGCTCTCTTTCGGAGTCCTCTTTTTCTTCGGCAGCTCGATGCCGACCCGCGAGGCCACGTGCTCGACCGCCTCGGGGAACGTAAACCGCTCGGTGAGAGTGAGGAACTTGAAGACGTCGCCGCCCGTGCCGCAGCCGAAGCAGTAGAAGAGCCCCTTCCCGCGATCGACGGTGAAGGACGGCGTCTTCTCGCGATGAAACGGGCAAAGGCCCTTGTAGCTCTTCCCGGCCAGCTTGAGCGGCGTGACCTGAGCGATGAAGTCGACGATGTCCGCGGCCTGGCGAACCTGGGCGATGACGGAGTCGTTGAGATCGGAGAAGGCCATGGGTGGGGTCTACCGCATACCCGCGGCCGGGGCGCTCGAATGTTGAATGTTCAATGTTGAATGTTGAATGTTGAATGAGGAGGACGCTGGTGGATCCGCGAGCCATTCAATATTCAACATTGAACATTCAACATTCAACATTTCGTCTTTGATTCTGAGCATCATTCCAGCACCGCAATCGTCGCCCCATCTCCCCCCTCATTCTCGCCGCCGGGCCGCCACGATTTCACGGCCGGGTGTTTGCGGAGGTGGTCGCGCAGAGCCTTTCGAAGTGTCCCGGTGCCGAAGCCGTGGATGATGCGCACGGCCTGCTTCCCCTCGAGCAAGGCACGATCGAGGAAGCGGTCGGATTCGTCGATGGCCTCATCGACTCGCTGGCCGATGAGATTGAGCTCCGCGGAGACGACTGCTTCGAGGGAGTCGGGTGCCGGAAGCCGGGTCTGTTTCTTCGACTCCCGACCCCCGCCCCCCGACTCCCGAGGCACGAGCTCTTTGACATCGACCGTCATCTTCCGGCCGTTCACATTCAACACGGCCTTGTTGCCGTCGATCGACACGACGGTGCCGGTGACTTTGAACTTGCGGTGCTCAGCTTTCTCACCAACGTGGACGTTGCGCTGCTCCGCGGGAAGAAAGTCGATGGCCTTATCTACCTGTTTGGTCAGCGTCCTGACGATCTCGGCGGCGTTGATGCTGGCGCGGGTGTTGCGGTCCGACTCGCGCAGGTTCTTGATCTCCGCGGCCACCTGCCGCTGCACGTCGTCGCGAAGGCGGTCGAGCTCTTCGCGGAACGAGCTGCCGACGCGGCCACGTTCTTTCTCGAGTTTCGCGCGCTCGGCGGAAAGGGCGTCGCGCTCCGATTCGAGCTGGCCGCGCAACGTGGCAGCGTCGTCGCGGGCGGCCAGGACCTCGGACATTTTCTTCTGGAGCTCGGCGATCAGCGTGTCGGTTTCGCCGTATCGGTCGCCGAGGTGCAACCGGGCCCGGTCGATGATCGAAGAGGGGAGACCGATCAGTTGCGCGACGTCGATGGCCCGGCTCCGGCCGGGGATGCCGGCGATCATGCGATAGGTCGGCTGCGCGGTGGCGGCATCGAACTCCATCGATGCGTTGACGATTCGTGGATCGTTGACGGCGAAGCTCTTCAGCGCCGAGAGATGCGTCGTCACGATCATCAGCGCCCCGGTATCGAGGAGATGCTCGATGACGGCGGTGGCGATGGCCGATCCCTCTTCCGGATCGGTGCCCGACCCCAGCTCGTCGAGCAGTACCAGCGAACGCTCGGTGGCGCGCTCGAGCACGCGGCGGAGGCGGACCAGGTAGGCCGAGAACGTCGAGAGATGTTCGAGCACGCTCTGGTCGTCGCCGATGAGTACGTGGAAGTCGTCGACGATCGGGATGACCGTGCCGTCGGCAGCGGCGACCGGCAGGCCGCTCATGGCCATGGCCACGAGCAAGCCGGTCGTCTTCAGTGCCACGGTCTTGCCGCCGGCGTTCGGTCCGCTGATGACGAGCGCGGTGCTTTTGCGGTCGAGCCTTACCGAGATCGGCACGACTCGTCGGTCGGACGGCTCTTCGCCAAAGGCCTCGGCGCGTGCTTCGGCGAGCCGTTCATCAAGGAGGGGATGGCGTCCGTCGATCACCTCGAGGAGATGGTCGTTGTTGAACATCGGCCGCGAGGCGCCGACGAGAGAATGGAACTGTGCGCACGCCTGCAGGGCGTCGAGCTCGCCGCCGGCGCGCGCGGCATCGCGGATCGGATCGGCCTCATCGGCGATGGCGGCGGAGATGAAGCGGGTGATGCGCGCGATCTCTTCACGCTCCTGGATCAGGAGGTCGGCCAGATCGTTGTTCAGCTCGATGGCCTGCATCGGCTCGATGAAGAACGATGCCCCCGATCCGGAGCGCTCGTGGAGAATGCCGGTGACGGCATTGCGATGATCGGCGCGGACGGGGATGCAGTAACGGTCGCCGCGCATGACCACGAGCGGCTCCTGGATGGCGTCGGCACTGCGGCTCATGACGTCGTTGAGCACGCGCTGGATGGCCGATCGCTTGCCCTGCATCCGCTGCCGGATGGCGCGCAGCTCGGCCGACGCTTCCTCGCGCAGCTTGCCGTCGTTGGTGAAGTACTTGTTGAGCTTCGAGATCAGCGCTCCGAGGTCGGGGATCTCATGGGCGTGGACGGCGAGGCGCGGAAACGTGTCGGTGCGCAGGAAGGTCTCGCGGATGGCCTGCGTGGCGCGCACGCAGCGCAGCACGATCCACGATTCCTCGATGTCGAGGATGGAGTCGCGATCGAGCAGCGGAGCGATGTCGGTCAGCCCGGCCAACGGAAGCAGCCCCTCGGTGAGAACAAAGCGCACCATCTCGGCGAGATCGGCCTGTGCGGCTTCGCATTCTTCGAGCGTCCGCAGCGGACGTCTGCGGCCGATGCTCGCTTTGCCGAGAGAGCTCTTCGCCTCCATGGCGATGAGAGTCAGGACGCGGTCGAGCTCGAGTTGCTGGAGGGGGATGGGGTTCATCGCAGACGAAAACGGCCCGCTTTCGCGGGCCGTTTGGTCAATATCCTGTACGACGTTCTTCGGCGAGTTTCCGCAACACTTTCTTCCGCGCCGCGATCGCTTTTCTCTTACGCTTCATGCTCGGCTTTTCGTAATGCTGCCGCTTTTTCAACTCGGAGAGGATTCCTGACTTCTCGCATTTCCGTTTGAACCGGCGAAGCGCGTTTTCAAAGCTCTCGTCCTCTTTGACGTGCACCAGAGGCAATCCCAATCCCCCCCTTCTGCGTAGCGGTCCCGTGGGTGTGATTCCCAGGAGCGCCGTGGTTGGGATCGGACCCAGCTACGGCAGCACACTGAAACGGGTCGGGAGCGGCACTCCATTCCGGCATCCGGTGAATTTTGTAACCTGCTGAAGGACCGCTGGTTGCGGTTTGCCCAGTCGCAAATAACTACGCCAGGAGGTGCTCGACCCGGGAAATGATGGCGTCCAGCGCCACCTGGTTTTCGCCCCCCTCGGGGATGATGAGGTCGGCGTAGCGCTTCGACGGCTCGACGAATTCTTCATGCATCGGACGCACGGTGTTGAGGTATTGATCGATCACCGACTTGAGGCTCCGGCCACGCGATTCGATGTCGCGCGTAAGCCGCCTGAGAAAGCGAATGTCGGGCGGCGTGTCGACGAACAGCTTGATGTCGATCCGCTTGCGAAGCTCCGGCTCGGCGAGGACGAGGATCCCTTCGACGATGATGACCTTGCGCGGCTCGACGCGCTGCGTCTTCTCCGGATTGCGCGAGTGCGTCGCGAATTCGTAAACCGGCACTTCGACCGACGATCCTTTCGCCAGTACGTCGACGTGCCGGACGAGCAATTCCGTCTCGAGCGAATCGGGATGATCGAAGTTGATCTGGTGGCGCTGCTCCGGCGAGTAGCCGTCGAAGTTGCGGTAGTACGAATCGTGCGAGATCCATTCGATCCGGTCTTTGCCGACGCGGTCGTAGATGGCGCGGGCCACGGTGGTCTTGCCCGACCCCGTGCCGCCGGCGATGCCGATGATGACCGGTGTCTTCATCCGCCCTGCTCTTCCATCTCCGACTCGGTCACGAAGTCGGACACGTCGTCAGCGCCGCATGTGTTGCAGATGACGGAGACGAGTTTGCCATTGGTGTATTCGAACTGGTACGTCGGCGTTTCGCACTGCAGGCAGATGAGGTATTCCGGCTCGTCCATGAGGGCGAAGAATACTGCAACCTCCGTTGCTCTACCGATTCAACGCTTCCTGTTGCGAGGGTGCGCTGATCGAGGGCTGGATGAAGTGGGTGTGGTTGGTCTCGTTGTCGATGACCGAGGCGTAGATGTAGGTGTCGGGGGAGCTCGTCTCGACGAGGACCGTGAAGTCCTCGCCTTTCGTGATCAGCGGAAAGAGCGACTGCACGGAGGTGTGGACGAGCGCGTTCGATGGGACGTTGAATCGCGTCACGGCGACGTTGCGCCCGGGGACGCGCTGCAGGGCCAGGGTGAAGGTTGCCTCGTGATCGCCGAGGTTGGCCAGGCCGACGTTGGTGCGGAACTCGTCGCTGAAGGAGAGGCCGTTCAGCGCCCGCAGCGGAAAGTAGGCCGCGCCGTAGGTCACGGCGATCGGTTCGGGCGTGGAGACGTCGGCATCGTGCACGCCGTAGACGCTGGCCAGCACGCGCACGGAGCGGGTGCTGTCGATGGTGGTGATCTTGAGCGGGGAAAGCGTCGAATCCATCCCGAACGTCGAGGCCACGATGTCGGTGAAGTGCTGGCCCGATCCGGGGGCGATCGACACGAAGACGAACGGCTGATCGGGAGCGGTCGGCAGCGACAGCATCACATTCGCCTCCGAGCGCCCGTCGTTGAAGAGGTCGATGTCGGTCTTCCAGCGGACGTTGTTGATGCCGACGACGCTGCCGACGATCGGTACCAGCACGATGACGCTCTGCGGCTGCGTCTCGGCGGCATAGGAGACCGCCGACGCCAGGAGTAGCAGAACCGGTATCAGGGAGCGCGCCATCTCTTAGTACGACGAAGCCTGATCCTCGCACGTTTCAGGCGAAATGAGGTCGGATCAGTCTTCGTGCTACGACGATGATCTTCTGAACACGGCTGAGAGACAGCCGCTTCCGCAGCACCACCAGCGGGTCGCGCCGTAGTTTTGTCAAGACAGTTGCATAGACCCCCCCCATCAGCAGCGTGGGGAAGCGGGCATCGAACGACAGTTCTCCGACGAGCGGCTCGGCGGCGCGGAAGTAGCCCGCGGCCCGCTCGATCTGGAACTCGATCAGACGGCGCATGGCCTCGCTGTCGCGCCGATCGAACAGATCGCGCTCGGTCACCCCGAACCGCTGTAACTCCTCCTGTGGCAGGTAGATGCGATCGCGGTCGAGATCGTCGGCCACGTCCCGGGTGACGTTCGTCAGTTGCAGGGCCGTGGCCAGATTGCGGCCGTAATCGATGGCCGCGGGTGTCCGGTATCCGTAGATGGCCAGCGAGATGTCGGAGATCGACGACGCCACCAGCTCGCAATACTGCAGCAGCTCATTGAACGTCTCATAGCGCGTCTTGACCATGTCCTGCCGGCAGCCGTCCACCAGAGCCACGAAGGCGCTCTTCGGAATGGCGAAATGCTGCAAGGCGTCGGCGAGCGCCAGGGTGATCGGATGCGACGGCCGGCCGGCGTAGGTGGCATCGAGCTCGCCCTGCCAGGCGGCGAGACGATCGAGCACGGACGCCGGGGAGCCGCTTGGTTCATCGGCGATGTCGTCCGCCCAGCGGCACCAGGCGTATGCGGCATAGACCGCGCGCCGCTTCACCGGCGGCAGGAAGCGGAATCCGACCGAGAAGTTGGAGCCGTACTTGTGGGCGATCGTTCGGCAGAAGGCGTAGGCCTCATCGACGGTCGGCGAGACCGGCAGCGGGAGCGCTTCGGAAGTCATTGCGCCCCGCTCGATCCGGCAATCGGCCCGAGCGGCGGAACCTTCATCTCCGTGTCGCGGGCGCGGCACCAGTGCGGGCCCGGCTTGTGGAGACAGCGTCCGTCATGTTTCCAGACCCGTCGGATGACCGGGGCAAGGAGCGACTTCCACCAACTGTTGCGGTGCCATCCACTGAGATAGCGATGAAAGTCTTTGGCGTGCGCCGCCTGCCGAACGAACATCGACAGTCCGAAGTTGCCGCCGGTCTCGTAGAGAAAGCGGTTGACGAGACTCGTTTTCTGTTTCGCCTCCAGTTCGCTCTTCCACAGCTCGTCGTAGTCGCGCTCCTCGAGAATGCTGCGCGCGGCCAGAGAACCGCTGGTGAGCGCGTAGCGGATGCCGAGGCCGAAGAGATAGTCCTGAAATCCCGCCGCCTCGCCGACGAAGCGCGTGCCGTTCGCAGTCGCCGCGCGCTTGAGATGGAAGTTCATGTACGAGTAGCCGGTCCGCGCATCGGCCGGTATCTCGAGCTCGTGGAGCCGCCGCGCCGCGGCTAGCGAGTGATCGAAGTACGAGTCGATCTGCTTGAAGTCCGCCACGATGGCGCAGCCGAAGGTGGCCACGCCGTCGAGGATGAAGAGATACGAGTAGCCGCCGGGGGCGAGCTTGTGGTTGAAGTAGACGTCGATGAGCTCGCGGTTGTCCGTTGTCGGTTGTCGGTTGTCGGAGATCCTCCACGTCATCTCCTTTGCCAGTCCGTCCGGCGATGCCGGACCTGTGGCCACGATGTCGGCCTGGTCGGGCGATAGACGGCTGTTGAACACGACCTTCGCGCCGGCCCGCTGCGCCTGCGCCAGGAGGCCGCGGTCGAGCGTTCCCTCCTCGGCGCCGCGGTGGATGAAGTAGCCGTACGGCTCGCTGCTGCGGATCACGCGCCCTACGCCCCGATGGTCGTAGAACGTCGCCCAGTCGGTGGGGCGGAAGTAGAAGTTGCGCTCGATGCCGAGGCGGTCGAGAAAATCGGGGACAGGCTCGGTTTCGGAGGCCCCCTCGATGATCTGCAGGTCGCCGATGAAGCGCGTGCCGACGTCGCCTTTGGCTTCATGAACCTCGACGGCGCGGCCGGCGCGCGCGAGGATGATCGCGGCGGCGAGACCGGACGGCCCCGCCCCCGCGATCCGGATCGGATCATGATCAGGCATCAGTCGCGGTATGGTACCGCGCCGATCGGGCGCGAATTCCGCAGTACGCTTCGCGTCCATAACGATGAC
>Ga0247680_1000144_pt1 | contig 28271 bp, 29 predicted proteins | sample CNK21_metaG_FD_182803 | JGI IMG/M metagenome (GOLD analysis project Ga0247680, IMG submission 182803) | Soil microbial communities from Purdue University Martell Research Forest, Indiana, United States - CNK21 | ecosystem: Environmental > Terrestrial > Soil > Temperate forest > Bulk soil...
ACTTCAAGGACCCCACCGGACTGGTCGTCGACGGCGGGCTCGAATTCAACCTTGCAAAGCGCTGGGGCCTCTTCGCCGATGCGCGCTACATCCCGGTCGAATCGAAGTCGACGGCGACATTCGTCGGAACATCGTCGTCGGTAACGATGAACGTCCGCCCGCTGATCGTCAGCACGGGACTGGCCGTGCGCTTCTGACGGAATGAACCTCGCGGGGGGCCGGTTTGACCCGGCTGCGCGGTTCCCCTAGAATCCGCGTCTCTTTTTCGCGCCTTCAGGCGTGTCTGAACTCCCGGGGCATAGCTCAGCCTGGTTAGAGCGCACGGTTCGGGACCGTGAGGTCGGAGGTTCAAATCCTCTTGCCCCGACCAATTGGATTTTTGACCAGCGGCTCCGCGTCACGCGGGGCCGTTTTCGTTTCACTACAATGCGCGCTCCGTGAAACGAATCCTCCTCGCACTTCTCCTCTCACTCGCCGCTGTTCCGGCCTTCGCCTGGGGCCAGGCCGGCCACCTGATGGCAAACGAGGCAGCCACCTTCGGGCTGCCGACCGACATGCCGCAGTTCTTCTACCGCCAGTTCCCGCAGCTCGTCTGGCTCGGTCCCAACCCCGACCGCTGGCGCGGCGGCGGACCGGCGCTCGACGCGTCGAACGCTCCCGACCACGTGATGAACTACGAATACATCGCCGCGCTGCAACTGCCGCGCGACCGCTACTCGTTCCTGGCGTTGCTGACGACGTCCGGCACGCTGCGGCGGTACGGCATCCGGAACACCGATCCCGGCTTTCTGCCGTGGCGCATCGCCGAGATGTGCGAGCAGCTCACCGTCGAATGGCGTCTGTGGCGCAGCGCGGCGCCGGGTTCTCCAGACCGCCTCTTCATCGAGCGCGACATCGTCCGCGACTCCGGCGTCCTGGGGCATTTCGTCGCCGATGCCTCGAACCCGCTGCACGACACGATCAGCTACAACGGCTGGATCATGCCCAACCCGAACGGCTATGCGAACGACTGCCAGATCCACGCGCGTTTCGAGTCCGACTTCGTCTCGCACGCCATCAGCACGAACGACATCGTGCTGAAGATGACCGCACCGCGGTTGCGCACCGATTACTTCGATACCGCGATCACATTCATCCGCCAGTCGAACGCACTGGTGGAAGAGGTTTATCGCGTCGACAAAGCCGGCGGCTTCGACGTCTTCCGCAAACCCTCATTGCCGGACGGGAAGACGTTTGCCGCCGAGCGTCTCGCTGCCGGTGCCTCGCTGCTGCGCGATCTGTGGTGGTCCGCCTGGCGCAACTCCGCGAATCCGCCGAAACGGCGGGAGACGGGCGATTAAGGAGTCCGGGTCCACGGCACGTCGCTCACACCATGCTTATGGTTCGCGAACCTCGCCGCGACGAACAGGAAGTCCGACAGCCGGTTCAAGTAGGTGAGCGAGGCCTTCGTGGCCTCGTCAGCATCGCGGAGTGCGACGACCAGACGTTCCGCGCGGCGGCAGACCGTGCGGGCCACGTGAAGGTGCGCGGCGGCGAGGCTGCCGCCGGGGAGGATGAACGACTTGAGCGGCGCGAGCTCGGACTCCATGGCGTCGATGGCCTGCTCCAACGCCGCCACCCGCGCAGGATCGGGGCCGGCGAAACGCGATGTGCCGGGCGACGCCAGATGCGCACCGATATCGAACAAGTCCGACTGGATGAGATGCAGCTCGCCATCGAACGATGACGACGGCCAGCTCGCCCGCGCAACCCCGAGAAACGAATTCAGCTCGTCGATCGTGCCGTACGCCTCGATCCGCGCATCATCTTTGCGGACGCGCGCGCCGCCGAACAGCGACGTCTCGCCGGTGTCACCGGTGCGGGTGTAGATCTTCATGGGTTGCTGAGTTGCTGGGTTACTGGGTTACTGGGTTTCAGCAACCCTGCAACTCAGCAACCTTGCAACCCCCTCACGCCTCCGCTTCGAGCTGGCGGATCCTCTCCTTCACCACCATCTCGGCAAGGTCGGGGATGACTTCCCAGGCGATGTTGCGGACGACCTGTTCCGACATCATCTGCACCACGCGGCGGGCGATGCGGTCGACCTGCTCGTCGGTCAGATCCGTGATCTGCGGGTTGACGTCCGTAATCTGGTCATTGACGTCCGTGATCTGGGGGTTGACGTCGGTAATCTGCGGATTCACTTCGTCCGTGATCTGACTGTTGACGAGCGGTTCGCTGACCTCTTCCGGCATCGGCGCCGGTATCGCCCATTCGGGTTCTTCCGCGGCCGGCTCGGGCGCCTGTTCCGCGAATGGATCCACGGTCGGAGACCAAACTGGCTCGGCCTCGAGCTCGGGCTCGGGTGACGCGGCGGGAGTCGACGACAACTGCTGCATCTCTTCGAAACTCATGCGGGTGAAGGCGCGCGTCTCACCGGCAAATGCCGCCGGCTGTTCATCCCACGGCGAAGCTTCCGGCTCCGGCGGCGGATTGGGTATCTCGAATGGCGCCGGCTGTTCCTGTGACGCTTCGGCCATCTGACGCATCTCTTCAAAGCTCATCTTGGGAACGGCGCGCGTCGAAGCATCGTCCTGCGGCTCATCCCACGGCGACGGCTCAGGAGCCGGAGGAGGCGGCGGAGCAGCCGGCGGCTCTGCCGCCATCTGTTGCATCTCCTCGAAGCTCATGCGGGGAAATGCGCGCGTCTCACCGCCGAATGCCGACGGTGCCTCGTCCCATGGCGAAGCCTCGATTGAGGGCGGCACGATCGGGGGAGCTTCCGGCTCCGGCATCGCCGGCTGCGGCGCGGTCGTCGGCAGGCTCGGCTCATTCGCCGGCTGCTGCATCTCCTCGAAGCTCATGCGCGAGAAGGCACGCGTCTCGCCGGCGAAATCCTCGGATGGTGCGTCGAACGGCATATCCGCGGAGAACGCCGGCGTCACCGGCGGAGCGGCCGAGAAGATGTCGTTGTCGTGCGCGAAGGGATCCGCGACCGCCGCGGCAGGTTCCTGCTCGGCGGCGGCCGGGTTGGACTGACTGTTCTGAATCAGTTCCTCGACCTTGTGAATGAGGCTCTGCGACTCGAACGGTTTCGTCACCACCGCATCGCAGCCTGCCTTGTCGGCACGGTCGGGATCGAACGGCTCGAACGTACCGGTCAGCAGGATCACGGGGATATTGCGATACTCGGGATGCGACTTCACGTACTCGCACACCTCGTAGCCGTTCTTCTCCGGCATGATGATGTCCGAGAGGATGATGTCGGGCCGCATCTCGGCCAGTTTCTGGATCGCCTTCGCGCCGTTATTGACCGCGGTCACCTCATAGTCGCCATCAGAAAACGTGAGCTCGACGACCTTCTGAATGGTGATGCTGTCATCCGCGAGGAGGATTTTTTTCGGCATGGGATGTCACTCCGGTTGATTCCAGGGAACTGTAGCAGTTACGCGGGGGGCTGTTGCTTCTCCCGCTTGAAGACCATGCCGATGTGATCGGTGGCGCCGGTCTTGAAGTTGATCGAAGTGATGCTTACGAGCTCCCATCCGTCATCGCCGAGCCGATTCAACTCCTCGGCCCGCCGCGGATCCATCGAGTAATTCTCCGACCGGACATTGATGATCTTGTACTCCCAGGTCTTCATGGGTCCGCCCCCTCCCGTGGTGCTGAGCGCTAGTGCCGAAAGTGTAGCAGGGTTCGCGGGTCTGCGGCTTCGCCGCGTTGTCGGTTTGCCGGTTGTCGGTTTGTAGGCCGGTCGGAGGTCTCGGCGCGTTTTGATATGGTTCGCCGTCCGCGGGGCCTGGGAGTAATCGTTGCTTCGTGCCCCCGACAACCGATAACCGACAACGCGGCGGAGCCGCAATCATGTCCGACCGACCCTTCCTCATTCTCATCGTCATCGACGGCTTCGGCTGCCGCAAGGAGACCGAATCGAATGCCATCGCCGAGGCCGAGACGCCGTGCTTTGACCGTCTGTATCGGGAGTCGGCGTGGACGACGCTCGAGGCCTCGGGGCGCGCCGTCGGTTTGCCGCGCGATCAGATGGGGAACTCGGAAGTCGGGCATCTCAACATCGGCGCCGGCCGCATCGTCGAACAGGACATCGTCCGCATCGGCAAAGCGGTCGCGCGACATGAGCTCGAAGCGAATCCGGTGCTCGTCGATGCTGTCAGGCAGGGGAAGGCGATTCACTTCGCCGGCCTCCTGTCGGACGGCGGCGTTCACTCGATGCAGTCGCACCTGCACGGCCTGATCGATGCCGCCATCGCACTCGGGGCGAAGGACGTTTTCATCCACGCCATCCTCGACGGCCGCGACACGCCGCCGAAGTCGGCCGAGAAGTACCTCGGCGATCTTCTCGCGCACATCGACGGAAAACCGCAGGCGCACCTGGCCACCGTCATCGGCCGCTACTTCACCATGGACCGCGACAAGCGGTGGGACCGCGTGCAGCGCGGCTACGACCTGATGACGGTCGGCGTCGGCACGGAGACGAAAGATGCGCTGGAAACGCTACGGCGCTTCTACGAGCAGGGTGTGACTGACGAGTTCGTCGAGCCGATCTCCGTGCTGACGCCGGAAGGGGCGCACCGCGGGCGGATCGAAGACGGTGATTCGTTCGTCTTCTTCAACTTCCGCGCGGACCGGATGCGCGAAATCGTTACCGCATTCAAGGACAACGAGTTCGACGGCTTTCATCGTGCCATGCAGCCGGAGGTTCATCTCGCCACGATGAGCTCCTACCGCGAGAACTGGACGCTGCCGGTGCTTTTCCCGCCGCAGGAGGTGAAAAACCACCTCGGCGAAGTGCTCTCGCACGCCGGCCTCAAGCAGCTCCGCATCGCCGAAACCGAAAAGTACGCCCACGTCACCTTCTTCTTCAACGGCGGTTCCGACGAGAAATCGCCCGGCGAAGAGCGGATCCTCGTCCAGTCGCCGAAGGTGGCCACGTACGATCTCGAGCCGGAGATGTCGCTCGTCGAGCTCGCCGATAGAGTCGTCGAGGCGATCGCATCGAAGAGATTCGACGTCATCATCATGAACATCGCCAATCCCGACATGGTGGGCCACACAGGTGTGATGAAGGCCGCGGTCGAAGCGGTCCACGATACTGACGTCGCGATCGATCGGATTCTCAAGTCCGTTGATGAGGTCGATGGCGTGGCTCTCATCACCGCGGACCACGGCAACGCTGAACTGATGTTCGATCCGGCCACCGGCCAGCCGCACACGGCGCACACCACCAACCCCGTGCCGCTGATCCTCGTCGATGCTCATAAGCGTTTCGGCTCGCTGCGCGGCGGCGGGGCGCTGCAGAATGTCGCGCCCACCATCCTCGATATCCTCGGCATCGAGCAGCCGAAGGAGATGACGGGCCAGTCGCTGCTGGAACGGAGCACTACGTGATCCTGGAACAGATTACCGAGCAACTCACCGAAACATTGACCGCGCGCGTGCTGACGCTCTTCGGCCACGCCATCGATCGCGTCGTCCTGCAGGCTCCGCCGCGCCTGGCGATGGGAGACCTGGCAACGCCGCTCTGCCTGGAGCTGGCCAAGGCGCTGAAGCGCAAGCCGCGCGAGCTCGCCGAGGCGATGGTGGACGGCCTCCATCTGCCGATGTTCGTGCAGTCGGTGACCATCGAAGGGGCCGGCTACCTCAACTTCCGCTTCGACCGCGGCGCCTTTACCGCGGCACACATCCGCAGTGTGATGGCGCCTGCCTCACCGACCGGCGAGCGGGTCATCGTCGAGCACACGAACATCAATCCGAACAAAGCCGCCCACATCGGCCATCTCCGCAACTCGGTCCTCGGCGACACGCTCGTCCGCTGCATGAAATGGCTCGGCTACCGCGTCGAGACGCAGAACTACATCGACGACACCGGCGTGCAGGTTGCCGACGTCGTCGTCGCCTTCCGGCATCTCGAGCCGAAATCGCTGGCCGAGGTCAACGCGATGATCGACGACCCGGGTGTTCGCTTCGATTACTACTGCTGGGACGTCTACTCGAAGATGGCTAGCTACTACGCCGCGCATCCCGAGGCGCAACAGTGGCGTCGCGACACGCTGCACGACATCGAGCGCCATGAAGGAGACACCTTCGAATTCGCATCGACCATCGCCCGCGCCATCGTCAGGCTTCATATCGCCACGATGCTGCGGCTCGGGATCACGTACGACCTGCTGCCGAAAGAGAGCGACATCATCACGCTCCACTTCTGGGACCGGGCCTTCGAATTGCTGAAAGCGAGCGGCGCCGTCATCCAGGAAACGGAAGGGAAGCACAAAGACTGCTGGGTGATGAAGCTGGACGAAAGCGCCGAGTTCGAAGGGATGAACGAGCCGGACAAGATCCTCGTCCGCTCCAATGGCACGGTCACTTACACCGGCAAGGACATCGCCTATCAGCTCTGGAAGTTCGGTCTGCTCGACCGGACCTTCAACTTCCTCGAGTTCTCGACGTACCCAGATGGTCACGTACTCTGGGAGACGACGAGCGGCGATGGCTCCCCAGACGCGCCGCGGTTCGGGGGGGCGCAAAGAGTGGTCAATGTCATCGACGTGCGCCAGGCCTATCTGCAGAAAGTCGTGAAGGAAGGCGTAAGGCAGCTCGGACATGCCCGCGAGGCGGAGAATTCGATCCACTTCTCGTACGAGATGGTGGCGCTGACCCCGGCCACCGCGAAGGCGCTTGGAATCGACGTCTCCGAGGAGGATGCGAAGAAACCGTACCTGGAGATGTCGGGCAGGAAAGGGCTGGGCGTCAAAGCCGACGATCTGCTCGACGCGCTGCAATCGAAAGCCGCGGAGTCGGTGCGCGAGGGGAGAGGCGAAGGGCTGACGGGGGAGGAGTTGGAACAGCTCGGACGCCAGATCGCCGTAGCCGCGCTTCGCTACTTCATGCTCAAGTACGGCCGCAACAAGGTCATCGCCTTCGACTTCAACGAAGCGCTGACGTTCGAGGGCGACTCCGGCCCATACTTGCAGTATTCGACCGTCCGCGTGGAGAACATCTTCCGCAAGATGGCCGAGCGCGGCGTCGACGCACGTCTCGACGACGCCTCACTCGACGAGCTGACGCTCACCGAAGGGTTGACCGACGAGATGTGGGAGCTGGTGCGGTTGAGCGCCGAGCTACCTGCCGCGATCCGACGCGCCACTGAAGCGCTGGAGCTGTCGATCATCACCCACGACCTGTTCGTGCTGGCGCAGAAGTTCAACAGCTTCTACCACAAGTATCCGATCCTCAACGAGAAGGACCCCGCCGAACGCCAGCGCCGCGCGGTATGCGCGGAAGTGTTCCGTCAGACGATGGTGGCGACGCTCGGGCTGCTGGGGATTCCGGTACCGGAGAGGATGTAAACAACATCCGAAAAAAAGGCTCTGACCACAGAGGCACAGAGGACACAGAGGCTCGTTTTTCTCTGTGACCTCTGTGTCTCTGTGGTTAAGGCTTTTCGAGCAGACGATGGCATCTGTTACAATAACCCCCACGGGCGCTCCAATCGCCGCAACCCACATCATGCGATTCGATCTACAGGACGTAGCGTTGCGCACTCTCATCCTCATCGCCGGCGGGCTTGCGGCGTTGTTGCTCGCGCTCAAAGGACAGGGGGCGGCTCTTCCCGCGCTCGCGGTGGGTGGCACGCTCGGAGCCTGCGTGATGGCGCGTTTCGGGCCGGGCGAGAGCTAGGCGGTACGCGCTTCCTCCGCACGGCGGACGTTCTCGGCCTGCAAACCCTTGGGGCCCTGCTTGACGTCGAATTCCACGCGCTCTCCCTCATTCAGCGTCCGGTATCCCTGCGCCTGGATGGCGCTGTGGTGCACGAAAACGTCTTCGCCGGTATCGCGTTTGATGAAGCCGTAGCCTTTGTCGTTATTGAACCACTTGACTGTGCCAACCTCGGCCATTTCCACCTCCGGCCTGGTACGCGGTTCCTGGCCGCGTGAATCCCGGGCTCCGCTGAATTGTGCAATGTTCACGCCTTGCCCGCGGCGCATGTGTCACCAGATCAGCGCTCGATTCATCCCGATGCGCTGAAATCCGAGCTCCTCGTACAGTGCGATCGCCGGCAGGTTGAAGTCGTTCACGAAGAGCGTCACCGTCTTTCCCTTTCGCGCACAGTGGCCGCACACCTCACGAAGGAGCGCGCGGGCGTAGCCGCGGCGGCGGAACCGCGGAGCCGTCCAGACGCCCATCAACTGCACGGTCTCGTTGGTGACCGCCGAGTACTCGCACTTCGCGGCGATGGCGCCGTCGACGACACGGATCACGGAGCGCTTCTGCTCGACCAGCTCCCGCACCCGTTCCCGGTAGCCGGCAGCATCGCGGTCGAGCGGATCGATGCCGACCTCCTCGCGATGCATGGCCGCGCAGGCTGGGACGAGCGCTTCGAGGTCGCGCATGGTCGTATAGCGCGACTCCTTCAGATCGGGATAGTCGAGCCGGCCTCGGATCGCGTAGACCGGCTGATTCATCCGCACGACGGTGGGAGGATCGAGCCGCGTTCGGAGCCGCAACCAGAGCATCTCCACCAGATGCGCCGGCGAGATGATCGCCCTCACAGGCAGCATGCGCGTGAGGATGCGCTCGGCGATGACGGCAATGGCGGTCTCGGTGACCTCCTGCGGCAGCTCGTGGTCGCCGGCCAGGACGATGTTCGTCGCCAGCGAGGCCACCAGGACGACTTCGCGGTTGTGCCGCACCTCCACCGTCTGCGTCGATGGCGCGAAGCGCTCCTCGAGGATGCGCGAGATGAGGTAGACGTTGATGAGCGGATCGCGCCGCAGGAACGCCAGAGCTTCCGCCACGTCGTCATTGGCGATCGACTTGATCGACCAGCGTCCTTCGACAGGCAGGGTGGCCATGGGAGGAAGTAGATTAGTAGATTAGTCGATTCGTTGTCGGTTGTCGGTTGTCAGTTGTCGGGCGTCCGGAACATAGGAATGCGAGCTACGACAACCGACAACCGATAACCGACAACCAACAACCATCCACCCACCAATCACTGCTTCCTCACAACTGCGAGCTTGCCAGATATGCCAGCCCGTCCACGGCTTTGTGCCAAAGGCCGCGATGTTGCCACTCCTCGAAGTGGCGCTGCTGGCAGAACTTCATGTCGTCGTCGAAGACGGCTTTGAGCTGCGAGGCCAGCGCCGGATCGAGCACGCCCATGCTCACTTCGTCGTTGAGCTGCAGCGCGCGGCGGTCGAAGTTCGTCGATCCGATGCATGACCAGATGCCGTCGACGATGATCACCTTCTGATGCAGCAACGTCTTTTTGTACTCGAAGATCTTGATGCCGTTCTGCAGCAGCAGGCCGAAACGGTGATGGCTGGCGTGCTGCACGATCGGGCTGTCCGTCGACGTCGTCGCCGGTACCATCACCTTGACGTCGACGCCGCGTTTGACGGCCGCGGCCAGCTCGGCCATGGCGTCGTCATCGGGCAGCAGGTAGGGGTTCTGGATGATGATCTCGCGGTGCGCCGCTTTGATGGCCAGGTAGTACAGCAACTGCACCGATGAGACGCCGCCGGTCGGCGAGGTGTAGGCGAGGTGGGCGCGTGTGGAACCTGCCTGCGGGAGATGCGGAAAATACTTCTCGCCGGCCATGATCTCGCCGGTCTCTTCGATCCAGTTCTCGCTGAAGGCTCCCTGCATCCGATTGACGATCGGGCCCTGTACGCGCAGACCGGCATCGCGCCAGTGATCCTTGTCCTGTCCATGGCCGGTCCATTCCTGGGCAAATCCGTATCCGCCGATGTAACCGATGCGGCCGTCGATGATCGCCATCTTGCGATGGTCGCGGTTGTTCAGGCGGCCGAGGTTCGCCAGGCTGGGAGGATGGAAGCGGACGAAGCGCACACCCGAGTCGAGCATCAGCTTGGCCAGCTCTTTATCCATTTTGTGGCCGCCGGAGGCGTCGATGAGCAGCCGTACTTCGACGCCGCTGCGCGCCTTTGCAGCCAGGGCGTTCGCGAGCTGGTTGCAGATCGCTCCTTTCCACCAGATGTACGACTCGACGTGGACGCTTTCCTTCGCGCCGGCGATGTCGCGCAGCAGAAGTGGGAAGAACTGATCGCCATTTTCGAGAAGCTGGACATCGTTCCCACCCTCCAGACTCGATTGCGTGAGGCCGACGATTGACGGCAACAGCGCCGAGAAGTCGCCGTCGTTCTTGACATTGAGGCGCGGGTCTTCGCCGCGCTCGGCGGACCAGAGCATGATCGTCAGTCCGGTGACGGCCAGGATCAGGGCGGCAAAGAGAATGATCGGCACGCGGATGACGTGTGATCCGTGTCTCTTCTCGATCCACGGTGTCTTCACCTTCGTTTTGGTCTTCGCCATCAGTCACGGCTCCAGAAAAGTTCAGCCACGACGGGATAGTGATCCGACGACCCGGTTGCGGGGGCTCTCGTACTGGCCACGCGCCATCCCCAATCGGCGAAGATGTAGTCGATCCGCGTCCCGAGTAGCGGATGGGTCAGCTTGATTTCGGGCCCACAAAGTTGCATCGCGTCTTCTTTCTCGAATTTCGCCACCTCGGCTGTCGCCGGTGACGCGTTGAAATCACCCAGGAGCAAGTAGGGGTAGCGGCTGGTACCGACATGTTTTGCCAGGCAATCGAGCTGCTCTCCTCGGGTGGCCGCATTGAGTCGCGCCCAGGACGTGAGGTGTGCGACGTAGACGTTGAGCGTGGCGCCGTCGATGCGGATGATCGCCTCCAGCACGCTGCGCGGCTCGCCGACGCTCGGCAGGGGATGAACGACGGCGGAGACGATCTCGCCGCGTGTGAGGATGGCGTTGCCGAAATCGCCGCCGAGGCTGTGGTAGCTGCGGCCGTAGAAGCCGTTCATGCCGGTCAGGCGGCGAATCTCCTCGAACTGATTGCGAAAACGGACCTGCCAGGTGTGGTCGTGGACTTCCTGCAGACCGACGATGTCCGGCTTGAACTGCTTGATCGTCGCCGCGATCTTTGCGGCGTGGTCGGTGTCGTACAGCTCATCGTGACCTTCGATGTTGTAGGTCATGACGACCAGCGGCCGCTGCTGGCGCGGATAGCCGATGCGCTCCGGGAAGGAGACCAGCCGCCCGGCCTCGTCGCGGGTGAGGATGCGCACCCTGGGATCCACCGGCTTCGGCCGGCACTCGCCCGAGCGGACGGTGTAGACGGCGAAGACGCGGTAGAGAAAAAAGAGGAGCAGGATCGAGAGGATTCCGAGGATAGGCCGCCTCACCGGTGCGTCATCGGGCATTCATCGGTGACGCAGAGCGAGAATAGTGCCGGGTTTTGCGCTCCGCTTCCCTGCGATCTGGTGATCGTCAAATTCAGGCCGCAGGAACGCGGATACGGTCAGAATTGACCGAACCAACGCCATCCTTGATGATGAGCTACGATGCTGCAAGTGGAGCAAAGCAATTCGGTAGACGTTCTGAGTCGTCGATTCCAGACGGAATGGCCGTACATCGCGGAAGCGCGTAGCCGAACGGCAGAACTGAGAACGAAACTTGCGGCACTAGCCTCGCTCGCAAGCGAAGATACGTCGACAATTGTCTACGGTTCGATAGGCCGCGAAGAGGTCACGGAGTCCAGCGACGTGGATTGGACGATTCTCATCGACGGTCCGACCGACCCGAATCACGTCCATCTTGTCGCAAAGACCTCTTCTCTTCTGAAGTTGCTAGGATTCAAGGCGCCTGGACCGACGGAGACCTTCGCTGTCCTGGTGAACAGCCATGAGCTCATTCATCACATTGCCGGCATTCATGACACGAACCAGAATCTGACTCGACGCATCCTCCTGCTTTTCGAGTCGATTGCCGTGACCCAGCCTCTCGTCCGGGATCGAGTCGTGCGAAACATCCTGGATCGTTACATTACCTACGACGTGAGTGTTCCTCGGTTGGAACCGCCCAAGGACGTGATACCTCACTTCCTCCTCAACGATGTTGTCCGCTATTGGCGAACTATGGCCAGCGACTATGCGGCGAAGATGTGGGAACGTGAGAAGGAGGGATGGGGGCTGCGGAATGTGAAGCTTAGGTTTTCGCGCAAGCTGATCTTTGTAGCCGGCTTGCTCGCCTGTTTCAGTTTTGAACTCGACCCTCCGCCCGACGCGAATGAGGTTCGCGCGGACCGCGCCATCTTACCGTCAAGGCTGACAACTCACGTGCTGGATCACCTCAGCAAGCCGCCTTTGGACGCGCTTGCAGAAGTGCTGCTGAAGTTCGCTGATGACTCTACCAGCCGGAGATTGTTCGCTTCCTATGACCGTTTTTTGGGCATTTTGTCGGAGCCGACCAAGCGAAGCGAGCTGAACGAGTTGGCTATCGAAAATGCGTTGCAGAGCAAGGTTTGGCTTGATGCTCGCGACGCTAGTCACGATTTTCGCGATGCATTGGAAACAATGTTTTTGCGACGTGATTCTCGACTGCAGGAGCTAACCCTCCGTTTCGGCGTATTCTGACGGTGAGGTGAGAATGAGGCCTATCGGTTTTTCCAGCGGAGCACTAGCCAAGAGCGACTATCGAAAAGGCATCGAGTTGCAGCGAGGGGACGAGGAGATCACAGCGATAGAGCTTTCCGCATTGCGTGAACCGGAGCTGAGACCGCTTGCTGCTGCCGCGAACCAGCTACCTCTCGATCACTTCGAATACGTGTCATTTCATGCACCGAGCAGGTTCGCAATCTTTGGAGAAGTAGAGATCGTTGAGATCCTCTGTACACTCCCCGGCAATTGGCCTCTTGTCGTGCATCCCGACCTCATCCAGCATACGAAGGTCTGGGAGGTTCTGGGGGTACGCCTCTGCCTTGAAAATATGGACCTTCGCAAGCGGACGGGTCGCACGGTTGCAGAGATGCAGCACATCTTCTCCGCTCTTCCCGAAGCAGGTTTCTGCCTGGATCTCGGTCATGCCCGCCAGATCGATCCAACGATGACGGTAGCGATCGAGATGTTGAAGACTTTCGGCAAACGCCTGCGACAGATTCACGTAAGTGAGGTTGGAACTTTCGGAGAGCACCGCAGCCGCATCGGTTTCCTCGCGCAGACAGCGTTTTCGAGAGTCGCTCGATATATCCCCACGGATGTTCCACTAATCCTGGAATCGATCGTGGCTGGGAGTGAGATGCGACAAGAACTCGATACTGTCCGTCGACTCTTCGCGGCATAGCCAGGTACCGACCTCGCCGCTCAACTTGGCACACACTGTGACCAGTGTTCCGCCTTTTGCCTATGCGGTCAGCACCGTCACATCGGGATGCTTCCACAGGGCGCTGGCAGGGAACTCCTCGCTGATCTCGCCGCTGCGAAGCCGCTCGATCGCGCCTCGCTTCTTCTCCCCGCTGGCGAGCAGCACGATCGACTTCGACTCCAGGATCGTGGCGATTCCCATGGTGATGGCGTGCGTCGGAACGTTGCGGTCGGGGAAGAGCGAAGCGTTGGCGGCGCGCGTCGACTCGGTGAGCGTGACGGAGCGCGTGCGCGAGTCGAACGGCGTGCCCGGCTCATTGAAGGCGATGTGGCCGTTGCTGCCGAGGCCGAGGAAAGTGAGATCGAGGCCGCCGGCAGCGGTGATCTCGCGCTCGTAACGCGCGCACTCGGCCTCGACGTCGGCCGCCGCGCCGTTCGGGATGTGCGCGTTCGCTGGATCGATGTCGACGAAATCGAAGAGGTGCCGCTTCATGAAGGTGAAGTAGCTGCCGGGATGCGTCCGCCCGATGCCGACGTACTCATCGAGGTTGAACGTCACCACATCGCGGAAGCAGTGGTAGGCGCGTCCGCAGGCGGCGACGGCGCGCTCATACATCTTCACCGGAGTCCTTCCGGTCGGCAGGCCGAGAACCGACCGCGGGTTGCGGAGGATCGCTTCGAGAAGAATCTCGGAAGCGCGATCGGAGAGAACGTCGTGGTCGGGCAGGGTTTCCCAGTTCACGCGGGCTGGCCTCGCAAGTACGTTGCCGCAATCTCGAAACGGTCGGTGAGGACGACGATGTCGGCGTCGTATCCCGGTGCGAGCTTTCCCTTGCGGTCGCCGATGCCGAGGATGCGCGCGGGGACCTCGGTCGCCAGCGGAAGGACCAGCTCCAGCGGCAGTCCGGCCAGCTCGACCATGTTCTGGACCGCGCAGCGCATGGTCAGCACGCTGCCGGCGAGGGTGCCATCGGCGAGGCGAGCGGCACCGTCGGCGACGGTGAATTCGTGCTTGTAGAGCTTGTACGTTCCCTCCGGCATCCCGCAGGCGCGGACCGCGTCGGTGACGAGCGCGATGCGGTGCGGCATGGCCAGCGTGGCGATCCGGAGAACGGCAGGATGGACATGGATGCCGTCGGCAATCAGCTCCGCCGTGGCGTCGACCGAGGTCAGGGCCGCTCCGACTGCGCCCGGCCTGCGATGCTCGAGCCCGGTCATGGCATTGAAGAGGTGCGTGAAATGCGACGCTCCCCATCCCAGCGCGGCGACGCAATCGGCGTAGTCCGCCGCGGTGTGGCCTATGGAGAAAAGGATGCGATCGCGAAAGTGCTCGATCAGGGCACGCACCCCTTCGATCTCGGGCGCGACGGTCATCATCCAGCGAAGGTGCGGCCCCTCGGCGAGGAGCGCGGCCAGCTCGAGGATTTCGGCTGGACGGATCGAGCCGATGTCCTGCGCCCCCGCGCGGACGACGCTGATGTACGGCCCTTCGAGATGAATGCCGCAGATTGCCGCGCCGCCGGCGCGCGAGGCGCGCGCGATCGTAGTCACCGCCTCGTGCAGATGCTGCCGTGATGCGGAGAGCGTCGTCGCTGCCAGCGCCGTCGTCCCCTCAGTGGCGTGAAAGCGCGTCACGCGCGAGATCGCGTCCGCGGTGGCGTCCATGAAGTCGGCGCCGTTGCCGCCGTGAACGTGGACGTCGATGAATCCCGGAACGATGACTCCCTCGGCCACATCGCTGCCCGCGGGCGGATAGGCGGCATCGCGGACGTCGGTGATCCGTCCGTCGTCGATGGCGATGAGCGTCCCCTCGCGCAACGTGCCGTCGACAAAGGCCCGGCCGAAGATCTTCCGGTCCGTCACGTTTCCAGTACCTCGCGCAGGTTGCCGTGATGCGCTTCGAGCAGTGCGCGGGCGTCGTCGAGCGCCATTTTCTTCCTCGCCATGATCGTGGCCAGCTTCACATTGCCGCCCGCATCCCGGATCGCCTGTACGGCTGCCGGACGCGGCACGCCCGCGGCCAGTTCGACCATGCGCACAGCGCGGTTGCGCAGCTTTTCGTTCGTGGCGGGCATGTCGGTCATCAGATTCGAGTAGACGCGCCCGAGGCGGATCATCACGCCCGTGGAGAGCGTGTTGAGCACCAGCTTCTGTGCCGTGCCGCTCTTCATCCGCGACGATCCCATGATGACCTCGGGGCCGGTTTGCGGCGCGATGGCGATGTCGGCCTCGCTGGCCAGCGGCGAATTCGGATTGGATGTGACTGCGACGGTGAGCGCGCCGAGCATGTTGGCCCGGCGAATGGCGGCGACGGTGTAGGGCGTCGTCCCGGAGGCTGCGATGCCGACAACGGCATCCTCCGCGTTGACCTCGGCATTCACTGCTTTGATGGCGGCCTCTTCGTCGTCTTCAGCGCCTTCGACCGCGTGCAGGAAGGCGCGTTCGCCGCCGGCCATGAGCACGCGCACGAGCGATGGGTCGATGCCGTAGGTCGGCGGCAGCTCCGAGGCGTCGAGCATGGCGATGCGGCCGCTCGTGCCGGCGCCGGCGTAGAAGAGCCGGCCGCCATGCTTCAGGCGATCGGCGATCTGGTCGATGGCGTGGGCGATGCGGTCGGCCTCCGCGGCAACGGCGGCGGCGACGAGTGCGTCCTGCTCCTGAATGATCCGAACGATCTCGCGCGCCGATCGCTGGTCGATGTCCAGACTCGCTTCGAGCCGCTCCTGGCTCATGGCGTTGGAAGATATCATCCGAGGCATGCCTACCCTCATGCAGAAGATCCGCCTCGTCTTCCGCGGCTGGCAGCGCCGGCGCGAGGAGCGTGAGAAGGAGTTTCTGACGCGCAACGCGGGCTGGAGCACGGCGCCGGCCGCGGCCGCGGTGCCCCCGGCGAGAAAACGTTCCTTCGTTGTCGACATCGAGGGGTTGACCGTTGCCTACCTCGACGACTCGGGCCAGCTCGCGCACTTTCTCGACACCGAGGATGGCGAGATCGTCGATCTCCGTGTCGTAGAGTTGGGCGCGCATCCGGAACTGGTCGCGCCGCGTTACCGTCGCGTCCCTTCGCGTACCGGGAAATCGGAGACCGAGGATCGGCGCGCCTTCGTCGCGTCGCTCGATGCGTCACCCGCGCGCGAGGCGCTCGCGCGCAGCACCGACGCCGACACCTTCCGCCGCGCGCTTGCTGCCGACCGCACGGTCGAGCGCGCCTGGTACAACTTCCGGAACGATCGTGCCATCGCCGCGATCGAGGCGTGGATCGAGACGCTGTGAACAAAAAAGCCGCGCCTTTCGGCGCGGCTCGTCAGTAGGTTGATCGAGCTCGGTTTATGGCTGCGGAAAGTAGGGAACGTAGTTCGTACGCGGAACCGGTACGATCTCGACTTCGACGACCTGGAGCTCGGGATAGAACTCTTCTCCGTGCCGCGGCATGATCGTCTCCGGCGTTTTTTTGTCGGTTTCGCTCACGCCCTCTTCGGTCCATTGGTCACCGTCGTATATCCACATGGGGGCGTCCTTTCCACTGCTTGCTCGGTTTCTCCGAGTTGTTTACTCATACTTCAATAGGCCTGCCAGCACTGCCAGCTTCCAACATCACTGGTTTCAATAGTTTCTACGGATGATTCCGGCTTAGGGTTTAGGCGTACTGTCCTCGGTGGGACTCAGTCCGTCCGGAGCGCGGGTCAGCCGTTTTCCGCCGCGAGGCACGCGGCAAGTTTTCGGTAAGCCTTGCCGCGATGCGAGACCCTGTCCTTCTCCTCGGCGGTCATCTCGGCGAACGTCTGCTCTGATCCGCGCGGCTGGAACCAGGCATCCCAGCCGAAGTGGCCTGCGCCGCGCGGCTTGACGAGGACTTCTCCCTCGCAGATGCCGCAGAAGATCTCGACCTTCGTGCCGTTCCAGTAGCCGACGCAGCACTCCGCTTTGGCGGCGCGGTTGTTGAGGGCGTAGGCGATTGCCGCGAGCCCTTTGCCACCTGCTGCTTCGAGCAGCCAGCGCACGTAGGGGCCGGGGAAGTTGCCGAGCTCGTCGAAGCCGAGGGAGACGTCTTCGACGATGAGCCGGTTGTAGCCTTTCGTGCGTGCCACCTCGAGCTTGTTGCGGGTGATCTCTTCGACGCCGGCGGCCTGGATCTCGGGTAACGCTATGGAAACACGAAGCAAAGGCATGCCGAGGATGCGCTCGGCTTCGATGCCTTTGTTCGGATTCGACGAGACGAGAATCAGCTTGTCGCGGTCGGACACGCCGCGGATTCTACGTCTCGGTGGTCAAGGCGCGGAACGTTCGCGAGAGGCGTTGCCGCAGGTGCTGCGGGGCGGAATCGCGGCCGAGGCGTTTGACGATGAAGATGCGCAACCGGCGGTGGATGCTGACGCGCTGTTCGCACTCGGGGCAGAGGCTGACGTGGGTCTTGAAGTCGGTCTGTTTGCGCTCGCCGAGGTTTCCGTCGAGGAAGAAGTAAGCAACCCGTTTCACATCGTCACAGATCATTACTGCGGTTCTCCTTGGCTGTCGAGGTGACGACTCTGCAACGGTTCGCAACTGGCGGGAACGAGGCCGAATTCCGAAAACAAAAAAGGGCGGCCAGTTCTGGCCGCCCTTCGTGTGATCGGTTGATGGAATGCGTTACTCGATCTCGAACTGCTCGGGCTCTTCTTCTTCGATTTCCAGCTCGAGGTCTTCGTCGTCGGCGAAGAGAATGGCCTCTTCGTCGACTTCCGGTTCCTGGATTTCAGTCTCATCTCCAGACTCGGAGTCCTTTTTCTTGCGGCCCTTGGTCTCGTCCTTGCGCGAGCGCATCTTGGCGGGCTCGGCGCCGCCGCGGATGTAGCCGTACTTGCGGGCGTACTCCAGCAGCGTCCGCTCCAGCATCTTGCGGCCGCGGTAGAGGCGCGACATGACCGTGCCGACCGGGCAGTCGAGGATCTCGGCGATCTCTTTGTAGGAGAAGCCTTCGATGTCCGCCAGCAGGACCACCATCTTGTAGTCATGCGGAAGCGAGTCGAGCGCGCGCTTGACGTCGGCGTCCATCATGTCCTGGAAGATCTCGCTCTCCGGATCCTTGATCAGGTCCGGCGCGTTCTTCTGGATGACCCGTTCGTACGACTCTTCAATCTCGGAGAAGTCGATCTTGTGCGGCGTGAGCTTCTTCTTCCGGTAGTTGTTGATGAACGTGTTCTTCATGATCTTGAAGAGCCACGCTTTGAAGTTCGTGCCTTCCTCGAACTTGTCGTAGTACTTGTAGGCCTTGAGATAGGTCTCCTGAACGAGATCCTCCGCGTCTTCGGAGTTCCTCGTCATGCGATAGGCAGTGTTGTAGAGGGAGTCGACGTAAGGCATGGCTGCCTTCTCGAAGTCCCATCCCTGCTCGTGATCAGTCGCTACAGCGGTTTTCATCGTGTCTCCCGTACGTCTACTTCCAAAAAATGCGTAAGTCGTGCCGTTCTCGTTGTTAGATGCGGCGACGAATAAAATGGTTACCAAGGGCCTCGAAGTTTCCGGAGTTTGCTGCCGAAGTCGTTGCCGATGCAGGGGTTACGACTTCGGTTGGCAATTGCTGAAACGCTCTCTGCGACCCGGTGAACCGTCGGCGTCCGCGTCACCGCGACCGGACACGTCCGTCCTCAAAGTTGTTGTCGTCGAGATTTACTACGGTCTACGGAGGGGAAGTGCCGGTGAACAACCAGTGAACAACCCGAATTCCCGAATGGTCATTATACACGGTCATCGGCGAAGGGCAAGCCCTTCCTCCAAGTGCCTGCGCGGCAGAACGATCGAGCGGAGACTGTGGCTGAGCCTTGGGCAACCAGCGCCGCCGGCCGTGCCGGCCTAATCGTTGTAGATGACGAGGAGGGTCTCGTAGGCGCGGGTGACCTCGATGAACCTCGCCGCCGCCGCCGTCTGCACCTCGGCGGGCTGGCCGAACACCTTGTCGGGATGATGCTGCGCGGCGAGCTTGCGGTAGGCGGCGATGATGATGGCCCGTGTGGCCGGACCTTCGACGCCGATGATCCGGAGCAACTCCGACGTTTCACGCTGGTCCCGAGAGTAAAGCGGCGTGGTCACTCCGCCGCGGTCGGCGCTCCGCGGCCGGGCGTTCTTGGCGTGGTCGACGTAGTCGAAACCATAGGTATCACGCAACTTAGCCAGGGCGTCAGTCTGGAAGCCGAGGCCGAAACTGAGATCGAGAAGGGCCGAGTATTGGCGCAACGGAACCGGTGTGGTCCGGTCCGCGACGAGCCGGACGGCGGTATCGAGGAGCCACATGCGTTGCTCCGGCGTGGCCAGCTTCGCGAAACGCTCGCTCCAACTGACGATATCGATCGACGATGTGACGGGCGCGGCCACCCCTGCTCCCTGACGGACCGCGCGCCTGGCGGCGTCCGGAGGCGTTCCGCCGGTCATGAGCAGATTGACGAGGAGGGAAGCAGCGATGTGATTGCGGTCCGGCGCGGCGCTGGCGCGCGTGGCGCCGCTCATCTCCGCCTCGCGCTGCGCCGCCGCAAAGGTGATGATGACCGAAGCGGCCACACCGACGCCGATGGCGAGCATGATGATGACGACGGTCAGCTCCACGGACCGATTATGCGGGAACGGCCGCCCGTCGGAATCCTCCACGTGCGGTCCGGCGTTGGTCGAATTGTGGGAATCCGCGCAGCCGGCAGAGCCATCGTTTCGGGAGTGATCCTGCTGATGGCGGTTCCCGGTTGCCGCGCGGCGGGGAATCAGCAGATGGAAAGCAGAATCGTGGCCGCGGCCGGCAAGGCGGTGGCGCTCCCCGAGGGAGAGGTGACCGTCGCGCTGCGTGCTTCGGGTCAACGGACGCTCGCCGCGCGCGTCGACGCTCTTCGTGCCGGACAGCATCTCTTCCTCGTCGCCGGCGATTTGCGCGCGAACGAACAGCCCGGCGTTGTCTATCAGGTCTATCTCGATCTGCCCCGCGATGGGAAAGCGTCCGATCGCGGCGGGCGTCACGTCGGCTATGTCAACTTCTACAACGCTCAGGTCGGCAGCGTGCGCGGTTCGGCGGAGAACGAGCTCACCTTCGACATCACCGAGCTGGTGAAAGACCTCCGAAAGCGTGGGCAGTTGCCCGATTCGACCATCGTGACGCTCGTGCCTGATGGAAAGCCCGCCGCGAGGGCCAGAGCCGTCATCGGCCGCCTCGAGATCGTCGAACAGTAAGCCGGCTCCTGGGATCTTGAGCGGTAGAAACGTTCTTGGGCTGCTGCTGGCGGAGCCTTGGGCAACCAGCGCTGCCGGCCGTGCCGGCCCGTCCCCCTTGACGAGCCAACGCGGCGGAGCTACGTTTCAGACTTCACGCTAGTCATCCGTCCCGAGACTCGAGCCCTGAGAGGAGGATCGCGATGCCCTTTTCACGCCGCACGTTCGTCAAAGGTGCTGCCGCAATTCCGTTTGCGGTCTGGTTGGAGGAGCAAGCCTGGGCGCAGACGGTGTCGGTCCGATACGACGCCACGAGCGCGAATGGACAGGCGATGCTGAAGGTCTACGCCGCCGCCGTGAAGAAGATGATGAACGCGGCGCAGGTCAAAGAAGGCGACCCGCATAGCTGGATCTTCTGGTGGTACACGCACTTCGTGCGCCGCGACCGCTCGAAGGCGCAGGAGCTGGCCCGCATCTATCCGAACAACACACCGCCGAACGACGTCTGGAAAGCGCTGGCCAACGAGGTGTGGGACACCTGCCAGTCGCACAGCGGCCAGGATCCCAACTACTTCCTGCCCTGGCACCGCATGGTGGTTCTCTACTTCGAACAGACCATTCGCAATGTCTCCGGCGTGCCGACCTTCACCCTTCCCTATTGGAACTACACGGTCAGCGGGCCGCGGCATGGTGTCATCCCGCCCGAGTTCACCAAAAAGGGCGATGCCACCTTCGGCTCACTCTATGTCGAGAAGCGGAATCCGGGAGTGAATGCCGGCAACTCGATCAGCAAGGGGCTGAATCCCGATCCGATCAACCTCAATGCTTTCAAGCAGTGCGCCTACGAGCGCAACGGTTCGATCATGGGATTTTGCCGCGACATCGACGGCAACCTGCACGGTCAGGTGCACGTGAAGACGGGCAATATGGTCAACATGGGCGACGTTCCGTGGGCCGCGGGCGATCCGATCTTCTGGCTGCATCACTGCCAGATCGACCGGCTGTGGGCGAGCTGGAATGCCGCGGGTCACAAGAATCCGTCCGGCGGCCCGTTTCTGCAGAAGTCGTTCGTCTTCGCCGACGGCAACGGCAAGCGGGTCACCGCCAAGATCGGAGACGTGCTCGATGTCGCCCAATTGAAGTATCGCTACGACAATCTGGAGACCGTGCCTCCCTGCACACTCGGAGCACCGACCGCGGCCGCCTCCGCGCCGCGCCAGCTCGTCATGAAATCGACTCCGATCCCCCTTGGCCCCGGACCGGTTCGCGGCCAGAAGCTCGAAGCCCCGCCCAGCCCGCAGGCAGCCGTTCCCCTCGGCGATCGCATCGCCAAGCTCGGACCGGGCCAGAAGCTTTTCCTGGTGGTCAGCAATCTGCAGGCGAAAGCGCAGCCCGGCGTCACCTACAACCTCTATCTCGAGCTACCCGCGACGGCAGCGGCGGCCGGAACTGCGAATTTCGTCGGATCGATCAACTTCTTCGACGCGGCGATGCATATGCCAAGCGACAAGTTCTTCAGCTTCGACATCACCGACGTGGCCAAACGCCTGAAGGCGCAGGGCAAGATGGCCACCTCGGCGGAGCTCACGATCGCGCCGGAGGGAACACCTGCCGCCGATGCCGCGCCGGTGATCGGATCGGTATCGATCGTCCAGCAGTAGACCCCCTGGGACCGCGCGCGTCTCGCGCGCGTGTGAATACCCACGATCCTGCGACTCGCAAGCGCGGGCGAGACGCCCGCGCTCCCAGGGTCAGCGCCGCCGGGATGGGCGGCGCTTCGCTTTCACCTTCTTCGTCTCGATCGTCCCCGCGTCGTGCTGAATGTCCTCGATGACGTCCGCGTTCACGCCGAGCTTCTTCAACTCGGTAGCCATCGCCAGCATCTCGTCGTGTGCCTGATTGTTGTCGCCCATGCCGAGGAGCATTTCGGCGCGCGTGCGAACGCATCGCGCGATGGGAATGTTCAGCGCCTTGTTCTCCGGCGCAAGGTGCCGGAATGTCTTCAGCGCCAGCCCGGTCAGGCGCATGGCCTCGGCGGTGTCGCCCGAGGTCTTGCGGTGTACCGTGACGTGCGGGGCAGGCGATTCGGCATCACTTCCTTCAGCGGCCGCCGCGGCTTCCGGCGGTTCGTAGATGAGGTCGTGAAACGGACGGCCGACGCCGCGTGCGATGCGGGCGGCGGTTTTGGCCGCGGCCAACGAATTGCGCTGCTCGCCGATCATCGACATCAGCGTGTCCATCCCTTTGTCGAGAAAGTCGGAGTGAGAGCCGCCGAGGTAGAGAGCGGCTCCCGCCTCGTAGGAGAAAAAGTCCTGCGCCATCCGATCGGCCGACTCGCTCTTCGGATGCCCGATGCGCAAGCGATGCGTATTCGACGGGATGAGGAGATTGCCGGGCCCGTGATAGACGACGCGGACCACGTACTGTCCCGGCTCATCGAAGTAGAAGCCGTAACGGCCGTAGGCGACGAACACGGTGCGGCTGCGGCGGTCGCCGCCGTCCTGCGCGCCGGCCGGCGCGAGCGTGTACAACACGTCTTTTGCGACTTTGCAGGAGACCGGCAGGTACTCGACGATCCTTCCGTCCGGCCGGCGAACGTAAATCGTCACGTTGCCGAATTCCGGATGCATCGTGCTGCTGACCGCCACCGGCATCTCCGAAAGATTGCGGGCACGGATCTCGATCGATACAGGCTCGAGGAACTCGAAGTACCCCTGCGAGCGGACCAGGATCTCCAGCGGAACCTCGCCGTCGACGCTGACCATCGCACCGGGAGGCATGCGTTGTCCCTCCGCGCCCGGAGGCGATTCGGCGAAACCGCCCGATGACCATGGATCGCCGCCCATGATCACCGAGGAGCGGTTGCCATGGCGGATGTGCAGCAGCTCTTCATCGTCGAAGCGGAAACGGAATCCCTTCCAGAACTCTCCGTTGCCGTGCAGCGCGTCGTACTTCCAGTCGTAGTTCATCCACGAGAGAGAGCTTGCCCGGTTCTTGTCCCACGAGTGCATCAGGTTGAACGTGTGCCCTGCTTCGTGCGTGAAGGTCCAGAGGAACTTCCGGGCCGCTTCAAGCTGCTCCTGCGTCTTCGGATTCGGGACGAGCGCGTTGAACCACTCGTGCTTGCGGAAGACGGCGAACCCCTGGCGCTCGGGCGATTTTCCCGGCCCACTGTCGGCGCCGGCGTAGTCGAACATGATTCCGCCCACACCATCGTCTTCGTACTGGCTGGCCAGCACTCCCCAGCACTCCCATTTCGGCCAGAATCCCTTGTACTGCGAGAAGTTCTGCTCCAGGGCGTTGTGCAGTTCGGCGTCGGTCCAGGCGGTGATGGCGCTGTCGTCGATGACACTCCTCTTGTCCGCCGCGAGCACCACCTGGATTCCTGCCTCACCGTACGAGCGCTCCAGCGTGAGCACCCGATCGGCGAGGCCGGGCGGACGCTCCTTGAGTGAATGCGTCCCATACGTCGGCAGGATCGGCGGCTTGTTCACCGAGGCGCAGACGTCGATCTCCATCCGCAGAGAGCGGAAGAAGATCCCTGCCGGCGGGCAGAGGAACATCATCGCCGGCGCCGATTGCTTCAGCAGTGTGACTTCGGCGGCGGCCCCGGCCGGCGTGAGCGGGATGCGGATCGTCACCGTGGTCTTCGGATGGACGCCGTTCCAGAAACGGATCACGCCGGTGATGGAGACCGCGCCGGTCTCCGCCTTCACCACCGGCTGCTCGAGAATCCACGACTCCTGATAGATCTCGGTCTGCTTCGGCGGCTGGCCGGGGACGTTGACCTTGTCGACACGAAAGATGTCGCCGCTGACGCGGTTGAGTACCGAGCCCTGGTCGATGCGCGCATCGACGTCGACCCGAAGATCGAGCCGTTGCGGGGCTCCTGTCGGACCACTCAGAAATCCTGTGTATGACCCACTGACCGCGGGCGAGGCGGCGGACGTTTCTTTCGACATGACTCCCCCCAGAAAGGAGTGTCGCCGCGGGCGTGCTTCCCTACCCGTAGCCGAACGGCTTGTCGCGCGCGAGCACCGTGACCTCCTGGCCGGCGAGCGAGAGTCCGACATGCGTTGTCTTCTGCGTGTCGACGTCGATCTGCTTCGTCACGCCACGGCCCGGCACCGAAAGCTCGATCGACCGCTGCCCTTCCGGGACGTCCACGGTCACGCTGCCGGCCAGCCCCAGCACCTTCTTCGTCGTCACGCCTGTCTGACGGAGCCGCTCCTCGCCATCGACCTTCACGACGACGTCATCGTCCTGAAAGCCATCCTGAAGATCGATTCGCAGCTTGGCCATGAGAGGAAGGGTTACGCGTGAACGGGGAGGAGCAACGCGTCGATCGCGGCGATGCGCGCTTGCATTGCCTCTTCGCCCAACGCGGGGAGCGAGCCGTCGATCCCGATCTCCTCATCGATGCTGACCCAGCTACGGCATCCGGAGTACTCCGGTTTCATGACTACCTCGGTGGGCCTGGCCAGCCGGTAGGCGCGTACGGCGATGACGTTGATGGCCTGGTCGGGCCGGAAGCGGTAGCGTGTTTTGATGGTGTCGCGATCGAGCACCGTGAGCGGCTCGAGGCGTTGCAGCAACTCGCTGTCGCGGATCTGCCACGTCTTCAGCACCTCGGCCCAATGCGTGATCCGCACGTGCGCCGGCTCGGCGCCGCCAGCGTCGTGGTAGTTCGTGGGGAAGAGGTAGAAGCGGGCGGCTTCGACGCCGAACGTCTGATCGGCCAGTCCGCCTTTGCGGATCAGGACGATCTGATCGCCGCTCCCGAGGGCGTCGATGACGGAGGCCCACTCTTTCAGCGACGTGTGATTCGGAATCTTGTTCATGGTCATGGACGGAACGTTACCGAGTTCACCGGTCCTTCCCAGATGGTCACAGCCAGAACGACGGCATCTTCCCCGGCGACCGCCTCACCGAGCTGGTCCGCGAACCATTCAGCGATGTTCTCCGCGGAAGGATTGATCTCGTCGAAGGGCGGAACGTTGTTGATACAGCCGTAGTCGAGCCGTTTGGCCAGTGCTTCGAGTTTGCGCCGGGCGCTGACGAAATCGACCGCGATGGCATCGGAGTCTACGCCCCCCGTGCGCGCGGCGAGGTCGGCTTCCACCTTGTAGGAGTGCCCATGCAGCGGCTCGGAGATGCCACGGTATTCACGAAGGAAGTGAGCGGCTTCGAAACGGGCGGAGACGCGGACGGTGAAATGGGGGTCGGTGGTCGGTTTTCGGTTCTCCGACTCCCGACTCCCGACCCCCGACTCCCGAAAGATTCTGTCGATCATCTCTTCGCTCATTCCCAGCTCACGCACTTCATCCGGCGTCGATTGCGATCGCAGCAGATCCTCGGCTCGGGCATCGTCCCAGCAGTCGGAGGGACTGGAGCCCTCGGCCAGTTCGATCAGCGTCCGCAGTGTTTTGCGGCGCGCGGCATCGTCCCTGGGCTCCCTGCGGTCCACGATCGGAAGTGTACAATGCGCCCCGCCCGACAATGCCGCTCCCCAAAAGCATCCTTTGCAACTCCTGCAGGAAAACCTATCCCGAAGGTTGGAAACGCTGCCCGTATTGCGGTTTCGACGAGATGCGGGCCCGTCAGGATGGACCGATCCGCAAGTACATGCAGCGGAAGCTGCAGGAGTTCGAGCAGCGGACGGGGAAGAAGGATGATCGCCGTGGCGGTGGCGGCGGACGTCCTCCACGGCCCGACGCCAGGCCGCAACAACAGCAACGCGAGCGAGGCCGCGATGGCCGTCCGCAACGGCCACAGCGCGGCGGTCCGCAGCCACAGCGCCCCCCGCAGCAACGTCCTCCTCAGCAGCAGAGGCCGCCGCAGCAGCAACAGGGATCACCGGCAGCAGAAGGAGAGCGGACGGGACGCCGTCGCCGCCGTCGCCGCAGCGGCAAATCAGCAGAGCCCGGTGTGCCCAACCAGAACGCCACACCGCAACAGCCGAGGCCGCCGCGCGAGCCGCGCCCTCCGCGTCCGCCCCAGGCCGCGCGCCCGAATCCCCAGCCCCCTCGCGAGGATGGCGGAACACCTCGCCCCGAGGGCGACGGTCCGAAACGGCGCAGACGCTTCCGCCGGCGCCGCGGGGGTGGGGGCGGTGGTGGCGGACCCGAAACGCCGCCGTCATAACGTATGAGTAGGCAGATTGGCGCAGCAGAGTTCCTAGAACAAGCAAGTCCCAATTTGCCAGTGTAGAGGTTTGACACATCCACTCCCAAGCAAATGCCACTCTTGTCCAAACGTCCTTCTTAGGGTTGCCAAGTAGGGACGGCAATGGATGGAAAGCGGTAGGCCCTCCGGCCTTTTCCGGCTTGAAACCCTCCTCGGAAGGTCGACTCTTCAGTAGGTTAGCTCTGAGGTGGGCTATGACTTCGGGGCGTCGAAAACTAGGACACCCCCCAGGGGAAGTGCTGGTGTCTGCCCGCGGCCCTGGTAGCCAAAAATCTTTGATTTCAATAACTTAAGACCACTGATTCTGTCATATTTGAGGCTAATTTGGACATTAGTGAACCACATGCAGCGTCGCAAACATCGAAGGTCCCTTCTCGCGTATTACAGAATTGGTGGTGTGTGTTCGTCTCATTCTTGACACTCCTAGGTCAAGGAGGCTCGATATGCGACAACTGTCACGTGAGCACAGTGCTTTACGAGCGTTCAACGACTCCACCACCTCACTGAGGCAGGTAGTTGTCGCGGAGGGTTCGGACGACTATTTGGGGTTCTTTGATGACTTCACCGATTCCATCGGTTCGTTCATAATGTGCGAGTTGAAAATGAGAACGGCAGATCGAGCAAAGGCGCTAAACGTATATCCAGAGTATGGGGAATACGCGGTTCAGGCTGCCACAGAGTTTCACGAACAGGGTATGCAATCACTTCGCTCTGCAATAGCTTTCTTCTCCGCGTTTGTTGACAGTAAACCGGAAGAACGAGGCATTGAGCGGAAGCGCGCCGTGCGAACCGGCGAAGAAGTTGTCACGCCCGACAGCTCAGTCGAGCGTGAGGGCGCGACGACAGTCCCAGACTCTGATTTTCAGAAACGCCTCGACTCACATGCACGAGGTCTTCGCGCGATGCTCGTTGACGTCGAAGTCAAAGCCACTGACGCAGCAGCGATCGATCGGCAGATTCAGGAGAATCACGCCGCTCTCGTCCGAGGTGGCGGCGATTGCTCGCCGTAATGCGCAAGAATATCGATGAGCTCGAGAAAGCACGGTCAAGTCCGGATCGCGGTGCCGCCGACAACATTCCCATCTGGAAATTACTGTCTGCGGCTGTACTTTTAGCCGTCGGCTCCTGGGCTGTGTACGCGTGCTACTATCGTCAAAAGAAATGTTCAAGCCAAGCGAAACGGATATACGACAGCATTCTATCAGTCGCCATAATAACATTGGGCGCATGCGAATGAGCTGCTTGCGGACGTGTCATCTGGTACCCATGGTGCAATAGAGAGTCGTCGTTGTCAGGAGACTCTGCCTAACGATAGAGTTCTATCCGGAATCCTGCGAGGCAGTACTGGTGAATACGGAGCGAGCCGTTGGTTTGAGGGTACTCTTTAGACTCGGAACTCAAAAAAAGAACGCTGCCTGGGTTAGGATGATGCGGCTAATTGTGGCTTCTCCGCGTAGTCGGCTGTCTGTCGGTTTACCGAAAACGACAGCGAACCTGCATCTAACCGCATCTAACCGACAACTGACAACCGACAACGCGGCGGAGCCGCCGTTTACGCGAGTGTTGCCGTCGTCGTCGGAGCTACTTTCGGCCTGTTGAGCTGGAGATGGCGGGCCGTGCACTCGGCGAACCCTTCGCAGCGGATGCAGTAGCGGTCGGAGTGCTCGGGCTTGAAGTCGATCGGCTCGCAAATGTTGACACCGCTCACCTTCTCGCGCTGCGCGAGATCGATCAAGCGGTTGATGT
>Ga0247680_1000153_pt1 | contig 27033 bp, 25 predicted proteins | sample CNK21_metaG_FD_182803 | JGI IMG/M metagenome (GOLD analysis project Ga0247680, IMG submission 182803) | Soil microbial communities from Purdue University Martell Research Forest, Indiana, United States - CNK21 | ecosystem: Environmental > Terrestrial > Soil > Temperate forest > Bulk soil...
CTCACCGCGGCCGGAGCCATCCAGCCGCCAAGCGTTTCTCACCAGTGTCGCGGGGTGGAGCAGTCTGGTAGCTCGTTGGGCTCATAACCCAAAGGTCGCGGGTTCAAATCCCGCCCCCGCAACCAATGAAATCCAACCGAACCCTCTGGGAACAGAGGGTTTTCGGCTTCTGGCCACTTTCGCGCCCAACTCGATCCAACCCCAAATAACCCGACCAAAACGCACCTCCGCGCAGGATTTCCGCAGGATTGGGAGCACATCAGAAAAACCGATGCTCGGCACGCTCAGCGTGGCAGGCGCGCGGCGGAACTGCTTCGCGGGATCGGCGACGCCGTCACGCGTAAGGATGTGATCTCCAATCAGCGGATGATGGCATTCGCTGCATTCGCCGATGCCTGATACCTCAAGCGAACCGGAATAGACCGCACCGCAGGAACACCGCCGACACGTGAGAATCGCGCCGAGGATACTCATAGATGTGAGAAGACTTGGACGCGTGTATTGTCTCGCCGGGCTTCCCGGTGTTCTAGTACGCCAAAGGAGCGCGTGTGTATCACCAACGTCATCTGCGCTGGACGTGGATGGATGTCTGCCGCGCCGCGACATGGTGACACGTTCTCGCCATGCCGAGGTTCTCCACCTCAATCGGGTCGCTGCGATCGCGGACATCTTTCGCGACAGCGGGGCCGGTTCCGGGATGACGGACGGCCTCCAGCTCACCGACGATGAAGTCGCAGACTTTCGACGGATCGTGTCATTCATCTACGAGCGCTACTTCGGTGCACCCGTTCCCGCCGAGTACCGGTAGACCCGATCAGGTCTTGCAGCACTCTTTGCTCGCGACCTTCAGCTTCACCGTCACTCCGGCGACCGTGAGTTCGAACTCGATGAGCCCGAGATCCATCGCCGCGGTACTCGCGTCCGCGTCTCCCTTCAGCGAGCTGACCACATTCGTAAGGAGATGCTCCGCCGCGCGTGTGATGGCGTCGACATCCCCTCCGCGGTCGGATACCAACGGGCCGACGTGGTCGCGCATCCGCGTCGTTGCAAACTCGACGAATCGCGGTTGCGTGCGCGGTGCCGCATCGCGGACGTATCCCGCCGCGGCGAACGTCCGGATCGGCTGCGCATTGTCGTCGTAGTCCTGCCGAATCGTCAGGTAGTCGCCCCAGCGGTTCACGCTCGTCGCGCTTCCCTGGACGACCGTGAGATGCACGGGTGTGCCGGTGAGAATCCCGACCGCGAACGACGGCGCATTCGTGCCGACCGTGTAGGAGATTCCGACCTCGTTCGTCACGCGATTCGACGCGAGTGCGGCATATCCCACAGCAGCCATCTGCTGCCACACGTCCGCGCTGCCGATGTACGTAAAGCGCTGTGTGTCGACCCGCGCAATCTGCACAAACGGATACGGTCGTCCGGTACGCGAGTTCACGGTCCATGCGAACCACACCTCAGCGCCGATCCGTGCACCACCGAGAATGCGACTGTCGTTCGACTGTAACCACGTGACACTCGTTGAAATCCTCTGCCATGTGGGGACGCTGACGACATGCGCTGTCGGTGCATTCACGCTTTCCGGCCACGCGTAGATGCGCAGAGCACTCTTCGTCTGGTGTGCCGCGAAGTACGCGACGTCATCGCATCCTTGGGCGAGCCGCAAGCTAAAAGAGCCACTCTTCCAGACTTGCGGCGCGGGTGCGCCACGCCGAAGACTGTCGTGCGGGATTCGGACCGCTACGGCGTTCGTCGCGACGTTGAAGACGTTGCAGGTCCAGTAGACCATCCCGCTGCCGACCGCCATGTCGACGAAATCGAGATCGCCGCCCGGGACGCCGAGATTTTGCGGGGTGAGCGTGAACCGCTTCCACCTCCCCTGTACGACGTCGGCGGGGGACGCGTAGAGGATGCGCTGCAGCGCGAAGTTTTTCGACTGCAGCGACCACACGAACATATCGATCTGCGGAACGTACACGACGACCTGGTCGCAGCAGAAGCCGGGCTCGCCCGTCTGCGGGTTGAATGCCTTGTACGGATCGATGAACGCCCACGTGTCGCCGCCGTCGCGTGAAAGCGCGGCGTACCAGTTGCCGGTGTAAAAGACGACGTTTCCTTTCCGCGCAACGGAGGGCTCGTTCACGTACGAATACGCGGGCCCGGCCGGCCACACGCGCGCGCTTCGAACAACCTCAATCGCCGCACTGACGTCAATCCGATCAAGGAGTCGCGTCGGCGCGATGTCGAAGCGATCGGGGATGTCCTCCCCTTCGGGGATTTCGGGCGAACGCGGACGCGGCGGCGGTTCAGGCTCTTCACCCGGACCGTCGGGCGGCGTCTCAAGGATTTCAAAAATGACTTCATCGTGGTCAAGGTCTGGTACCTCGTACGACTCGCTCGCATCTTCGGTAAACGGCTCGTCGGTACGGCGGTCTTTCGACTTGTCGCGCATCGATTCACCTCGTCCGTCAGTCGTTCTACGTTCTCTGATTTAGGAGTGACAGAATCTCCAACATCCTCATCCCTGCATAGCCGGAACCAAGAAGTACACGCGGGCCAGACGCTCGGCGGTATCGTCGCGCCGAGCGGCCGCACAGCAAGGTGGAACGGGGAGTGAGCGTTACGGCGTGCTGATGTTCGAGAAGGTTGCCGTTCGCGACGTTGCGAAGTTGTACGCGTTCGCGCCGGCGAAGAGACCGTCCTGCGTGCCGTCGGTTCCCCACAGATTGAGGTACAGCCTCCCCGGCTGCGTCGGCCAGTCGTCGTTCGTGCGCATGACCGTACGCAGCACTATTCCGTCGTACCGCCACTCGATCTTCGTCGCCGTCCAGTCGAATTCGTAGTCGTGGACGCCGTTCGGGATGCAGTAATCACGTTGATTCGGGAGCTGCCAGGGCTTCTTCGTGAAGTAGTTCGTGTGAACGACGAGGTCGGTCGTCGAACATCCACCCTGATTCGTCGCGCCGGGCTTGTAATCGCCCCCGTTGGCATCGCGTCCAACCAACTCGATGTCGACCTCGTCGTGCCAGTTGGCGACGTTGGGTCCAGCCGTCCCGTCGCTGCTATCGGTGAAGGTGAAGAAGCCGGTGACGAGTCCCTCAATGCTTCCTGTCGTCGGTTTCTGCGGCGGGTCGATCGTCGCTTTGTACGTGCCGTAGCCGTGGAAGCAGTCGGTCTTGTACTCGCCTGATACGTAACCCTTGCCGCTGCAGTTCGAGGTACATGGCGCGATCGTCAGCGTCACGTTCGACGCGGTGGCACTCGTATTCGCGATCGCGCTCGAGAACAGGGTGTTGAACGGGCTGGTGTTTGCGCCGTCGGTGGCGCACCAGCCACTGTTGAGCGGCGCGTTGTTGAGCGGCGCACCGACGGCATGCGTCACAACCAGGTCGCAGGTCGCGTCGCAGACGCTCGCGACGTTCGATGGCGTCTCCACTTCGACGTTGTACGCCGTCTGCGCGTCGATCACTTGGAGGATCACCTGCGCCGATTTCTTCACGAACAGACACGCCACTCCGTTGTTGATCGTCTTGTCGTGCGTGATGGTGCCGGTGTAGTCCTTGCCGTGCGCCCTCACGATGGCTGTTGTGACGATCGTGTCGTTGTTGCAATGTTTGCAGCCGCGCACCTCGACGCGCATGCACGTCGTCTCGAGCGGCTGATCGGCGTTCCACCAGACCGACGACGGTGCCCCGATCGGCGTTCCACCCCCGCCCGACGATCCGTCCGTCAATTGTGTCGATAGTGTCGACAACTGCCGCCGCCACGTCGGCGCCCGTTGCACCCAGCGCCCGCTTTCCTCGTCGAAGCTGAACGACCCCACCGACTGCGGCACCTCGCGCCGCCCTTTCGGCACGTTTAGCTCGACGCTCGCCGCACGGTCGCGCGCCAAATCTACGCGACGACCGTCTCCGTCAGAGATAACGAGTTCGAACAGCCCAAACGTTTCGAGGTTTCGAATCGAGCTATCGCGCATGCGTGCGGTGAAGTCGCCCGGAACGCTCGCAAGCTGCCGCGGGTCTGTAACGTCGAGCACCGACATCGAGACGCTGACCTCACCCGTCACCGATCTCCCCTTCGCGTCGACGAATGCGTTCGGCGGGAACCTGATTGTCCCGCCGCTGAACTCCAGCTTCCCACCCTCCGACGCGCGCACACGCGCCGGCGTTGCCCTCGGCCACATGATGACGACGTTGCCGTCGGACGAGGAACGCGCCTCGTAAATCCGCGTGGTGCTCATGAACTTCGGCGCACTGAAGCTCACCGCGAGTCGATCATTTCTCGGCAGGCAGCGAATTACGAAGGCCCCATAGCGATCTGTTCGCGCCACGTTGCGGCCGGCGAGTCTCACCTGAACACCCGCAACAGGACTCCCAGCAGGATCGACGACGCGACCCCTCAGCGATTTCGACGGATCGACGTTCGTGCTTCGGCACGCCACGACGCAGGCGAACAGAATCGACATCAGAAGTCGGAAGATGCGCATGGAAGTCAGCCTCATATTGGAGGTGGGAAACCGCAGTCGCGAGCCAGTTGCTTATCTATGGAGTGTCAGAAGCGGTCATTCCCCTACCCCTCGGGTATCAGGCCGCTGTCGGGCTCGTGCGTAAGTTGGTCGTGATCGCGAGCGCGCCGTACGAGCTCAACTCGATCGAAGATGTCTCAGTCACAGGATTAGCCAGTTCGAGAGAGTTGCGAGTGGTCCAAGCAGACTGTGCGTGATGCCCGATACACACCGGAGGCGTCACGGATGGTAGCCGGGTGGTGCGAGCGATCGCGAGCGACCACCCGCCAGCGTCCCTTCCTCTCGAACCAGAATCCGTTCCGGCAGATCATCATCCTGTTCTGCCGGAACCAAAATTCGTTCTTGCAGATCATTATACTGTTCTGACGGAACCAAAATTCATTCCGACAGAACATTATAATGTTCTGTCAGAACGAAATTCGATTCTCGTGGATCGCGCGGCCGCCCGGCCGGAAACAAAAATCAATCCTGCAGAACGAAATTCGTTTCCGAGGGAGCGGCCGCGCGTTCCGGCGGAAACAAAAATCGCTCCGGCGGAATGATTTTTCGCTCTTGCAGAATATTATAATGTTCTGTTGTTGCCAAAATCATTAAGTCGCGGCAAACAGCTCGGGAAAAATTCATGGGGTCAGGCCTTCGTTTCTTGCTGGTTCGCAACTAATTGATATAAAACCACTTGCAATCGCGGAATGGGCCATTCGAGTAACTCGTCCACGAATTTCTTGGCGCGTTCGGCTTCTCTCCTACTCCAGGCGACGCTGAACGGCAGTAAGCTCGGGCGAGCGGCCGGCTACAGAAGAAACACCTGTTTTCGAGGTTTGTGGCGGTGCTCAGATTAGGTCTGAGGAGCGCAACAGGTACGACCTCATGGGTGGAAACTCCGGCGCGACGTCTGCGCCGTTGGGCCAGCAGATCGTGCCGTATTCGGCGACGGAGAAGTCGAGGAAGTAGTTCATATTTCTCGGTACTGCATGGTAAGTCCATGTTTCACGCGGAGACGCGGAGATCGCGGAGGAAGGCAGGGTTGATCTTCTCCGCGTCCTCCGCGGCTCCGCGTGAAACGTCCCCGTGGAAGCATAAACACAAAACGGGCGGCCTCACGGCCGCCCGTTTCGCTTGATGCGATGCGATAGACCCTACTGCTCGTCGTCGAAATCCGCCAGCGAGAGTGCTTCTTCGCTCTCGTCGTCGGTCTCCGCGCGGAGGAGATCCTCGAGGTTGGGCTGGACCGGGACGGGCTCGTCTTTCTCGAGGTAGACCTCGCGGTAGACGGCATGCCGGTGCCGGCGGGGATGAGGCGGCCGACGATGACGTTTTCCTTGAGGCCGCGCAGGTGGTCCACTCGGCCGGCGATGCTGGCCTCGGTGAGCACGCGGGTGGTCTCCTGGAACGAGGCGGCGGAGATGAAGCTGTCCGTCGAGAGGGAGGCTTTGGTGATGCCGAGCAGGAGTGGCGTGCCGTCGGCGGGCTCGCCGCCGCGGTTCATCACCTTTTCGTTCTCTTCCATGAAGCGGAAACGATCGACCTGCTCCCCGTTTGACTGATGCTGAGGAAGTCGGTATCGCCGACTCTCGTCACGCGGACGGAACGCAGCATCTGGCGGCAGATGACTTCGATGTGCTTGTCGTTGATGGCAACGGACTGGGAACGGTAGACCTCATGGATCTTGTCGACCTGGTAGCGCTGAAGCATCCTTGATGCCGAGGACGCAGAAGGTAGTGCGGATCGATCGGGCCCATCGGCCCGCGACACCGATTGGGGTCACACCTTCGCCTTTCGGTTCTGCGACGAAAACGAAGGTGTGACCCCACGTTTTCCCCACGCTTTCGCCGTTCGGTTTCACCCATTCTCCTCCACGGGCCGAAGCTAGATTCGCATCACGCGAAATCTGGCGCCGATTAACGAAGGAGTATTCGTGCGATGCGATCCAAAACCTCAACGGATCTTGGGGTAGCTATCGCCAAGAGAGTTACGCCGGCAAAGAAAAGCAGCTTGCGTTTCTCGAAGATTCGAAACCGATGCATGGCATAGAGCGGCCTGTTGATGATGGGCCAAAGGAGGCGATGGAGAACAAAGCTGATGGCCAACATCACGAAAGACGCAGCGATGATCGCAGCGTACAGGTTGGTCAGCCCGAAGATAGCTAACGCCCCAACCCACCACTTATCAACGCCCGGGAGCCTCGCGATCATCAGCGGCGCCGCAAACACGATGAAAGCCAGGGCAGCGCAAGCGATGGCAGTGATGACGGGCCATTTCGAGCGTTGCGCAACGGCGCCCCGTCTGGCCAAGTAGCGCGTCCCGACAATGACGCCAATGTCTGCGAGAATACCAGCTGCCAGCGCAAAGCCTAACTGTGTACCAGCGTTGAAAACACCACCGCGATCCAGTTGAAGGATCGGACTCGCTATCATTAGTATGATCGCCACACATGTAAGGCTGCTCACGACGTAGCGCAGAAACCGAAACCTCGCCGTGACGGCGGCCACAAAAGCGATGGCGGCAAGCAGCAGAACGACCGACATCGCTGGCCACTCGTACATATGCACAGCTATAAGGGCCACAGCTCCTAGCAGCAGGAATGCTGACGTGGAGAGGCAAATCGATGCCGCAATCGCGCGGCTCGACAAGAGGTTTTCGCCGAACACGCTGTCCAGCCATGACGTTATTGTGAGCGAGAGTCTATTGATGAACACAACACTACGCGACACTGATGACTGCGACATGTCTTCGAGTACAACCCACCACGTTGCCAGCGCATCACCGATCTGACGCTCTTCCGTTTCGTAAAGAAAAGCTGACCAACTTATGAGCAGACATCCGAGGCTTCCGCAGATCAAGAACTCAAGCATCACAGGTGCAAGCATACGCATTTCCGTTAATGGCTGTGTGTCTTTGATCGTAACTCCATGTTTCACGCGGAGACGCGGGTATCGCGGAGAAGGGCAGAGTTGATTCTTTCTCCGCGCCCTCCGCCCTCCGCGTGAAACCACTTCCCCTCGGGTAAATACAAAACGGGCGGCCTTTCGGCCGCCCGTTTCAGTGATGCGAATGGGATAAACCCTACTGCTCGTCGTCGAAATCCGCCAGCGAGAGTGCTTCTTCGCTCTCGTCGTCCGTCTCCGCGCGGAGGAGGTCTTCGAGGTTGGGCTGGACCGGGACGGGCTCGTCCTTCTCGAGGTAGACCTCGCGGTAGACGGGCATGCCGGTGCCGGCCGGGATGAGGCGGCCGACGATGACGTTTTCCTTGAGGCCGCGCAGGTGGTCCACTCGGCCGGCGATGCTGGCCTCGGTGAGCACGCGGGTGGTCTCCTGGAACGAGGCGGCGGAGATGAAGCTGTCCGTCGACAGGGATGCTTTGGTGATGCCGAGCAGGAGTGGCGTTCCGTCGGCGGGCTCGCCGCCGCGGTTCATCACCTTCTCGTTCTCTTCCATGAAGCGGAAACGATCGACCTGCTCGTCGACGAGGAAGTCGGTGTCGCCGACGCGCGTCACGCGGACGGAACGCAGCATCTGGCGGCAGATGACTTCGATGTGCTTGTCGTTGATGGCAACCGACTGCGAACGGTAGACCTCCTGGATCTTGTCGACCAGGTAACGCTGCAGTTCCTTGATGCCGAGGACCGCCAGAACGTCGTGCGGATCGATCGGACCGTCGATGAGCGGATCGCCGGCGCGGACGCGCTCGCCTTCCTGCACGTTGACATGCACGGAACGCGGGACGCTGTACTCGTGGCGGGTGCCTTCGTCGGTCTCGATGATGACGCGGCGCATGCCCTTGACCACTGGACCGTGATGCACCGTTCCCTCGACCTCGGAGATGACAGCCTTATCGCGCGGGTGGCGGGCTTCGAACAGCTCGACGACGCGCGGCAGACCGCCGGTGATGTCCTTGGTCTTGGTCGTGGCGCGGGGGATCTTGGCCAGGATGTCTCCCGGGTAGACCTCGTTGCCGTTCTGCACCATGACGTGGGCGCCGGTGGGGAGCAGGTAGCGCTTCTCTTCGCCCTTCTTCGATTTGATGGTGATGGTCGGGGTGCGCTTCTCGGCGGTGGCCGACTCGACGATGACCATCTGCGTGAGACCGGTGACGCGGTCGGTCTCTTCGCGGACGTTCTCGCCTTCGACGATGTCTTTGAAGGTCACCTTGCCGCCGACCTCGGTGAGAATGGCCGAGGTGAAGGGATCCCACTCGACGAGCGGGGCGCCGGCATCGACGTGCTGGCCGTCGTGCACCTTCAGCGTCGAACCGTAGACGAGCGCGTAACGCTCCTTCTCGCGGCCCGTCGTGTCGAGCGTGGCGGCTTCGCCCTTCTTCAACTTCTTGATCGGGGCGTCGTCCATGATCAGCAGCTTGCCGTTACGGTTGATGACGACGAGATCGCCGTTCTTGTTCGTAACGGTGGAGACGTTGACGAACTGCACCTTGCCGGGGTTCGTTGCCTCATGCTTCGACTGCTCGGAAACGCGCGAGGCGGTACCGCCGACGTGGAAGGTACGCATGGTGAGCTGCGTGCCCGGCTCGCCGATCGACTCGGCGGCGATGACGCCGACCGCTTCGCCGATCTCGACCATCTTGCCGCTGGCCAGGTTGCGGCCGTAGCAGCGGCGGCAGATGCCGCGGCGGGTCTCGCAGGTGAGGCCCGAGCGGATCTTCACCTGTTCAATACCTGCCTCTTGAATCGAGTTTGCCAGATCGTCGGTGATCTCGTCGTTCTGCGAGACCAGGATCTCGCCGGTGAGCGGATCGTAGATGTCTTCCTGCGAGACGCGGCCGACGATACGGTCGCGGAGCGGCTCGAGGATGTCGCCGCCTTCCATGATCGGGGTGACGATGATGCCGTCGAAGGTCTGGCAATCCTGTTCGGTGACGATCACGTCCTGCGCGACGTCGACGAGACGGCGGGTGAGGTAACCGGAATCGGCGGTCTTGAGAGCCGTATCGGCCAGACCCTTACGGGCGCCGTGCGTGGAGATGAAGTACTGCAGCACGGAGAGGCCTTCGCGGAAGTTGGCGGTGATGGGGGTCTCGATGACTTCGCCCGAGGGCTTGGACATCAGACCGCGCATACCGGCCAACTGGCGGACCTGCTCCTTGGAACCGCGGGCGCCAGAGTCGGCCATCATGAAGATGGGGTTGAACTCGCCGCGGTCCTGCTCGGTGCGGCGCATCTCGCTGAACATCTCGTCGGAGACGTTCTCGGTGGCGCGATGCCAGATATCGATGATCTTGTTGTGGCGCTCGCCGTGGGTGATGGCGCCGTCGAGACGCTGGCGCTCCACCTCGAGGACGGCCTTGCGGGCGCCTTCGACGATGTCCTGCTTCTTCGACGGGATGACCATGTCGTCGACACCGATGGAGACGCCGGCCTTCGTGGCGTAGAGGAAGCCGAGGTCCTTCAGATCGTCGAGCATCTGCACGGTCAGGGCGTTGCCGAAGTTGACGAACGCGAAGTTCACCAGCTCCTGCAGGCCGCGCTTCTTGAGCAGGCCGTTGATGAAGGGGATCTCATCGGGCATGTGCATCTTGAAAATGACGCGGCCGACGGTGGTCTCGACGAGCTTCTTTTCGAGGTCCTGAATCTCGGCGTGCATCAGATCCTGATCGTTGAAATGCTTGGTGAGGTCGATGAACTTGCCGGTCACGCGCACGCGGATCGGCGTGAGCAGCTCGACCTCTTTGGCCTGCAGGGCGATGACGACTTCATCGAAGCTGCCGAAGACCTTCCCCTCGCCCTTGGCGCCCTTCTTTTCCTTGGTCAGGTAGTAGCAGCCGAGGACGAGATCCTGCGATGGAACGGCGAGCGGCTTGCCGTTGGCGGGCGAAAGGATGTTGTTCGACGCCAGCATCAGCACCTGCGACTCGACCTGAGCCTTGGGTGACAAAGGCACGTGAACGGCCATCTGATCGCCGTCGAAGTCGGCGTTGAAGGCGGTGCAGACGAGCGGATGGATCTTGATGGCCTTGCCTTCGACGAGCAGCGGCTCGAAGGCCTGGATGCCGAGACGGTGGAGCGTCGGCGCGCGGTTCAGGAGAACCGGATGCTCCTTGATGACCTCTTCGAGCGCATCCCAAACTTCGATGGTCTGCAGCTCGACCATCTCCTTGGCGGCCTTGATCGTGCCGACCAGGCCCTTCTGCTCGAGACGGTTGTAGATGAACGGCTTGAAGAGCTCGAGAGCCATCTTCTTCGGCAGGCCGCACTGGTGCAGCTTCAGCTCAGGGCCGACGACGATGACCGAACGGCCGGAGTAGTCGACGCGCTTGCCGAGGAGGTTCTGGCGGAAGCGGCCCTGCTTGCCTTTCAGGGTGTCGCTGAGCGACTTGAGCGGACGGTTGTTCGAGCCCTTGAGCACGCGGCCGCGGCGGCCGTTGTCGAAGAGCGCGTCGACCGCTTCCTGCAGCATCCGCTTCTCGTTGCGCACGATGACGTCCGGCGCGCGGAGCTCGAGGAGCTTCTTGAGGCGGTTGTTACGGTTGATGACGCGGCGATAGAGATCGTTCAGATCCGACGTCGCGAAACGGCCGCCGTCCAGGGGGACCAGCGGACGAAGCTCGGGCGGAATGACCGGGATGACGTCAAGGATCATCCAGTCGGGATGATGGCCCGACTTGCGGAAGGCGTCGACGACCTTGAGCCGTTTGGCGGCCTTGAGCTTTTTGATCTGCGAGGTCTCGGTGCGCATCATGAGGCGCAGCTCGTCGCTGAGCTCTTCGACATTGACTCGGCGCAACAGCTCTTTGATGGCCTCGGCGCCCATCTTGGCCACGAAGACGTCACCGTGCGCGGTGCGCAGCTCGCGGTAGCGCTCTTCGGTGAGCAGCTCTTTCTCGTCGAGCGTGGTGGCCAGGTCGCCCGGGTCGATGGTCACGTACGACTCGAAGTAGAGGATGCGCTCGAGGTCCCTTAGAGAAATATCGAGCAGGTGACCGATGCGCGACGGCAGGCCCTTGAAGAACCAGACGTGCGAGACCGGCGAGGCCAGCTCGATGTGTCCCATGCGCTCGCGGCGGACCTTGGACTTCGTCACTTCGACGCCGCACTTGTCGCAGATGACGCCGCGATGCTTCATCCGCTTGTACTTGCCGCAGAGGCATTCCCAATCGGTGATCGGGCCGAAGATCTTCGCGCAGAAGAGGCCGTCGCGCTCCGGCTTGAAGGTGCGGTAGTTGATCGTTTCCGGCTTGGTGACCTCGCCGTACGACCACGACCGGATCTTCTCCGGGGACGCGAGACTGATCTTGATGGCGTTGAAATCGTTGATCGCCTGCGGCTTTGCTGACTGAAACAATGAGTTGAAGCTTTCCAAATTGCGCCTCCCTATGTGTCAGGCGTTATCCGTTGAACGCGGTTTCGGAAGCGAAAGAGCCACGGTGTTGCCGTAGCACTCCCAGCACGGGGCTTCCCATTCCTGGTCGCCGCTGGGAAAGTGTGCGGTCATGCTGACTGCCCCCATGCCCTGACAGGCAGGGCATGAGGCGTTGGGCATGCTGGTAACCGCTGTGACTTTTTTCGCCATGCGCTATTCCTTGAGCAGCTCCACGTCGAGGCAGAGCGACTGCAGCTCGCGGACGAGGACGTTGAACGACTCGGGGAGACCCGGATCGTCCGGGACCTCGCCTTTGACGATGGCCTCGTAGATCTTCGAGCGGCCTTCGACGTCGTCCGATTTCGAAGTGAGCAGTTCCTGCAGCGTGTACGCGGCTCCATATGCTTCGAGGGCCCAGACTTCCATTTCTCCGAAGCGCTGGCCGCCGAACTGGGCTTTTCCGCCGAGGGGCTGCTGGGTGATGAGCGAATACGGTCCGATCGAACGGGCGTGAATTTTGTCGTCGACCAGATGCGAGAGCTTGAGCATGTAGATGTAGCCGACGCAGACGCGCTGCTCGAACTGCTCGCCGGTCATACCGTCGAAGAGCGGCGTCTTGCCGTCGTCGGGGAGAGCGGCCGCCTTGAGCTGGGCCTTGATCTCCGACTCGATGGCACCGTCGAACACGGGCGTCGAGAAGTAGAGGCCGAGGGTGCGCGCGGCCCATCCGAGGTGCGTCTCGAGAATCTGACCGACGTTCATACGCGATGGAACGCCGAGCGGGTTGAGCACGATCTCGACCGGTGTGCCATCCGGCAGGTACGGCATGTCCTCCTCGGGGAGGATGCGGCTGATGACGCCCTTGTTGCCGTGGCGTCCGGCCATCTTGTCGCCGACACTCAGCTTGCGCTTCATGGCGACGTAGACCTTGATCATCTTGATGACACCCGGCGGGAGCTCGTCGCCCTTCTGGAGGTCTTCGCGACGCTCCTCGGCTTTCTGCTCCAGGACGCGGATGCGGTTCTCGGCGCGCTCGACGAACATACGGATGGTCTCGCGCGTCTCTTCATCGACCGGCAGCGCCAGCAGCTCGCGGCGCGAGAGGCGGCCCACCGTCTCGCGCGACGCCGTCTCGCCCTTGCCGACGAGCGTCTCGCCCGTGCGGAAGTCGACCACGTCGCGCTGCAGCTTCTTGTCGCTGAGGACGTCGCCGATGCGCTTGTTGCGCGCGTCGGTGATGATGCGGATCTCGTCCTGGATGTTGCGGTTCATCCGCTCGATCTCGCCCTCTTCGATCGACTTGGCGCGAAGGTCCTTCTCCACGCCCTTGCGCGAGAAGATCTTCACATCGACGACCGTGCCTTCGATACCGGGAGGCGTCTTGAGCGATGCGTCGCGGACGTCGCCGGCCTTCTCGCCGAAGATGGCGCGGAGCAGCTTCTCTTCGGGAGTGAGCTGCGTCTCGCCCTTCGGCGTGACTTTGCCGACCAGGATGTCGCCCTGCTTGACCGTCGCGCCGATGCGGACGATGCCGGACTCGTCGAGATCGCGCAGAGCGCCTTCGCTGACGTTCGGGATGTCGCGCGTGATCTCCTCGGGACCGAGCTTGGTGTCGCGGGCTTCGATCTCGAACTCTTCGATGTGGATCGAGGTGTAGTAGTCCTCTTTGGCCAGCTTCTCGGAGACCAGGATGGCGTCCTCGAAGTTGTTGCCGCGCCATGGCATGAAGGCGACGAGGATGTTGCGCCCGAGGGCCAGCTCTCCGGCATCGGTGCAGGGACCGTCGGCCAGGACCTGGCCCTTGCGGACCCGCTGCCCTTCGCGGACGTTCGGCTTCTGCGTGATGCAGGTGTTCTGGTTGGAGCGCTTGAACTTGATAAGCTGATAGATGTCGGCGCCGAACTCCTTCGTCTCGCCGGTCTCCTGATCTTCCGCTTCGACGCGAACGATGATGCGGTTGGAGTCGACCAGATCGACGACCCCGCCGCGCTTGCAGAGGATCACGGCACCGGAGTCGCGGGCCACGATGTTCTCCATGCCGGTGCCGACGAGCGGCGAATCGGTACGAAGAAGCGGAACGGACTGGCGCTGCATGTTGGCGCCCATGAGGGCGCGGTTGGCATCGTCGTTCTCGAGGAACGGAACGAGCGAGGCGGCCACGGAGACGAGCTGCTTCGGCGAGACGTCGATGAAGTCGACTTTTTCTTTTTCGATTGAGACGAAGTCGCCGGACTGCCGGGCGATGACGCGGTCGTGAACGAGATTGCCTTCCTCATCCATGACCACGTTCGCCTGCGCGATCGTGTAGCGCTCTTCATCCCACGCGGAGAGGTAGAACGCGTACGGCTCGGCTTCGGCGAGCTGAAGCTGGCCCTTGCGCGATTTGGCCGCGGCGTTCTCTTTGCCGATGCGGTTGTTTTCTTTCTGCAGGTCGCGCTTCTCGACGATCTGGCTGAGCGTGAAGCTGGAGTCGCCGACCTTCACGATCCGGTAGTGATCGAGCACGCGGCCGTCTTCGACCTTCTTGTACGGACTCTCGATGAAGCCGTACTCGTTGATGCGGGCGTAGCACGCCAGCGACGAGATCAGACCGATGTTCGGACCTTCGGGCGTCTCGATCGGGCAGATACGACCGTAGTGCGTCGGGTGAACGTCGCGGACTTCGAATCCGGCGCGCTCGCGGGAGAGACCGCCCGGTCCGAGGGCTGACAGACGCCGCTTGTGCGTGACTTCCGACAGCGGATTGGTCTGATCCATGAACTGCGAGAGCTGCGACGATCCGAAGAACTCCTTGATGGCCGCGATGACCGGCTTGGAGTTGATCAGGTCGTGCGGCATGGCCGAGTCGATGTCCTGATGCACCGACATCTTCTCTTTGATGGCCCGCTCCATACGGACGAGACCGATGCGGAACTGGTTCTCGAGTAGCTCGCCAACGGCGCGAACACGGCGGTTGCCGAGGTTGTCGATATCGTCGACGCGGCCGACGTCCTTGCGGAGGCGGAGCAGGTAGTTGATGACGACGAAGAAGTCTTCGGCCGACATCGTCTTCTGCGTGACCGGCGAGTCGAGGTCGAGCTTGATGTTGAACTTGAAACGGCCGACGCGCGAGAAGTCGTACTTGCGGGCGTCGAAGAACATCCCTTCGAAGAGGGCCTTGGCCGACTCGAGGGTCGGAGGATCGCCCGGGCGCATGCGGCGATAAATCTCGATGATCGCGGCCTCGAACGACTTCGACGTGTCCTTGCGGACCGTGTTGAGCAGGATGTCGGAGACGAGATCCCACTCCGGGAAGATGACGTCGACCGACTCGACCTCGTGCGCGCGAAGGACGTCGGCCCAGTCGGCCGGCAGGTTCTCGCTCGCTTCGAAGAGGACCTCGCCGCTGTTGACGTCGACGACGTCGGAGAGGAAGACGGCCTTGTCCATGGCCGCGAAGTCGACCTTGGCCGAGGCTTCGTTGTGCTTGGTCAGCGCATCGGCCATCTTCTGGTCGAGCTTGACGCCGGCAAACACGGTGCGCACGGTGCGGCGGCCGCGGATGGAGTGACGCTCCTTCGCTTCTTCCTGATCGAGGACGCGGCGGTCAAACGACAGGGTGACCTGATCGCCGGTGATCCTGGCCTTGATCGGCGTGTAGAACTGGCGAAGGATCTCTTCGTCGGTGGTCAGGCCGAGGGCGCGCAGGAAGACCGAGCCGAGGAACTTGCGCTTCCGGTCGATGCGAACGTAGAGGATGTTCTTCTGGTCGTACTCGAACTCCACCCAGGAGCCGCGGTACGGGATGATCTTGGCAAGGAAGGTGTGGGCCGATTCCTTGGTGAAGAAGACGCCCGGCGACCTATGGAGCTGCGAGACGATGACGCGCTCGGTGCCATTGATGATGAACGTTCCGTTGTCCGTCATCAGGGGGATGTCGCCGAAGAAGACTTCCTCTTCCTTGGCGTCGCGCATGTGCTTGACGCCGGTGTCGGGATCCTTGTCGTAGACGAAGAGGCGGAAGGTGACCTTCAGCGGAACGCTGTAGCTCATCCCGCGCTCCTGGCACTCTTCGACGCTGTACTTCATCTGCAGGTCGACGGGGTTACCGCAGATGTCGCAGATCTCGACGCGGTTCTTGTTGATCACGCCGCACTTCTGGCAGCCGACCGTCTCTTCGTGCGGGTGATCGGTGATGATCTTCGAGCCGCAGTTCGCGCAGGTCATGCGCAGGTGCTCGAGGCCCTTGAGGGAGCCGCATTTGCACTCCCAGTTCCCGATCGCGAATTTCACGAAGTCGAGCGAGCAGGTCTCCCGGAAGTCGCTGAAGGGGAAGACGCTGGTGAAGACCGACTGCAATCCGGTGTCTTCACGCTCCTCGGGGAGGAGGTTCATCTGCAGGAACCTGTCATACGACTTGCGCTGCACGTCGATGAGATTCGGCAACGCCATGTAACTCCGGATCTTGGAGAAGTCATGGCGAACCGGTTCCTGTTTCGGCAGGGAGGATCCGTTCATTCAATTGCTCCTTTGGGCCGCGGCGTGGCAACGGCGGCAATTCCGAGCGGAGCGAGTGGACGGCAAAAGGCCGCATGGCAGAAGGCTCTGCCCTGCGACCGTCGGTTGCGGTCCACGCACACCGGGTTCGTCACTGCGTTAGTTGTGATGACGCGCCCTCAATGAGAATTTCGTAGGCGAGTCCCGCCGCAGGCAACGCGGCAGGGTGGATTCGCGAGGATTGTGAGCTATAGGAAAGGGCCGCTCCCCCCCTTTCCAGCTCAGGGATGACTCGTGCAATCTGGAAAAAGCAATTTCCGGACGGGACATTCCGCCCCGTCCGGATTTCTTCTGTTACGAGATCCTTCGGCCGCCCTTCGTCGCCACTTGGCTCCTCAGGGCATGCTATGCGGCCTCAGGATGACCCATCAAATAGCTGAGCTATTTGATGGTCACCTTGGCGCCGGCCTCTTCAAACTTCTTCTTGATGTTCTCAGCCTCTTCCTTCGAGACCGCTTCCTTGACGGTCGCCGGAGCGGCCTCAACGAGGTCCTTCGCTTCCTTCAGACCCAGGCTGGTCACTTCGCGTACGGCCTTGATTACGTTGATCTTCTTGTCGCCGACCTCGCTCAGAATGACGGCGAACTCGGTCTGCACCTCGGCCGGAGCCGCTGCTGCTGCCGGGCCCGCCGACGCTGCCGGGGCGGCAGCCGCCGCGGCCGACACGCCGAAGCGATCTTCCAGTGCTTTGACCAGGTTCGAGAGGTCCAGCACCGACATCGTCTCAATCTGCTTCACGAAATCTTCAGTCGAAATAGCCATTTCAGCCTCCAAATAGTGTTGAATCGTTCAATCTCGTGCGCCGGGCCTACAAGGCAAAGCGCGAATTCTTACTAAGCGTTTGCCTCGGTCTCGGTTGCCTCGGATGCCGCCGCTTCGGCGCTCCCACCCTTCTGCTTGGCGATCTCGCTGATGACCACCGCCAGGTTGCGGATGTTCGCCTGCAGCACGATCGCCAGTCCGCGGATCGGAGCCTGCATCACGTACAACAGTTTCGCGATCAGCTCGTTGCGCGACGGCAGATTGGCGATGGCCTGGATCTGGTCCGCCGGCACGATCTGCCCGTTGAGCATGGCGCCCTTGAACGAGATCGTCGGAACGTCTTTGGCGAACTTCGTCAGCGCCTTGGCCAGCGCCACGGCGTCGGTGCGGTTGAACGCCACCGCGGTCGGGCCGCTGAACTGATCCTTGAGCGCCGTCAGCGGTGAGTCTTTCACCGCGATGAGAGCCAGGGTGTTCTTGACGACGACGTACGTCGAGTTGGTGTCGCGGACCTGGCGCCGCAGTTCGGTGACCTGGGGAACGGTGATGCCTTTGAAGGCGATCACGAACGCGTTCGTGGCTTTGCCGATGCCTTCGCCGAGCTCGGAGATCGCTGCTGCTTTATCTTCGCGATTCATGCTCCCTCCTCACTCTGCTTTCGCCTCGGCCACGGCCGTGTCGATCGAGATCGAGGGGCTCATCGTGGACGAGATGTAGATGGTGCGGACGTACTTGCCCTTCGCCGCGGGCGGCTTGGCTTTACGCACCGCGTTGATGATGCTGGCGGCGTTGTCGCGAAGCTGATCCGCGGAGAACGAGATCTTTCCGACCGGAACGTGGATGATCGACGTCTTGTCGACGCGGAACTCCACCTTACCGGCCTTGATCTCGGAGATTGCTTTGGCGACGTCGAACGTGACGGTGCCGGTCTTCGGGTTCGGCATCAGACCCCGAGGTCCGAGGACTTTGCCGAGCTTACCGACCGAACGCATCATGTCCGGCGTGGCGATGACGGCGTCGAAATCCGTCCAGCCACCCTGGATCTTCTCGACGATGTCGTCTCCGCCCACCATGTCAGCGCCGGCTTCCTGAGCCTCGCGCTGTTTGTCGCCCTGTGCGATCACGAGCACACGCTTGGACTGTCCGGTACCGTGCGGGAGCACGGTGGTACCGCGGACCATCTGATCGGCGTGCTTGGGATCGACTCCGAGAAGCATCGACAGCTCGACCGTCTCGTTGAACTTGGCGAACGCGATCTGTTTGAGCAGACCGAACGCTTCATCCAGCAGATACGGCCGCTGTTCGACCTTCTCGAACGCTGCACGGTACTTCTTGCCGTGTTTGGCCAATTTCACCTCCGTAGTAATAACGGCTCTTGCGAGCCTCCTACTTGTTTGCCGCAGCCACACGCTGCGGCGACTTGGTTACTGAGTTGCTGGGTTGCTAAGTTGCAAGGTTGCTGAGGTGTGGTTTGACTCAGCAACCTTGCAACCCAGCAACCATGCAACTCTTGCTATCCGGTTACTTCCAGACCCATCGACCGTGCGGTGCCTTCGACGGTACGAACGGCCGCTTCCAGCGACGCGGCGTTGAGGTCGGGCATCTTGGTCTTGGCGATCTCTTCGACCTGTTTGCGGGTGACGCTGCCGACCTTGGTCTTGTTCGGCACGCCTGAGCCCTTGGGGATCCCGGCCGCTTTGAGCAGCAGGATGGCCGCGGGGGGCGTCTTGGTGATGAACGTGAAGGTGCGGTCGGAGAAGACGGTGATGACCACCGGGATGATCAGCCCCTGCTGCCCCTGCGTCCGCGCGTTGAACGTCTTGCAGAACTCCATGATGTTCACGCCGTGCTGGCCGAGGGCCGGGCCGACCGGGGGAGCCGGTGTCGCCGCGCCGGCGGGAATCTGAAGCTTGATGTATCCGGTGATTTTCTTAGCCATTTCCGAGTCCTTTGAAAACTATCGTTTCTGTGTTGCCGCGCCGCCGCCCTGCTCTTCGCTGGGATCGAAACGCGCGACCTGCAGGAAGTCGAGCTCGACCGGCGTCGAACGGCCGAAGATCGTGACCATGACCTTCAGGGTGTTGCGGTCGAGATTGACCTCTTCGACGACGCCGGTGAAGTTCGAGAACGGCCCGTCGATGATGCGTACATGCTCGCCGTGCTCGTAAACGTGCTTCGGCTTCGGTTTCTCTTTGGTGGTGACGACCTGCGTCAGGATCTGGTCGACTTCTTCCGGCGTCAGCGGGGTCGGCTTCTTGCCGGTGCCGACGAAGCCGGTGACCTTCGGGGTGTTCTTCACGAGATGCCAGGCATCGTCGGCCATGTCCATCTCGACCAGGATGTAGCCGGGAAAGAACTTCCTCTGGACCTCGCGCTTCTTGCCGCCCTTCATCTCGATGAGCGTTTCGGTCGGGATCTTGATCTCGCCGAACTTGGCCCGCATGCCGAGGGCCTCGATGCGCTGGTTGAGGTTCTCCCGCACCCGCTCCTCGAAGCCGGAGTAGGTGTGGACGATGTACCACTGCTTCTGTCCGGTTTCGACCATCGTTAGGTGCTCGCTCCGAACCTGTGGAAGAGGAAGTCGATCAACTTGAAGAAGATGAGGTCGCATCCCCAGAGATAGACGGCGAAGATGATGGTGGAAATGATGACCACGACCGTCGTCCCGACCACCTCGGGACGGCCGGGCCAGGTGACCTTCTTCATCTCCGAGTTGGTGTCACGGAAAAATTCGCGCGTGGTCAGCCACCACTCGCGCGGCCTGGCGATGACTGAGTTTTCTTTGTCTGATTCCATCGATACCCCGAAATGCTGACAGCTTTCAGCCCTCAGCATTCCACGGCTCGTTGCCGCCGGGGAAGGTTGAGAGCTGAACGCTGAACTGAGATGTTGGCAGGCCAAGAGGGATTTGAACCCCCAACCTGCGGTTTTGGAGACCGCTGCTCTGCCAGTTGAGCTATTGGCCTGCAAGTGCCGCAAAAGCCTGCAAAAGCGGGCTTAACGCGACTTATTCCTTCGTCCAGATCCTTCGGCGCGCTTCGCCGCCTCAGGATACGTGCTTCGCCTTACTTCGACTCCCGATGGGGAGTGTGCTTCCGGTCGTGACGGCAGAACTTCTTCAGTTCCAGCTTCTCCGTCATGGTCTTCTTGTTCTTCGTCGTCGTGTAGTTCCGACGTTTGCACTCGGTACACTGGAGGGTGATGATTTCTCTGCCTGCGCGCGCCATGTCTTGCTACTCCGCTTGTGACGTTAGATGGAGCCCTCTGCGAGAGTTGAACTCGCGACCCCGTCCTTACCAAGGACGTGCTCTACCCCTGAGCTAAGAGGGCTTACTCGAAGTCAGAAGGCAGAGGGCAGAAGGCAGAAGTGTTCTCCGCCGTTTGCCTTGTCATCCAACCCCTTTACTCGCTTTCCTACGAGACGCTCGCTCTCGCGCCGCCTCCTTCTGCCTTCTGCTTTCTGCCTTCCGACTTTGGAGCGGGAGACGGGGCTCGAACCCGCGACCAACAGCTTGGAAGGCTGTGACTCTACCAACTGAGTTACTCCCGCTTTTGAAGTCAGAAGTCAGAAGGCAGAAATCAGAAGTGAATCCGCATCACTTCTGCCTTCTGCTTTCTGCCTTCTGACTTCCAAATATGGTGGAGAGAGGAGGGTTCGAACCTCCGTAGGTCGTTTGACCGGCAGATTTACAGTCTGCTGCTTTTAACCACTCAGCCATCTCTCCATGCTCGTCCGCTGGAGCTGGCGACGGGACTCGAACCCGCGACCTGCTGATTACAAATCAGCTGCTCTACCAACTGAGCTATGCCAGCACCAAACCGCTAGATTTCAAAGACACAAACAGCCTGTCGACGCTAAGCAAAAGGGTAGAGCTCAGACGGCGGAGGCCGAGGAACCGTGGGTTATAGCAAATGGCCAAACGGTACGCAAGAGGGAAGTTATTTCGCCCCACCCTGCTGCCGCTTTACCTCGTAGCAAAGCACGGCCGCTGCCGTGGCCACGTTGAACGATTCGACGTGACCGGTCATCGGGATCGTGACGACGCGGTCGCAGTGCTCGAGGACGTTGCGGCGGATCCCCTTCCCCTCGTTTCCGACGACGAGCGCGACCTTGCCGCGGAAGTCGATGGCGTCGGGCCGGTCGCCCTTCTCCGCGGCGGCGTAGATCCAGTAGCCGGCGGCCTTGAGGGTCTCGATGGCGCGCGAGAGGTTCGTCACTTCCGCCACCGGTACCCATTCCGAGGCACCGGCTGAGGCTTTGACGGCAACCGGCGTGAGGCCGACGCTGTCATGCTGCGGGATGACGACCAGATCGACCCCGAAACCGTCCGCAACGCGGAGGATGGCCCCGAAGTTCTGCGGGTCGGTGATGGAGTCGAGGATGAGCACGAAGGTGGTGGCCGCGTTTGCCACGACGTCGTCGAAGTCCGCATACGCGGTCTCCGAGACCTCGGCGACCACCCCGTTGTGCACCCCGCGCCCAGCCAGCCGGTCGATCTGATCGATGGCCAGATTCCGCACCGCCACCCCCGCCCGCTTCGCCTCCCCGATCAACCGCTGATGCCGCGCCGTCTCCTCCCGCGCCACCCCGATGTAGCGAATGCGCTCCGCGTGCGAACGGATTGCCTCGAGGACGGGATTGACGCCGTAGATGATCATGTCGCGCGCACCAGCCGCCTCGCCATCAGCGGTCCTTCGTAGATGAAGCCGGTATATACCTGAACCAGGTCCGCGCCGGCCGTTAACTTCGCGCGGACGTCGGCGGCGGTGAAGATGCCGCCGACTCCGACGAGTGGAAACGTCGGACCGACTCGTTTGCGCACGCGCGCGAGGATCGACGTTGACGGCTCCATGAGCGCGGCGCCCGAGAGGCCGCCGGCCTCGGATGCGGGAAACGGGCGGGCAACGGTCGTGTTCGTGCAGATCATGCCGCGGGCGCGGTTGACGCAGACGTCGCAGATCTCGGCGAGCATGGCGTCGTCGACGTCCGGTGCGATTTTCACCAGGGCGGGGCCGACGGCGGTGAGGATGCGTTCCAGATGCTCGGGGCGCTGGAGCTCGCGCAGCGACGGCGTGTTGGGCGAGGAGAGATTGACCACGACCGCGTCGGCGAAGGGGGCGAGCTTCGCGGCGCAGGCGCCGTAGTCGTCGGCGGCGGCATCGATCGGCACGTCGCGATTCTTGCCGATGTTGACGAATAACGGGACGGTTCGCTGCCACGATTTCAGCCGCGCCGCGACGGCATCGGCGCCGTCGTTGTTGAAGCCGAGGCGGTTGATGAGGGCCTTGTGCTCGGGGTAACGGAAGAGGCGGGGACGGGGATTGCCGGGCTGCGGGCGGAGCGTGACCGTGCCCACTTCGACGAAGCCGAAACCGAGGGCGGCCAGCATCGGCATCAGCAGGCCGTTCTTGTCGAAGCCGGCGGCGATTCCGATCGGTGAGGGGAAGCTCAGTCCCATCACCTCGCGGCGCGCGGACGCGGGAGGGGCGCAGAGGTGCTCGATGGCGTGCAGCACCAGCGGGATCTTCTGCAACGCGATCATCTGCCGCACGGTCAGCTCGTGCGCGTCTTCAGCGTCGAGCAGGAACAGCAGCTTGCGGATCAGCGAATACATAGTTCGGCGCGCGCGAGCGGTGAGAGCACGCGCGGATCCGACTGGCCGGCCCGCGCCAGCAGCGGGATGGCGCGGACCAGCTCAGGGCCATGATCCATACCGGTCAACATCAACCGCAGCGGCATGAAGAGCTCCTTCCCTTTGAGACCGGTGGACTTCTTCAACCGCTCGTTCATCGCCTTGACGGCCTCGGCATCTCGCGGCTCGCCGTTCTCGCGCAGATCGGCAGCGACCGCTGTCGCGAACGCGCGATCGATCTCCGGCGGCGTGTAATCGGTCACGAAGCGGATGACCTCGGCGAACTGGGGCAGCAGGTGCACCGAGGTCTTCACGACGTCGATGGCCTCCTCGAGCCATGGCGCATCGAAGCCGATCGCGTTCACCACGAGCGGCCGCAACGCGGAGGCGCTCAAGGCGTGGATGTACTGGCCGTTCAGCCATTCGAACTTCTGCGGGTCGAACACCGCCGGCGCGGAGTTCACCCGATCGAGCGTGAAGTTGGCGATGGCGTAGTCGCGATCGAATACATCCCGCCCGTCCGGCGCCGACCAGCCGAGGAGCGTGAGGTAGTTGACCATGGCATCGGCGAGGAAGCCGGCCTCCGCATACGCCGATACGGACGTCGCACCATGGCGTTTGGAGAGCTTGGTCCGGTCCTGCCCGAGGATCAGCGAGACGTGGGCGAAGCGCGGGATCGCCCACTCCATGGCCCGGTAGATCAGCACTTGGCGATGCGTATTCGTCAGATGCTCCTCGGCTCGGATAACGTCGGTGATCTCCATGTCGTGATCGTCGACGACGACGGAGAAGTTGTAGGTCGGCAGCCCATCGGAGCGGACGAGGATGAAGTCGCCGAGCGATTCGCGCTTCCAGGTCACCTCGCCGCGGATGGCGTCGTCGATGGTGACGTCGCCGTCGTCGGGGACGTGAAAACGGACGGCGTGCGGGACGCCTTCCTCGTCACGCCGGTTCAACCAGCACTTCAGGTCGTAGTGCGGCGGCCGATTCTCCGCCTCGGCGATCTTTCGCTTGGCTTCGAGCTCCTCCTCGGTGCAGTAACAGCGATAGGCGATGCCGCGCGCGATCAGTTCGCGGCCTACGTTTCCATAGCGCTCCACGCGCTCCGACTGCCGGTACGGCGCATGCGGCCCGCCGATGTCCGGTCCTTCGTCCCACAGAAGGCCAAGCCAGCGCAGATCGTCGAGGACCATCGTCTCCGACTCCGCTGTCGACCGTGCCTGGTCGGTGTCCTCGACGCGGATGATGAACGTCCCGCCATGATGCCTGGCGAAGAGCCAGTTGAAGATGGCCGTGCGCGCGCCGCCAACGTGGAGGTGGCCGGTGGGGGAAGGGGCGAAGCGGACGCGGATCATGCTTCTCTACTCTATCCTGAGCCTGCCGCTTCCCCTTCGATTCGAGACAGTCGACCGGGAGACTGGTACGTCCGAGGAAGGCATCGTTACGTCCGAGGAAGGCATCGTTACGTCCGAGGAAGGCATCGTTACCTTCGAGGAAGGCACCGTTACGTCCGACGAAGGCATCGTTACCTTCGAGGAAGGCATCGTTACGTCCGAGGAAGGCATCGTTACGTCCGAGGAAGGCATCGTTACCTTCCGAGGAAGGCACCGTTACGTCCGACGAAGGCATCGTTACCTTCGAGGAAGGCACCGTTACGTCCGACGAAGGCACCGTTGCCTTCGAGGAAGACACCGTTACGTCCGATTTACGCACGAATGCCTGAATTTCAGACAGCGATGTGCAGAATCTGGACAGAAATGTCCATGGCGGGCTTCTTGGATCAGTCGGAGCTGCTGATCAAAACCACCGCCATGGCACAAATCCCCTCTCCCCGACCGATGAACCCGAGGTGATCCGTCGTCGTCGCTTTCACGTTGACGTGACCGGCGGGGAGGTCGAGGAGACTGGCGATGTTCGCCTCCATGGCCTCGCGGAAGGGAGCCAGCTTCGGTCTCTCGGCGATGATGGTCACATCGACGTTGGCGATGTCGGCGTCCATCTCCACGACGGCACGTTTGGCCTCGGCGAGGAAGATCGTCGAGTCGGCATTCTTCCAACGGTCGTCGTCGGAGGGAAAGTACTGGCCGATGTCGCCGGCGCCGGCCGCGCCGAGGAGGGCGTCGGTGACGGCGTGGAGGACGGCGTCGGCGTCGGAGTGGCCGGCCAGGCCATCCGTTTCACTGATGCGCACGCCGCCGAGAATCAGCGGACGCGATTCATCGAAGGCATGAACGTCAACACCCTGGCCGACCCGGATCATGCGTCGCCCTCCCCGCCCCATTCAGCGTAAATCCGCTCGGCCATCACCAGATCCTCCGGCCGCGTGATCTTGAAGTTCATCGAATCGCCGCGAACGAGATGCACCCGGTGCCCGTACTTCGCCGCCAGCCCGGCCTCGTCGGTCGCGTCGGCATCCTCACGCGCGGCGCGCTCGATGATCTCGCGCAGGACGTCCACGCGAAAGCATTGCGGCGTCTGGGCGGCGACGAGCACACTGCGATCGAGTGTCGAGGCGATGGCGTCGTCCGCGATCAGATGGACGGTGTCGGGCAGCGAGATGCCCGGAAAGGCGGCACCGTGCGTGCGGGCGGCGTCGAGCGTGGCGTGGAAGGTATCGAGCGAAAAGAATGGGCGGACGGCATCGTGGACGGCGACGAGATCGAACTCATCGCCAGCAGCTTCCAGACCGCGTGTCACCGACTGCAGGCGCGTTGCGCCGCCGGCAACGAACTGCACGCGGTCGCCCGGCGAGCTTTTGACGGCGTCCAGCAGCATGTCCGCCACCGGCACGACCACGCGCGTGACGACGGGGTCGAAGAGAAACCGCTCGACGACGCGCTGCATGAGCGGCTTGCCCCCCAGCGGCAGGAACTGCTTCGGCACATCACCGCCGAAACGCGTACCGCTTCCGGCCGCGGGGATGATGACGAGGATGCGCTCCGGGTCAGGCATGCGGGAGCGGTCTCGCAGTCTCGCGGTTTCGCGGTCTCGCGGCGTTTGCACTTCCTACACGGCGAAGAATTACCGGCAACCTTAAATCGAGAGCCCTTCTCCCCCGCGGTTTCTTGCGGGGGAGAAGGTGCCGAAGGCGGATGAGGGGGCGCTTCACGCTGACGTAATTTGCGTATGCGCAGAATGGCAACGTGCAAGTGACGCCTTCAAGCGGTCTCGGACCGGCGTCGGTAGATCGCGCATACCGCGTATGCGCCCCCCTCATCCGCCTATCGGCACCTTCTCCCCCCGCAAAAAACCACGGGGGGAGAAGGGCTCTCGATGGAAAGGACTCGCGAGAGTGCAAGGGGCTGTGTTCGAGCGGTCTCGCGGTCTTGCGGTTTCGCGGTCTCGCGGCGTTCGGATTCATGTTCGGCGCAGGCACCGCGAGACCTCGCAACCGCGAGACCCCGTAACCGCGCTCGCGACCCCGCCTCATCACACCGCCATGATGTCGACTTCTTTGCTCTTCAGGATGTGGCCGACCTCGTCGATGTGCTTGTCGGTCATCTTCTGGATCTCGTCGAGGGCGCGCTTTTCATCGTCCTCGGAGATCTCGTGTCCTTTGAGCATCTTCTTGAGCTTGTCGTTGCCGTCGCGCCGCACCTGCCGGATGGCGGTTCGCGCTTCCTCGGACATGTGATGCGCTCTCTTCACCAACTCCTTGCGCCGCTCCTCGGTGAGCTGCGGGATGGGGATGCGGATCACCTTGCCGTCCGTCGCCGGATTCAGGCCGAGGTCCGAGTTGCGGATGGCCTTCTCCACGGCCGACACCATCGACTTATCCCACGGCTCGGCCACGATGAGCGACGCCTCGGGGACTTTGAGCGACGCCACCTGCGCGATCGGCGTCGGCGTGCCGTAGTAGTCGACCATGATGCCGTCGAGCATTCCGGCGTTGGCGCGCCCGGTGCGCAGCGTTTTGAACTCGCGGTGCAGCGCTTCGAGGGCGCCGTGCATACGGTGCTGGATGTCCTTGATTACATCGTTGATCATGGTTACCTCACGTCAAAATCAATCGCTGACCATCGAGCCGATGTCCTCGCCGAGGAGGGCGCGGCGGATATTGCCCGGCTCGCGAAGCGAAAAAATATAGATCGGAATGGAGCTGCCGCGCGCCAGGTCGATGGCGGTGGCGTCCATCACCTGCAGCCGTTCGGCGAGCACGCGCTGATAGTTCGCATGCGGGATCTTTGTCGCGTTCGGATCTTTTTCAGGATCCGAGGTGTAGATGCCGTCGACCTTCGTGGCCTTGAAGATGATCTCGCACTTCAATTC
>Ga0247680_1000155_pt1 | contig 26907 bp, 38 predicted proteins | sample CNK21_metaG_FD_182803 | JGI IMG/M metagenome (GOLD analysis project Ga0247680, IMG submission 182803) | Soil microbial communities from Purdue University Martell Research Forest, Indiana, United States - CNK21 | ecosystem: Environmental > Terrestrial > Soil > Temperate forest > Bulk soil...
GCCACCAAGACCGGCTGGGCTTCCGACGTCACCAGCGTTGCCCTCACGCCGGACGAGCGGGCCATCTATGAGCAGCAGGAGAAGGTCGGCCAGCGTGCCCAGGCCATCGCTTCGCGCGCCCTGGCGGAGCGCCTCGGGGACCTGATCCGCACCGACGGCATGGTGGCTGCGGCCCCCGTAGACCCGGTGCAGGACGTCATCGGCAAGCTCGCGGCCCTCAGCGCCGACCAGCTGGCCGCGCTGCGCGGCATCTTCGCCGCCGACCAGGCCGCCGCCGAGACGCAGGACGCGGCCCCGGCCAAGCGCGGCCCCGGCCGCCCCAAGAAGACCGACTCCGCCGAGTAGGAGGCGCCATGGGCCGCCCAGCCAATCGCTGCAAGCGGTGCGGCGGCCCACAGCGCGGCCGTTCCGGGCGCACGTCGGACATCGTCGCGTACTGCACGGTATGCAAAGAAGGCGTGTGTACCAAGCACTTGCGTGTCCGTGACAGCGAGTACGTGTGCACTAAGTGCGCCAAGGAGGCGTGAGCGATGCCCGTCTACTCCCCCCAGGGCTATCCGATCGCCGGTCCCGGTTCCCCCTATGTGACCCCTTCGATGCTCATGGCGAGCGCGACAGGAGTCAGCTGGTCCTCGATCGGCTCGCAGGCCTCGACCAGGCCGACGAGCGCACAGGTGTTCGCCGAGACGATGAACATCTGCCGCCGGGCCTCGGCGATGGCGGACTCGGCGACGAACACCGTGCTGCGCGCCACGGTGGACACGGAGCAGCTGACGGGGCCGGGCGACTTCAGGTTCCAGCTCCAGAACAGCACCGGACGGGCCAGGCTCCTGATGTCCCGCTCGCCGATCACGGGGGTGCTGGGCGGCCAGTGGACTCCGGCGGGGGCGTTCCCCGCGACGTGGACGCAGTTGCCCGCAACGGCCTTTCGGGTCGAGCGGCCGGTCATCGGCTCGTTCGGCTCGACGGCCCCTTCTGGCTCCGGCGACGGCGGCCAGTCGCTGCTGCTCCAGCCGGGCCAGGTCACCTGGCTGTTCGGCCGCAACAACGTGGACCTTCAGGTCACGTACGTCAACGGCTGGCCACATGCGACGCTCACGGCTCCCGCGACGGCGGGTGCGACGTCGGTCCAGGTCGATGACTGCACGGGGTGGGGGCCTCCTCCGGGAGCCACGACCGGCGCTTTCGGTACGATCTACGACCAGGGCCAGGAGGAGGCCGTCCTGTGCGTCGCATCCACTGCGACGCAGGGGCCCGGCACACTCACCCTCAATGCGCCGCTCCAGTTCGCGCACAACTACGGCACGATGGTCTCCACGATGCCCGGCACCATCCAGCAGGCGACGATCCTGTTCGCGGTGTCGCAGGCGATCGTGCGCGGTTCGACGGCGACCACCGTCCAGGCGGTACCTGGTTCCTCGGTGGGTCCGGGCGCGAGCATGAAGGACTTCGAGAAGGCCGCAAAGGAAATGCTGTCCCCTTACAAGAGGGTGGTGTAAGCCTCTTGCCTCTTGTGAGCATGCAGCAGTACTGCAAGGACCTGCTTGACGGCACGCCGATGCCGCTCGGGCTCGCCCCGATGCAGGCGTATATCACACCGCCGAACCCGGGTGTGGCCGAAGTCCCGACGCTGTACATCTGGGACGCGGAAGGCGAGGAGTCGCGCGAGTCGATGCCGCGTGCTGCGCCCGGTACGGCGTTCCTGACGACGGGCGCGTTCAAGTTCTTGCAGCACAAGATCGAGATGTACGTCACGATGGTGGACTACGCCGACGACGTGTCGGTGGACAGCAACTTCCCCGCCTGCGTCGATGCCGTCCTCGCCGTGCTGCGCAACACCAAGATGCCGATCCTCAACCGTGTCGATCCGGTCACCGGCGGCGTCTCGGACGTCACGATGATCGGCGAGCGGATACGCTGGCGCCAGGGCGTGCCGCGCTCACTCCAAGATCAGCGCATGTTGTGGCTAGTCTGCTGGCTTCAGATCGACCTGGTAGAGAAGATCCAGGCGTAGATATCCGGCGGCGGGTATGTCTTGGTTTTCGCATAGCATTTGGCTGCCGGACCCGCTTAGCGTATCACGAACGGAGTGATCACGTGGCCGGAATGCTGACCTTCACCTCCGACGCCCGCGCCGTCGAGACCCTCGGCTCCAGGTTCGAATGGATTTCCGCGAACGTCATGGCGGCCGAACTGATCCGCAGGCCCGTCCTCGCCGAACTCCAGCGCGAGACGCCGGTGGCGCAGAAGGTCATCAAGGGCGTCGAGCCGGGCAACCTGCGCGACACCATCAAGTCCGACATCCGCTCCGGCGCGGGCACGGTCTCCCTGCGCTACACCTCCGACGCCGACTACGCGGGCTTCGTTGTGGACGGCACCGGCCCGCACGAGATCGTCCCGCGCTCCGCGTCCGTCCTGCACTGGGTTGACACCCAGACCGGCGAAGACGTCTTCCGCCACCGCGTGTGGCACCCCGGTACGCAGCCCAACGACTTCCCGGGCCGCACCGCTGACCGTGTCCTGCCGTTGGTAGAAACGGCTTTCGCTTCAGTTTTCGAGAGGTTCTAATGCCCACCAAGACGCGCCTGGACACCGATGTCGAAGCTCCGGCAGATGCCCCGCCCGTGGCCGACGCGGTCCCGGCCGTGGAGGCTGCGGCCCCCGAGCCCGTGGCTGCGACTGCGGAAGAGTCCGAAGACCAGCGCCCCCACTCCGACGACCTCTGGCAGGCCGGGCCCTGGGTCGCGTTGACCTACACGGGCGACCCCAAGGTCTACATCCCGCTCGGCGAGCTCGCTTACGGCGACGTCCGCAACGTACCCGCCCCTCTCGCCGAGTCGTACCTCGCGACCCGCGATTTCGTTCCCGCAGCGGCCTGAAGACCCGCTCCCCCGACCCGTCGTGGCGTAATCCACGGGAAAGGTCTGTGTGCCCACTACGGTCGTCGAGCGCTGGGGCAGTCTGTCTGCCTGTGGAGTCGCCCGCGAAGTGACTTTCGGTACGCCGCTCACTCCGACGTCTTTCATTCCCATGACCGGCAATGAGCTTCAGCTCGATGTCGGCCTCTTCTCGCCGCACGTCATGTTCGGCCAGAAGGACTTGAACACCTTCCCGCTGTACGGCCAGTACAAGATGTCCGGCTCGGTCACCGCCCCGGCGTGGCCGACGAACGGCGCTACGTTCATCTCCGCTTCGATCGGCCCTGACGCGCAGGCGGGTTACGGTGTCGCCGCTCCGACGCCGACCACTTCGACGTCTAATACGGTGGCCAGCCCCACTACGGCGGGCGCAACCACGGTCACGTTGACCTCCGCCACCGGTTTCGCGGCGGGCCAGCAGTTGGCGATCGACACTGGCGGCCTGCTGGAGATCCGCAAGATCGCCAGCGTCGCCACCAACACCCTGACGCTTTCCGACGCGCTGACGTTCGCGCACGCCGCAGGCGTCGCTGCGGTGACCGGCGCGGCGACCACGACGCTCAACGGCGCGGTGTCGGCGAACGCCGGAACGGTGATCGTCACCTCCGCAGCGGGTATCAGCATCAACTCGATCATCCAGATCGACATCAACAGCGTGGCTGGCACGACGACGTCCGAGATCCGCAAGGTCACGGCGATCTCCACCAACACCTTGACGCTCGACGTCCCGGTGGTGTACGCCCACGGCAACGGGGCGAACGTCTGGCTTGTGGGCGCACCGTACTTCCACAACATCCAGCAGGCGAACGTTCTCAGCAGCCTGACGGTCGAGAAGAACCTGGGCAACTTCGAGTCGCTCCAGTTCGCCGGGTGCCGGGTCAACAAGCTCGGCATCAGCATGACGGCGACCAACACCGAGGGCACGCTTACGGCGGACCTGATCGCGAAGTCCGTCGCGGTCCTGTCCACGCCGTCGGCTATCGCGATCACGCCCGAGTCGCCGTGGGTGTTCGCGGAGTCCACGGTCAACCTGTTCAACCAGGTCGTGGCGCAGGCGATCAGCGTCGAGGTCAACATCGAGAACGGTGTCAAGGACACCTACACGATGAACTCCTCGCACAACCCGCAGTTCCTCACGCCGGTCACGCGCGCCATCATGGGCAAGATCGACGTGGTCTTCACCTCGCTGGACGACGCGACGTGGGGTTACTACAACCAGATGGTCGCGGGCACGAGCGGTCCGCTGACGCTGTCTTTCGCGCACCCCACGACGGGCGGCTCGATGACGATCTACCTGCCGAAGGTGGTCCTGGCTAAGACCCCTGATTCGGTAAAAATGGAGGATATTATCACTACCTCCATCGAGTGGACCGCGTTTCTGAACATCGCCACGCTCCAGACGATCAGCGCGTTCCTGCTCAACCAGTCCTACCTGGCCGTATAAGCGGCCTGAGACGCCCGGCGGCGTATGAAGATTGGGTTTCGGCGCACCTTTAGCCGCCGGGCGTCATTAACGTATCACATACTCACGAGTAAGGACACTGCCTGTGGATGTCAGCCCCTACGAGGGCACCGTCGAGGTGCGTATCGGCGATAGCGGCATCGTCGTGATGCGCGAACGCATTCCCGGCGGCGACCGCGAGCACGCCGATAAGGTCCGCATGCGAATTAGCACCAGCGCCAAGGCCCGCACGACCGACTCGAAGATCGCGGCCGAGGACATGTCCGTCTCCACCGAGATGGACGAGGCAGCCTACCACCTGGCGCTGCTCGACGCGTTCATCGTGTCGTGGAACCTGACGCGCCACGGCGTCCTGATCCCGCTCACGCCCGCCCCCGTACGGGAAGCGTCCATCAGGGGTCTGCCGGACCCGCTCTACACGCCGCTGGTCAAGAAGGCCCTGGAGCTGGTGGAGGCCGCGTCGCGTACGACGGAAGACCAGGTCCAGTTTCAGCCTGGCAGTGGTGACGGCGGCGCGCACCGGGTCCACATCTGATCCACGGATCGTGCGCATCTGGCTGCGTCGGGCGTTCTGGAAGAACTTCGGGACCAACCTGGACGACGCTTGGAGCCATTGGCCCGAGCAGGAGTTCCAGGATGCTGTCAGCGTCCTGAACTCCGAGGCCCAGGCGTCGCGCACCGGCTCTGGCGGGGGCGGCTCCATCCCGGCGGAGACCACGCAGGCGAACTTCGACGCGCTGCCGCGTATACCACGCCCGGAAGAACCCCCGCAGGAACCACCACCGGCGTAACAGGGGGTTGTCATGGCGGACCGCACGACCCGCGTCCTGCTGGAGATCATGGCGCTGGACAAGGCGACTGCGGTCCTCGGCTCGATGATGACCTCGCTCCAGGCCTGGGCCGACAAGATGAACGCCGTCGGCGAAGAGACGCAGCTGACCTCTGAGCAGCTCGAAGTCGCACAGGTGCGTCTCCAGGGCGCTTCGGACGCCTATGCCGTGTCCCTGGAGGCTCAGGCCACTGCACTGGGCAAGCTCGAAGCAGCCCAGGCCACGGTCGTCGAGAGCCAGCAGGCCGCTGTGAGCGCCCAGCTGGAGGCGCAGCGCGCCGCCGAGGAGGCCGCTGTCGCCACAGGCGCGGAGGCGGCCTCGCTGGAGGCGTACGCCACGACGGCCACAAGGGTGGCCGCAGAGACGGCCGCAGCGGTGCAGGCCTCCGTCACCGAGCAGGTCGCCGCCTACGACCGGCTGATGGCCGCCGACGCCCTCGTGGCGAAGCGGGCGCGGCAGACCGCCGACGCGCAGATCGCGGGCAACGAGGAGACCGATGCTTCCACGGTGAAGCTCGGCAAACTGGGCCCGGCGCTGCTGGCCACCGGTCTCGCGATCGGCTATCTGGGCACGAAGTCCGTGGAGTCGGCCGCGAATTTCCAGACGCTGATGACGAAGCTCGTCACGTCTGCCGGTGAGTCCAAGGACGCCCTCACGGCCGTGAGCCAGGGCGTGCTGAACGTCTCGACCATGACGGGCACTTCGGCCGACGAGCTGGCCAAGGCCTTGTACTACGTGGACTCCGCAGGTTTCCACAGCGCCCAGTCCATCACGATCCTGACGGCCGCCGCCAAGGGCGCCAAGGACGAGATGGCGAATACCGCCGACGTCACCAACGCGTTGACGACGGTCATGACGAACTACCACCTGAGCGCCGACCAGGCGACGATGGTCATGAACCAGATGATCACCGCCGTGTCCCTGGGTAAGACCAACCTCCAGGAGTACTCGGTCGCCCTCGCCCAGGTGCTCCCGCTGGCCGCCGCCGCAGGCGTGTCGTTCGGCGAGGTCGGCGGAGCCATGTCCACGATGACCGCGAAGGGCATGACCGCCCAGCAGGCCGCGCAGGACCTGGCGTTCTCGATCCGCTCGCTCCAGGGGCCGAACGGCCAGGCCGTCAAGGAGATGGAGCAGCTCGGGCTCTCGGCGACGCAGGTCCAGCAGTCTCTCGGCAAGAACGGCTTGGTCAACACGTTCATTGAGCTCCAGAACGCGATCACCAGCCACATGGGCCCGGCGGGCACCGTGGTCATGGACGCGTTCAACAAGTCCAAGACGGCCGCCGCCGACGCCAAGCGGATGTTCGACGCGCTGCCCGCTTCCCTTCAGGGGCTGGCCTCGAAGCTGGAGAACGGCACGATCAGCGCCAACAACTGGCGCCTGGCGATCCGCAACCTGTCTCCCGACCAGCAGAAGCTGATGCAGGAGTTCGCCACGATGCAGACGAACGCGGACGGCTTCAACAGCTTCCTGCGTTCCGGCGCCCCGGCCGCGCAGTCGTACACCGCTGCCATGCAGAAGATGATGGGCGGCGCGGCGGGCCTGAACACCGCCTTGATGCTCACCAGCGGCAAGGGTTTGCAGACTTTCGAGAGCAACGTGGCGGCCGTCACGGGCGTCACCAAGAAGGCGAACACCGAGGTTGACGGCTGGGCGGAGATGCAGGGCACGTTCAACCAGCGTATGGCCGAGGCCAAGCAGGCGCTGGCCAACATGGGTATCGCCATCGGCACCGCCCTGCTGCCGCCGTTGACGAAGCTCGTGACCATGATCGTCGGTTTCTTGGCGCCGATCGCGACGTGGATCTCCCATAACCAGAAACTGGCGGCAGCTGTTCTGCTGCTGGCCGGTTCGATGGTCACAATCATCGGCGTGACACTCACGGTGATCAAGGTCATCGGGTTGACGAAGGCCGCGATGGAGGGCCTCGGCAAGGCCATGACGTATGTGGCGGAAAATCCGATCATTCTCGCGATCTTGGCGCTCATCGTGGTCGTCTACCTTCTGATCACGCACTGGCAGCAGGTCAAGAAGGTCCTGGCCGACGTGTGGGGCTGGATGAAGGTCGCGGCGAAGGACGTCGCCGATTTCTTCAAGCGCATTTGGGACGACGTCTCCAAGTTCACCAAGCGCATTTGGGACGACATCGCCAACTACTTCAAGCAGGCGTGGGCCGGATTCAAGATCATCTGGAATGCGACCGGCGGAAAACTCGTCGCAGAGGTCGAACACGCCTGGGATGTCGTCTCGACGTCGTTCAAGAACGAGTGGGACAAGATCTCCGCAGACCTCTCCCAGATCTGGGGCGAACTCACCACCCTCTGGAACGACACGGGCGGCGCCATCGTCGGCTACATCACCAGCAACTGGGACGAGATCAAGGCCATCACGTCCGACATCTGGCACTCGATCTTCGACCCGATCAAGAAGGCCTTCGACGTCATCATGACGATCGTCAAGGCTTACCTCCAGGTCATGGAAGGCATCCTCAAGGGAGCCTGGGACGTCATCCGGCTGTACCTCCAGTTCGCCTGGGACCTGATCAAGGGCGTCCTCAAGGCGGCATGGGACTTCATGTCCGGCGTCGTAAAGCTGTACGTCGATGTCATCTGGGGAATCATCAAGGCCGGATTCGACCTGGTCCTGGGCGTCTTCGAAACGGTGTGGGACACGATCAAGGGCGTCATCAACACCGCCCTCGACTTCATCAAGGATATCCTCAAGGTGTTCATCGACCTGATCACCGGCAAGTGGCACCAGCTGTGGGTCGATATCGCGAAGACCGCCGTCGACTTCGTCAACAACGTGAAGTCGCTTTTCTCGGCGGTCATCAACGACACGAAGAAAGCCGTGGTCGATGGGGCCAAGTCCATCTGGGACGGCTTCGTCAGCGGCATCGAGGCGGCGCTCAGCGGCATCGGCAAAGCTCTCAAAGACGTCTACAACGCCGTCGTGGGAGCGTTCAAGGACGCCATCCACTGGCTTGAGCAGGCCGCCAAGGATGTCGTCAACGGTTTCATCAACGGCATCAAGTCCATGCTCGGCGTCGTGGCGAGCGCCGCCGGAAGCGTCGGCGACACCCTGCTGAAGGGCGTCAAGAGCGCCCTGGGTATCAGCTCTCCGTCGAAGGCGTTCCACGGCCTGGGCATCAACGCCATGGAGGGCCTCGCCAGCGGCATCAACGCGACCGCCGGGCAGGCAGCCAAGGCGGCTCGCGCTGCGGCCCTGGGCGTGGCTGCTGCGGCCTCGGGGACGATCGGCGGCACCGTGAACATCGGTGCCAGCGGACCGGGCATGTTCGCCGGTGCCGCCTCCGCCGCAGCGCGGCCCGCCGTGAACATGACGGTCGATCTGCGAGGGGCCCAGATTGCTGGCCCCCAGTCCATCAAGTGGGTCACCGACCAGCTCAACAAGGACTTCGTCCAGAAGGTCGTGCCCACCGCAGGCATCACGACGCGACGCACGGGAGGGTGATCGATGTCCACCTCTGTCCAGCTCCTCATCAACGGTACGGACTACACCCAGTATCTGGAGCAGGGCACGTGGACAATCACCCAGCAATACACGCGCCAGGGCGACACGGCTACGTTCTACCTGGTGGACGAGCACGCATCCGAGCGCAACACCCCCCCGTCCCTGAACATCTACATCCCGGCCCTGGCCACAGTGACCTTCACCGACCTGGGGCTGGGGCAGATCCTGTTCGCCGGGTTGGCCACCGCCCCAGAGGTCCAGTACGACGGCCCCAACCGGCTGTACTGGTCCGTGCAGTGCACCGACTGGACGTATTTCGCGGACCACGGCCTGATCACGGGCGACTTCGTCAACTTCACGGTTGACCAGGTCGTCCTCCTGCTGGTCGCGCAGGCCAACTGCGGAATCAACGCGGCGCTCGTCGCGAACGGCGGATTCGTCTCGCCGGGACCGGTGATCCCCCGGATCCAGTTCGTCTATTCGACGCTGTCCAACGCTCTAGTCTCTTTGATTCAGGTCGCCAGCACCTACACGTCGTGGGGCTGGTATGTGGACGAGAGCAGGAACCTCCATTTCACGCCACTGGTGAATGTCGTGAATTCAGGTGTGACATTCACGGACGACATCACCGCAGTGGATTCGAATACCGTCGGGCATTACGACACCGACAACTTCACCTACACGTGGGACGGCACGCAGCTGCGCAACCGCGCCGTGGTGCGCGGTTCGTCCTTCTCGACGCTTCAGACGGACACCTGGTACGGGGACGGCATCACCACGCAGTGGGCGATCTCGCAGGTCCCCGACACCTCGCGCGTCTCCAGTGCCAGCCTGAAGATCGCCGGGACGACCACGCAGGTCGCGATCCAGTCGGGCACGAGCGCCACCACGCCGTTCGTCATCGTCCAGAACAACATCGGCGCGTGGTTCCTGGTGGTCAACACCGGGGGAACCATTCCGACCACCGCGCAGTCGATCGTCCTCAAGTACTACTACACAGCGCCGATCATCGCCCAGGTGGACAACGTTCCGAGCCAGAACACGTATGCGTCGCTGGCCAACCGTGGGATCTTCGCCACGTACATCCTGGACATCAACCTCAAGACGCTCGCGTCTGCACAGCAGCGCGGCCAGGCGGAGGTGTTCAGCTTCGGCCTGCCGGAGGAGCGCCTCCAGATCCAGTCCACGGAGCTTTTCGGCGGGCACCTGAGGGCCGGGCAGATCTTCACCTGGGTCAGCGCTGTCACGCCGAACTCCTCGAACAGCGGGCTGCCGGGGATCAACGACACATTTTTGATCATCTCGAATACGATCGCGTCGAGCCAGCACGGGTACTACTACCGCACTTACCAGCTCACGGGAGCGCGCACCAGCCTTTCTGTCGGCATCTAGGCGGCTGGGGGAAGCATGGCAGTCCTGCGGCCGTACACCCTCCAGGACCTGTTCCAGAACCTCGCGGGAGCGATCAACTCCAACACGGACACGACCACCCAGTTTGAGGTCGTGGACAACTTCGTCAACGACGCCGAGACGCTGCTGATCAACGTATCCGGCTCGCCTCCGACTCTCACCACGGCGACCGACTATCCAGTGAACGTGTCCGGCGACTACCCCATCAGCTATTGGCGGCTGGCGGACGCGGCGACCGGCACGGCGTTCGATTCGAACCAGAACCTGTTCTCGATCTACCCGCGCATCTCCTCCACATCCATGACGAGCGTGACGCAGGCGGTCACCGGGTTCCTCGCGAACAGCACCGCGTCGCAGTTCACCGCGACCACGTCCAAGATCGTCTTCCCGAACAACGCGTCCCTCCAGATCACCGCCGACCTGACCATCGAATTCCTGGTCAAGTTCAGCTCCCTGGGATCTTCCGGCAACTCCCACTCGCTCATCAGCAAGGAGGGCGGGACGCAGGGCAGCGGCGAATTCGCCCTGTATCTCTTCAACAACGCCGGAGTAGGCTCGCTCGTCTACGGCCAGGCGAGCGGTTCGCCGTCCGCCGGTTCCCTGGCCACCGCGACGCTTTACCACATCGCGGTGGTGCGCACCGCCTCCAACAACACCGTGACGTTCTACGTCAACGGGACGTCGGCGGGTTCCGGCTCTTACGTAACGCCATCGACGACCACGAACAACGTGACGCTCGGGAGCGCGCTCTACGACTCGCCGCTGATGACGCTCGAAGAGGTGGCCATCTACCGCAAAGCGCTGACCAGCGCCCAGGTGACACAGCACTACGGGTGGCTGACGGCCAGCAATGCGACAGCGCGGGCTTTCAACGGCGCCGCAACGCCGTACGGGCTGCTGCTGTATCCCGGCTACGGGGCCCCGACGTCGGAAACATACTCGAATCCTGCGACACAGTGGGGCACCTTCCAGTGGAAGTGAGGGGCCGTGCTCTCTAAGAGCGCTTTCGGGATCCACGGCTCTCTGCGCCTGGAGCTGCGCGACGCTGAGACGGGGGCCCTCCAGGAGGTCCGCGAAAACGGGAACCTGATCGTCACTACGGGACTCAACTCCCTAGCGGCGGCGCTGAACTGGGCCTTCATCCAGAACTACAACACCGGATGGGGTTTCCCGTTCTCCTCGTCGTCGGGCAACCTGGGCGATGTGTACGGGGCGCTGGGCACCGGCACCACCACGCCCGCCGCCGCGCAGACCTCCCTGGCCAGCGAGGCGGGGCGAACCCTGCTCAGTACCGGCACGAACTCGTCGAACGTCCTGACGTACCAGTTCTTCTTCGGCACGACGGCCGCGAACGGCATCATCACCGAGGCGGGGATCTTCACCAACGCCTCGTCTCTCCAGACGACGCTGACCACTGCGCTCACTCTGTCGCAGACCTATACCTCGCTTGCCGTGGCGGCGCTGCCCGCAGCCATCCCCAACGGGGTGACCCTCATTCTGAACTACGGTGGCGCGCAGGTAGGCGGTGTCACGCAGCAGGTGACCACGGCGGCGCCCGCGAGCTTCGGGGCGACCTCGATCACAGTGACCTCGTTCACGGCGAGCGCCTCGTTCCCGATCGGGACGGACGTCGCATACAACACGGGCACCCTGCTCGACAGGGCTCTGATCTCTCCGGCGGTCACGAAGACCGCCGCGCAGACCGCGACGCTGAACCTATCGCTGACCTTGCAGTCCGCCTAGCCTGCTGGCAACGTTGGCTTGGACTTCGTTGACGGTCTGGCCAGCAAGTACGCATAACGTATCACGTGAAGGAGCCAGATGGAAGCCGCCGTCCCCCCCTACCACAGCGACGCTGCCGCCGCAGCCTCCGCCGTCGGCGAACTGTACCTGTATGTCAAGCAGCTCACGGCGCGCATCGCAGAGCTCGCCGAACAGGCCAACAAGCTCGACGACGCACTGATCGAAGCCACGCGGCGCGGCACGGAACTCGACGAGCAGCTCGCGTCCGCGCATGCGCACAACGACGAGTTGCGCACCCGCATCGACAAGCTCGAAGACGAACTGCGCCAGACGCTCGAAGACGAGGCAGACTGCCGCTGCGACCGCTAGGGGGTGAACCGTGGCCCTCTACACCGTCAACAACGGGTCAGTCGTCAACGCGGCCGACGTCAACCAGTTCACGAACCTGCTCAACGGCACGACGACGAACACCTCCGTCACCGTCGCCAACCGCATCCGTGCCCAGCTGACCGGCGCAACGACCGGCACCGGCGGATATACGGGCCAGGTGGCGGGCGCCCCGCCGGGCAGCGGCACCTTCCTCACCGGAGACGTCGTCACCGACGGCAGCCTCGGCACGGTGTGGGTGTGCTCCAACGGCGGCTCCCCCGGCAGCTGGAACGCGGTACCCACCCAGATCGCCACCCAGACGCTCATCTCCGCCGCAGCCTCGGTGACGTTCTCCAGCATCCCCGCGTTCAACCACATCTCGGTGACCTGGAAGACGCGCGCCACGGACAACAACGCCGCCGAGCAGCTTTACCTGCGCTTCAACGGGGACACGGCCTCCCATTACCTGTGGGAGAACAACCAGGCGAACAACGCCGGTGCGGTCTCTGGGGCGACCTCCGCCGGTCTGGTCGGCCAGATCCAGATCGCCACCATCCCGGCCAACAGCGCGACGTCGGGTTTTTTCGGTGCCGGACAGTTCACTGTGCCGTATTTCAACGACTCGACGAACTTCGCCGCCGTTTCGGGCACGGCCAGCGCATTCGCCACGGTGACGAACATGTGGAGCGGAACGTATTCGGGAATGTACAACCAGGCCGTGACGCTCACAAGCCTGACGGTCTTCGCCGCGACCAGCAACCTGGCCATCGGCTCCCGCTTCAGCCTCTACGGGTGGATGTAGCCCATGGCCCTGGCCGCAATCGTCGAAGGCGCGACCTCCTCGGCCACCGACCTCAACCAGGTCGTCAACCTGCTCAACGGCACGACGACGAACACCCAGGTCACGGTGAACGGTCCGATCGGCGCACAGCTGGCGGGTACGACCGCGCCCATGCGCTACGTCGGCGGGGTGAACACGCCTCAGGACGTCGCGTCGATCGACGGGACCCCCTACAGCAGCTTCACCAACTTCTACGCCCCGATCAGCGTACCCCTCACGTACGGGACGACCGACGGCGTGTCCAACGGCACCTATTACGGCGCCGGAGACCTGACGTGGGCGCCTGGCGGCCCGATGGCGATCGGGTCTTCGGCGCCCACGTCTATCGGGTATGACATCGCGTACCCCAACGCCATGACCCCGGCCCTGACGCCTATCCAGATGGGGCCGATCACGATCGGCACGGGCGGTTACGTGTGCCGCGTCCACCAGAGCGCCGCCGTGACGGTCACCTCGGCGACGCAGGCAGTGAGCTGCGACACGGTGGACTACGACCCGCGCGGGATGTTCCGCCCGTCCATTATCGGATCGGGCCGCGCCATCACCATCCCCTTCCCGGGGCTCTGGGGCGTCATGGGCTTCATCCACGCGGCCGAGAACACCATGAGCAATCAGTGGGGCATCGCCCTTTACCAGACCGTCCTGTCGGGACCGCTCACCGCCCTGACGTGCCCGACGGTCCCGTCCGACACCACGAACAAGTACACCGGCGCCGGAGGGATGAGCATGTTCGCGCTCGGTTTCGGCGTGTACAGCGCAGGCATCGTCCCCGGTAGCCAGGTCCAGCTGGCCTTCGCGCCCATCCCTACACCACCGACGACGTATTCCCTGGACGTCTCGGGCCCCGACCGCACGTTCCTGGCCGTCTGGCTCATCGGATAGGGGGCCGCGTGGCGCTGTATTCTGTGGCTTCCGGGCAGCCTCCCGCCGCCGCCGACCTGAACCAGGTCATCAACCTGCTGTCAGGTGCTTCCTCCCCCACGAGCAGCTCCATGCAGGTCGCCAACCGGATCAGGGCTCAACTGACCGGTGCGACGGCCACCTCGGGCCTTGTGGGTTCCACCAGCGGCGGCGCGCCCGCCTCCGGCACCTTCGCCCTCGGCGACCTGGTGGTAGACACCGGCTACAACTGCCTGTGGGTGTGCACCGGAGCCGGGACGCCCGGCACCTGGAAGCGCATCGGCGGCCAGACGTGGACGTCCGTCAACTGGATCTCCACGGGAGTCGGCTCCATCGCGTTCCCGCCGGACCAGACCACGGGAAACTTCCCGCCTGCGCCGACGGCGATCAACCAGACGTTCTTCACGCGTTCCGGCCGCGTCGGCTTCGACGTGATCCAGGCGAACTACCAGGTCCCCGAGTTCTACCCCTACCTGTTCCCGGGCTTCTCCGATTCCGCATACGGGTACACCATCCCCTTGACGGGGACCTACCTCGTCACGAACTACCTGGCCCCTTCCGGGCCCACGGGCGGCACCGACCTGGGTTCGATGATCCTCAAGAACGGCCAGGTCTACCAGTACGGCACCGAGACGCTGTCCTTCGGCAGCGCCACGCACAAGGCGACGTCGATCGTGCACTGCACCGCAGGGGACCTGATCCAGGTGGGCGCCTACGCGGAAGGGCAGTATTCCCCTACGGCCTCGTCTTTCCAGGCGGGATTCAGGATCGCCTACATCGGCAACTAGGAGGCCGCGTGGCTTTGTACACCGTCAGCGGCGGCACCGCCCTGGCTCCGCAGGACATCAACCAGCTGACGAACTTGGTGACCGGCGTGGACGCCAGCACCCAGGTCACGGTGGGCAACGCGATCCAGTCGATCACGCCCGGCTGTCCGGCGCCTTCGCGGTACGTCGGCGGCACCACCACGGGCGCCCCTTCGTCCGGCACGTTCCTGGCGGGCGACATGGTGATCGCCCAGGACGGTTTCGTCTGGATCTGCGTCACCGGCGGCACACCCGGCACCTGGTACCGGCAAGGCACGGGAGATTACCAGGCCACTGCCACGCAGGGTGTAGCCCAGACGTTGACGTCGCGCTCCACCCAAACGGGTTTCGACGTCTTGAACGTCGATACCGTGGTCTCGGATCCGCATAACATGTTCAGCACGTCGAACCACCGCTTCACCATCCCCTTCTCCGGCGGGACGTGGCTGGTGAACGCGACCGTCGGCACGCTGCTGGCTTCCACGACGTTCTCGCAGACCGCCATCTTGACCAAGAACGGCACGGCGTTCGCGCGGGGCACTGAGGCGAAGGTGGTCAACGGCGGCAGCAGCATCGTCACCGACCTCCAGCAGTTCGCTTCCGGGGACCTCATCCAGCTGGCCGCCTATGCCGAAGCGGCGGCGGCCGTGAACACCGGTGCTGGCCGTGTGGTCTTCTCCCTCTGCCTGATCGCGTAGGAGGGCCATGTCTGCGCAATCTGTTCGCGCCCGGAGGGGACCGGCGATCCGTGCCCGTGGTCGCCGTGACACAAGTCGGGAGGTCGGCGTTGGCTGACGATCCGGGAGTCGTGTTCACCGTCAAGGAATTGATCGGCCGCCTTGACGGCAAACTGGACATGATGATGAACGTATTGACGAACAAGGCCGACCGCACCGACGTCAACGCCCTGGGAAACCGGGTAGGGGCCCTGGAGGACAAAGTCGGCGAGATGCACCAGCGCGAAGTCGAACGCGAAGCTGCGAAACTCGCCGAGACCCGCGCCGAAACCACCCACCAGGAGAACAACCGCTGGGTCCTGGGTACCGTGATCACCCTGGGGCTGCTGATGGCTGCCATCGGCACCATCGTCGTCATGCTCCTGCGCCCCTAGGAGGTGCGTTGTCTGACCAGCATCCCGCCGTCGAACATCCGGCCGACCGCGTAAAACGTCGTTCCAGCTGGAACGACTGGCTGGCGCAGCACCTGGTGGCCGTGTTCGGCACCGTGTGGACCGTGTGGGCTTTCGTCGTCTATCCGCTCCTCGCGCTGCTGTTCCCGCATTCGGTGCAGAACATCGTGTTCTTCATCTCCAGCGGCTGGATTCAGCTATGGGCGCTGCCGCTGCTGAACTACACCCAGAACCGCGCCGACGAACTGCGCACCGCGAAGGCAGACACCGATCATCAGGCCCTCACGCATGTGGCGACCACGCTGGACACGGTGGCCGACCTCGTCTCGACCCTGCACACCCGGCTCGACGCCATGGAACGCAAGGGAGAGAGCCCATGAGGACGATGTTCGATGGAATCAACACTGACGCCGCCGACATCCCCACGACGGCACGCATCGTCGCCGGGTATGTGGACGGCCTCTACAAGTGGTCTACCACCGACTGGGCCAGGTTCCCGAACGCGGTCAAGGTGCGCATCGCCGTGTTCGCGACCACCAACGACGGACACGTGCTTGACTGCGAGCCCGGCAACTGTACCCCTTCACAGTCTGTGGACTGGGTGCTGCTACGGCGCAAAGCCGGAGCGGACCCGACAGTGTACTGCGGGCGCAACACGTGGTGGCCGCAGATCCAGGCAGCCTTCAGTGCTCGGGGTGTGCCGCAGCCGCACTACTGGGTCGCGGACTACTCCGTCAGCCAGACCAACCCGCAGATCCCCACGGGCGCTCTCGCGCTGCAATACCGCGACACCGGCGGCTACGACCTGTCTGTGGTCGCAGACTACTGGCCCGGCGTGGATCCGGCGGTTCCGGCCCCAACCGTTCCCACGGAAGAGGATTCATCCATGGTCATCCACTACATCACCGGCAACCCCGAGGTGTGGGCGCTCTCCGGGAACCTGTACTGGCATGTTGTCGATCCAGCGTCGCTCGCGAGCTACGTAAAGGCGGGCATCACCGGAGTCACGATCAGTGACGCCGAGCACCAGGCGATCCTCGCCGCCGTTGCCGCCCAGCGGCCCACGGTGACCGTGGACGCTTCGCAGCTCTCGGCCGCCCTCGCGGCAGTGCTGCCGAAGTCGTTCACCGGCACCCTCAGCTGAACTCGGCCCCCGGTTCCGGCCGGGGGCCTTTCTTCATGCCCTGGTGGTTGACGGATGACGCTCTAGGGTCTCCGGGCGGCCGTGCCCACAGCTTCCAAGGCACGGCCGCCCCCATGGGCCCACCAGGGAGGGAACGGCCCACGGAACACGCACGGGGACCTGCTTCTTCTCCCCCCGCACGGCTGAAGTCTCAGACCAGCAAGTCCAGCTGGCCCAGTTCCCGCATGATGTGCGCGCCCCGAGTGCCCTCCACCGCGCCGAAAACGGACAGGTAGTCCTCCCAGACGGCCCGCGTGAAGTATTCAATGGTGCGCACCGTCTTTTCCGCGAGGATCTCCTCTTTGATGCGGAAGGCTACGCCGACGGCCTCGGTCTTGGCCTGGCATAAACGCCGCTGGGTGACGATGACGCGGTCCCAGGTGCTCAGCCATGCCCTCCAGGTCGAGTCCAGCTGGGCGTTGACGGCGCCGCGCAGCATGGGCAGCCAGGTGAGCGAACGCGGCATCTCGGTGGGCTGCGCCGGGCCGGAACGCGGGACGCGGTGCACGGAGATACTCGGGCGTGGCGCCATGATCTTGCGCAGGATGCGCTTCGGGCTGACGATACGCCCGCGCAAGGTGGGCCGTGGCTCCAGGGCCTGGAAGATCCCGGTGACCTCCGCGTCGAGTTCGGCGAGGACCCGGCGTGCACGCCCCGGCTCGCTGGCTGCCGGTGGACGCAACTGCTCCAGAGGGTTCGTACGCTCCAGCAATGTGGTGCTCATCGTGCCTCTCCTTCCTCGTGCGCCTAGCCCTACCGTAACGTGGGGCACCGACTCTACCGCAGTACGTTAATCCTCGTCTATACCGAGCAGTCTGTTCATTTCGTCCACCTGCGCCGCCACTTCGGCCTCGCGGGCGATGGTGTGCTCGGCGCAGAGCGTCAGGTACCAGCCGCCGGGACGGCGCAGCGCACCCGGCTTGCCGCACCGCTCGCAGGTAGTGTAAGACTCCTGCTCGAAGGGGTCCGTCACCGCGCCGCCGACGCCCACCAGATAAAGCCGAAGGCCGCCGAATTTCTCCTTGACCTGCGTCACCCGGTAGTCCGGGTTGGACTCCAGCGCTGCCGCGTGAGCGCGCTCCAGGATGTCGCGCCAGCCTCCCCCGACGTCCCCGTAGTGCTCGGGGATTTGGTCGCGCAGGGGGCCGAGGCCGCGTTCCGGGTCGAGCCCGGGGATCACCTCCTGCATGGCTCCTCTTCTGCGGCGTATGATCGTTGGGTTTCGCAAGGGCAAGGGCCACAGCGCGAGCTCGGTAGGCTTCGTGCAGTGTAAGGCTGCGGCGGATGGGGTTTGGGTTTCGCAAGCCGTCTGGCTGCCAGCTTAACGTAGCATGCTTACAGGAGCGGCGTCTCCTTTTTGCGTGCGGGATCCGCCTCGAACAAGCCGCCGCCGTACTCGGGCCGCAGCGGTTCGGGCTTCGGCCTCGCGTCCGCATGGGCCTTCTTGCAGGACTGGCACAGCGCTTTCAGATTCGCGTACGACCAGTTCGTGTCCTGATAGTCCAGGAACACGATGGCCAGCGCGGTACGCAGACCGGCCCGCAGCGGATGCGCGTGAGGCTCGACGGCGCGGCAACGGTCCTTGTGCTGCCGACACCCGCCGAGGCACTCACAGCGCCGCTGCGCCCGGTCAGCGATGATCTCCTGGGTGATCCGTCCCTTGTCCGGGGGAATCGCCGGTCGCCTCGCCATGGTCCTCCTCTGTGATGAGGGCCGCCGTTTCGATCGCGGCGAGCACCTCCTCCACGGTACGCCCCGGCTCGTCGTTCCACTCCGCCACGTCGCCCTCGTCGGCGACTATGGCGAGGGCCGCCTCCAGCGTGGCGGACCTCGGATCCTGGTCCCCCTCCTCTGGGGGGAAGGGCGTTCCATAGAACACGAGGTTGAGCGCACCGAACAGGCAGACGGCGCCGCCGGTGTCCACGTCGGTCGAGCCGTCGCCGTCCACGTACCACCCCTGGCACCATCCGCGCTCGCGGAGAACCTGCGCCGACGCGCGCAGAACCTCAGGCACCGTGGCTTCGAGACTAAGCATCGACATCCCCCTTGCTCTCGTGCAGGCGCTTACCTTCCAGCCAGAGATCCAGCAGGATCTCCTTGGAGACGAGCCTCATCGCGCGCCCGTGCTTGTGACCCGGCGACAGCGGGCTGCCAACCAACGCGGGTTTGCCCGACGGCCCGCAGCGCTTGCACTCGGTGCGGTGCACAGACTCCGCGTACTTGGCGCGGGCCGCGTCGTACACCAGCCGGTACGGCGAACAGGCGCAGCCGGGCTTGTGGGTGACGGTGCCGTCCTCGTTCTTGCAGGGGGCCTTCAGCTGCTTGAGGCAGGCCTCCGCGATGAGGAAGGTGCGCATCTTCGCGCCGTCGGACCAGTTGGACTTGTGCCCCTTGCGCCGGTGCGGCGCGATGCCCAGGTCTCCGGGCGGCAGCCCCTGGTCGCGCGGGACGATCTCGTGCGTGCCCGGGTCCACGCGCCACACTCCATAGCCCGCGAACGACCACAGCTCGGAGGGCAGGCGCGGCCGGTTGTGCAGCGGGTGCCAGTACGGGTCCCCGAGCGCGGCAAGCAGCCGCCCGCCCTGCTTCGCGCCGATGCCCTTGGTCTTGGCGACCCAGGGGCCCAGGGGGTGCTCCTTGACGGCCTTCTCCAGCGAGACGACGGAAACCCGTTCCGCCTCGACGAGCATCTGGACGAGGGCGCTGAGGCGGGCGACGGCCGGGTGGCCCTCGTCGAGCCCGAAGCCGCGCATCTCGCCGTCCTCGTCGGGCTCGTTGCGGGTGAACTGCCGCAGCCGGTTCTCGGCGGCGATGCGGACCTTCTCGACGTCGCTGAGGATGTCGGCGAGGACCGCGAGGATGGCGTCCTCGGGGGAGCGCGGGACAACGGTGACGACGATCGGTGGTGCGGTGTCAATGCTCATGCAAATCCTCCCTGGATTTCGTCATGCGGCGCGTACGCTTTGAGGTTCGTCCGTGTGATGGCCGCATTGGTTGATGGATGCCGGTGTGGATGGGACGGCGTCCGCGACATGGGTGACGTGCGAATCGGGGCCGCGCACCCTACTTGGGGTTCGTGGAGGGCATGGCGCCCTAGAACTCGTCGTCCTCCGGGTCCGGGACGCTGCCGCTTCCGTCGGGCAGCGGGCCCAGCACGTCCATCAGGACCTCCTTGGGCAGCTGGCCCAGCGTAGCGCCGCGCTCCCACCGGCTGAGCAGGTCGCGCAGCTTCTCGTAGCGCTGCGCCTTGACCACCATCAGGTCGGCGCGCAGGCGCAGCTTCCCTGAGAGGTAGTCCAGGTCTTCCCATGTGCAGTCGGCCAGGCGCTTGTAGCCGTTGCTGGTCACGACGCGGTCTTCCAGGACTTGGCGCCACCATTCGGTGATGCCGGTGACCTTGGCGGAGCGCACGAGGATGCCGCGCGCGGTGGCGGGGCTGGTCAGGGCGCGTTCGGCGACGATGCGCTGGCGCACATAGACCGGGAGCACGAGCTCCAGGACCGCCGGAACCGCCGCCGCCGGGATGCGGTGGAGCAGTTCTCGCGCGATGTCCGCCGGGTCCGACAGGCCGGTGTCGGCCAGGATGCTGCGGATTGCATTGGGCAGGTCGAAGTGGGGCGCGGCCGGACTTTGGCCCCGGGTTCCTTGCGCTACGAGCACTGTTCCTCCCTGGTTGCTTGGACCTAACGTACCACGGCAACCAGGGAGGGGCAACTATACGTTAGTCCTCGGGCAGCACGACGGCAAGGATGGCGTGCGGCTGGACCTGGCGGTACGTGCGGCCACCGCGCTCGATCTCCTGGCCGACGTGCTTGTTCACCAGCACCCAGTCGCCAACGGCAACCTCCGGCTTGGCGAGCGCGCCGTTGTCCAGCGTGCGCCCCGGCCCCACGGCGACCACCAGGGCCTCCGCGAACGGGGAGCCCGCGCTGTCGGGCACGAACAGACCGCTCGGCCGCTTCTCCGGCGCTGATTCCGGGATCGAGATCAAGATGTTCTCGCCGGTCATACGAAGATCCATGTACGCCTCTCTCGGGATCGGGTTCCGCTACGTTAGCCTATTCTTGCGGCGCGAGCGCCAACAGGACTATCTCGGCGATGGCCACCGCGCGCATGTCGGCGGGCATCTCCAACGCATCTCCCGCGAGGTCTTCCAGGTACTCCCCGACCATCCGCAACAGCGTCGGCGACAGCGCGATCCACTTGGCCAGCGGTTCGCCGGTAAGCTCGCCGAAGGGGAACGTCTCCGCGATCTGGCTATCGGGCCCACGCTCGATGTACTGGTATAGACCGTGGGAGTCCTCGTCCGGAACCGCGAACCACGGCGTCGGCGGCAGCCCGTCGAGGCACCCGTCGATCGCCTCGGCCGCTGCGAGGAGCGTTTCGGCCGGGGTCACGCCTGAGCCGCCAGATACTGGTCCTCGACCACGCGGGGGATCTTGCCGTGGGGGGACACCGGCACGCCGTTGGCCGCGCACCATTCGCGCACCAGCATCGGCACGGTGCGCGGCGCCGCCGTCTTGCGGGTGCGGCGCGCGGGCGTCGGCTGTGCGGCCGGTGCGGGGGCGGCATCGGTGAAGGGCTCGACAGCGGCGAGGAGGGCCTCCTGGCACTCATAGCACAGGTCCAGCGCGTAGGCGTGGACGCCTACCGTCAGCGGCACTTCGAAACCTTCGCGATCGTTGTGGAGATCGCAGACCCGTCGCATGACGGTCTCTTTGGACATGGGAACTCCCTTACTCCTGTTCTGGGTCGTCGCACAGGCGGGCGTAACCCTCGTCCACAGTACTCAAGGCGTTGCGGACTTCGCGCTTCTGCTCGCGCTTTTCCTCGCGCGTAGCCATGAAGCTGTCGGCGCGCCACACCCCGCACGTCACCACGAAACCGATGAGGAAGCATGCGGCGAGGACCGCGAGGGCGATGAAAGCGCCCGCGAGGACGTCGAGGGCTGCGTGCGTTACGTTCATTTTAAACCTCCCTGGTAGTGCGCGTCCATCCTAGGGGCGGGAGGCCTAACGAAGCCAATTCGGCGGCCGTTCCGGGGCGTAGGCGCCCTCGGCGGTAAGCAGGACATATCCACGGCCGTATATCTTGACCGGAACCTTCTGTGGATCGTCTCCGGCATGCAGGAGGTACCCGTCGCGGTACGCCTGGAGGCGGTGGAGTTCGACGCCCCGGAGATGGCATTCACTGCACAGCAGGACCAGGTTGCTGACGCTGCCGATCAGCGGGTCCCGGCTGCCGCCCATCCGGCGTGGCTTGCGGTGGTGGATCTGGAGGCCTTCGTCGATGAACACACCGCAACGCTCACAGGCGTCGTTCGCCCGACACCCGACGGCGATGCGCACATCGGCCGAAGGCCCGGTGTCGCGCGGGACGCGACGGGTCCGGGCCTTCCCCGCCAGGGCGGTGCGTTTCACGTGGCGGGCAGGCCCTCGGCCAGCCGTGCCTCGTTGAGCAGGCGCCGATAGATCTCGGGATACTTCTCCCGCAGCGCGCGGTCGGCGTTGCGCGTCGCGCGGGTGACCGCGCTGCGCAGTTCGGCGGTCTCGGGGTCCTGGAGGTGGCCGCGCACCCGCTTCGCCTCGTTGGCCAGGTATGCCTCGCCCTCGGCGACGAGTCGCTCCTGGCGGCGCAGCCTTGAGAACTTCTTGTGGCATTCCTTGCACCAGCTCATGCGCCTGCGCTCGTTGTCCGGCGCGTCCTTGCGCTTGCGGCCGAGGTAGAAGTCAGTCAGGAGCTTGACTTCGTGGCACCGGGTGCACTCTTTCAGGCCGGGCGCCAGTGGCGGCGCGTCGATAGTTTCCATGGGGACTCCTTGCTGTCACTCGCGGCTAGCGTATCACGTACGATCTTGGTGCACCATAGCCGCGTAACAGGCGCAGTCTCCCCTATCCTGCATCCCTCGCCATATCCGCAAAACGGGCATAGTGCCCCTGGAAGGCCACGGCCACCGGATCGCACCGCCCGTCGCGCTGCTTGGCGATGATCAAATCCGCCTCGCCCTGGCGATCCTCCCTGTCGCGCGTCTCCGGCCGGTCGATCAAGATCACGTTAGTCGCCGCCTGCTCCACCTTCGTGGAGCCCCCGATGTCGGAGAGCACCGGTACGCCACCGGCCCTGCGGGTGGACTCCCGGTTGAGCTGGGCCAGAACCAGCAGGCGCACCCCGAGGCGCCTGCCCAGCTTCTTGAGGCCATAGATGTTGCGCCCCACCGCCTGTTCTTCGGCCGTCACCCCGGCGGGCCACTCCATCAGCTGGAGGAAGTCGATGATCCCCAGCTGTACGCCCTTGCGCACACCCTCGCGCAAGTGCCGCGCGATATCGGCCAGACCCATCGAGCTCTCGTCGATGATTTGCAGCGGGGCCTGCGCGATCCTCGGGTGCACCTGGGCGATCTTGTGCCACTCCAGCTCGCCGAGCGGGGTCTCGCGCGGATTCGTCAGCCGGTCCAGCCACACCCCGGCCTCGGCAGCGACCAGGCGGCGCGTGTACTGCTCGGCGCTCATCTCCAGGGTAAATAGCAGGGTACCGACGCCGTTGAGCGTGTTCGCGCGGATGAAGTTCACCGCCGCGATCGACTTGCCCTGGCTCGCCCTGGCCGCCACCACGTCCAAGCCGTCCTTCGGGATGCCCTTGTATACCTCGTCGAGATCGGCCAGGCCGCTGCGCATCCCCGGCTCCTGCGTGGGGTTCTCGGCCTCTTCCAGGACGCGCTCCAACACGTCGTCAATCGCGTGCCAGGAGGTGTCCCGGGAAGCGGCCACGCCGTCCAGTTCGGTGTACGCGGCGGCCAGCAGCGCCTCGGTGTCCTCGGTCGTCGCGCTCTGCGCCATCTGGTTGATCCTGGCCGCGACGCCCTGGAACCTGCGCAGCAGCGCCACTTTCGCCACGATGTCGGCGTGGTACGCGGCAGCGGCGGCCGTCGGCACGCAGGCCATCAGCGTGTGCAGGTACGGCGCACCGCCGATCTTCATCAGCTCGCCGCGCTTGGCCAGTTCCGCGCCGACGGTGACCGCGTCCGCCGGGACGCCCTCGGAGTACAGCGCGACGATGCAGTCGAAGATCGCCTCGTGCGCGGGCTGGTAGAAGTCCTCCCCGCGCAGCCCGCCTTCCAGCACCTGCGCGATGGCGCTGGAGGCCAGCAGCATGCCCCCCAGGACGCTCTGCTCAGCCGCCTGGTCGAACGTTCCAGTCAACGCCCCACGGCCTTCATGGGGCCGTCCAGGCGCGTCTCCAGGCGCGTGCTTGGGTGCTTCACCAGCAGCCCACGCTTCACCAGCTCCGCGCGCTCGTTGCGGGACTTGATCTCCAGCGCCACCAGCTCGTCGGCCGGGACGTCCATGGTGAACAGCGCCGGGTCGAAACCGACATCGCCGAAGGCATCCAGCCGCGCCCGCTCCAGGTCGCGCACGCCCTGCACGATGTGCACCGGCATCAGCCACTCCGTGGAGGTCTGGAAGTGCTTGCGCACAACCGTGGCCGCGTCGGTGGCGTCGGTGTCGGCGAGCATGACGCTCCAGGCGGCGGTCTCCGCATCGCCTACGTTCCGCCGGTCGATCGCCTGGGCGAAACTGAGCAGTTCGATGACTTCATCGCGGGTCACAGGTGGTCCTTCCGGTCGGCGAAGAGGGTGGCGGCGAAAAGCGACGGCTGGGACGCGTCCCCGGAGCGCTTGGCGAGGGTGGCGATCACCTTCTGGTCGCCGGGAGCCACGGGCGGCTGGGGTTTGTGCGTCGAACTCCAGCGAACCATCTCTTGATATTCGGGTGCATCGTCAAAACGATCGTTATTCAACCATGTAGCGGCGTGGGGAATGTAATCCATTTCCGTCCCCTTCCACTCATGGAATTCCCGGTGCATTCTTGCGGCCCGAATAATGCAATCCGGCGAGAAACCACGATCCACGGCCCGCTGCCACGATTTCCTCGCCGCTGGCTTTGCCACTTTCCTGGGGTAAATGCTCCAGAATTCCGAGAATTCCGGGCCATCCTCCACTCCCCGACGCGGCTTCGCTGCTGGAGCGATCTTAGCACCAGCGACGGCCGGGAGGGCAAGTTCGGTCCCGGGCGGCGCGGGCTGCGCAGGCGGCACGGAGCCTTTGAAGTCAAGATCAAAAGAAGAACTAACTTCAAAAACAGTACATGGAGGGTTTGGCAAACCCTCTCGGGAGGGTTTCGCATACCCTTCCCGATACCCTTTCTCGAAAGTCTCAGCATCTGAGACGTCGCTGGTGGGAAGCCCATCCAGGAGGGCAGCACGGACGGCGGCAAGCCGCGCCTCGACCTGCTTCCTCGTTGATGTCCCTGACTTGGCAGAGATTCGATCGTCAAGATCGTCAAGAGGGATTCGATCAAGCTCGGCGAGGAGGGTCCGGCGCACCCGGACCGACTCGATCCCCGTCGCCGCGTCGGCCATCGCGGCGACGATGAGGGGCTGCTTCCAGGAGCCGCTATTGCGAATATAGGTCCGCACGAGAGCCTCGTCGGTGTCACTATCGAAAACGACATAGTGCTTTTCGTCGAGTTCCGCCAGTTGCTTTTCGATATCCGCTGGAGAAAGGTCTGGCGCCGACTGGGCCCAGCGCTTCAGAGTGACAGGAATGAGCCCGACCTGATTCAAATTCTGCTGGGACAACAGGAAAAGGTAGAGGCGCTGCGCCTCGATGCTTACTTTACGGAAGTCCAAGTCACCCCAGATTGAGGTGAGGACAGCGGCGTAGGTGCGTGCCATCAGACCCCCCAGCCGCCCTGCGGCGCGGTTCCCATGATCAGCACTTGCGAAACGGGCATGGCTACGTTACGCTCCTCGCATACAGAGTGAACGAAGGCCGCCCCCGTCTGCCAAGAAAAGGGCGGCCTTCGTGCTGCCTAAGCGCATACTACGCGCGGGTTCAATCTCTACGCAACGCCTGGATCGTTGTCACGTACTTGCGTCAGAACGCGCCGATGGCAGCCTCGACACCGGCGATCCGGTCCATGATGTCCATGGATTGAGCAGCGCTGGTGGCCATCAGGATCATAGCCCTGCGGACCTCATCCTCGCCCGCCCGGGAGAAGTCCTCCAGGAGCAGTGCACACTCTCTGGCGTCGCCTTCCGCCACCGCGCCGACGTAGCCGTAGGCGAAGCGCTCGGCGGTGCCGGGTTCGAACCAGTATTCGAGGGGCGGGCGCTCCCCGACTTGCGTGTAGTACAGCGCGGTCGGCGTGGCCAGCGTTGTGATCACGGCGAGGGCGGCGTCCCGGCCGCGCATCCAGATGTCGGAGAGCACCTGGGGCAACATGTCGGGGAAGTCGTGCCGGATCAGGACGATGAGCCGGGCGGCGTGACCGTCTGCGTCGAAGGGCGCACGGGGGGTGCGTACGGGTAGCGGCAGGGGCAAGGAGTCCTCCTCGGGGTTGGGGTGGGGATACCGTATGCGCGGCGCAGGCCGTGGTCAACCGGCATAGCGGGGTTGCGTCATCCGTACCGTCGTGTTACGTTAGTCCCGAGCCCGGAACCCCCAGCGCGAGGAGGACCACCGTGTACAAGCTGATCGTCGAAGGACCCGACGCCGAGAACGGCAAGGAGGACTTCGAGATGCGCAACCAGACCACCGCGTATAACGTGTACAGTCGCCTGGCGCCGCAGAACCATGTCATCCTGGAGCAGCCCGACGGCACGGTCCTCGACAGCAAGGTGGTTCCGGACCCATGGGAGGCCCACCCCTCCGCTTAACGTAGCTTCTGGCGGCCGTGCCTGACCCGAGTCCCAAGGTATGCCGCGCCGCCAGCGCAGGCCACCGCCAGCCATATCCCAGACGGGACCCCTCGCCACCTCGCTGGCGGCATAGGTTTCACCGG
>Ga0247680_1000158_pt1 | contig 26798 bp, 26 predicted proteins | sample CNK21_metaG_FD_182803 | JGI IMG/M metagenome (GOLD analysis project Ga0247680, IMG submission 182803) | Soil microbial communities from Purdue University Martell Research Forest, Indiana, United States - CNK21 | ecosystem: Environmental > Terrestrial > Soil > Temperate forest > Bulk soil...
AGGCCATCCAACTTGCGAATCCAGACCCGTTTCCCCGTTCTTGGCTCGTAGGCCGCCGCCATGTTCGCGTTTGTGCCAACGATGACCAATCCTTTCGCAATAAGGGGAGTGGAGTTCAGGCTGCAATTCTTCGCCCTGTTAGTGCGTTGCTTCCAGCGAGTCTTGCCGGTTTGAGAATCCAAGCAATGAAGATATCCGCGCCTATCGCCAACGAACACGCTATTCCCATAGATTGTGGGAGACGAGTAAATAGATTCGCCAGAATCGCCATAAGGGCAAAATGACCAAATCGTCTTGCCGGTTTCGGGTTCCAGGGCATGAACGGTGTTGGCCGTCTGGGCAAACAACCTCCCGCCTGCCGAATGCACTGCGGAGCCCCCAAACCCTGGAATCTCTCGACTCCAGACTATTTTCCCCGTATTGCGTTCCAATGCGTGGACAGCGCCCGGTGAGAAAACCGAGACGTAAACCATGGTTTCCGCTACGAGCGGATTCGGACGGTCATTGCAGGGGGGATTTACGGCGTGTTGTGCTTGAGGTAGTCTTGTCCGCCAAATGACAAGCTCCTCGAAACTGTAGCTAACGGTCGTTTTATCAAGAGCCATCAGTCTCGGATACCACAAATCTGTAAAATCGCCAATATCGTCAAGCGACGCAAAGAGATCGCGTAATCGGAAACTACAAATCCACATGGACGGTTTCGGCGTTTACCAGGCAAGTACACGGGCTGTATGTACAAGGCGGTTGCTCAAATAGAATTGGAGCGGGGAGTACTGTTTAGAGCGAGGACCTTTGATGAAACCATTTAGCGTGCGTGTTTTGTCGGCGTTGTTTTTCCTCATGCTGATGTCTGCTACGGCTGAGAGCACGGCGACTTGGTTTCACAAACGTGTTGTCTGGCAAGCTGGCAAGGAGCCGCGAGTCTGGGAGACCAAGATAGTAAGCCCAGACGGAAAAGAACACTTCAGGCTGGCGCTCATCCCACTTTGGGCAGTCGAGGGTGGAATTGTCGGAATCGAAATTCTAGTAGCCCGACCTGAACATCCCGACGACAATTTGCTCGGACAGCGAGACACCGATGTGTCGCAACCATTTGTCGTCACCGTCGAGGAGCTGGAACACGGAATCAACAAATCACCATGTGGCGCCACGCGAGACTTCAAAATAGACCGCACCACATTGCGAGTTGAAGTTCAGGGGTCTCGTCTTGGAGAAGGCGTCGGCGAATGTCGGAACTGCAAGAACATTCAAGAGCTTACGATTAATTTTGTGTTGGGAAGCGAATCAGAAATTTACCTGCCCCAACCAAATGGCCAAGAGACTCTTACGCCTCCGACCGGTTGGCACAAAGTTGACGCTGGTCCTTTTTCGATTTTGGCTCCATCGGGATGGGAGTTTCACCAACTAGCAGGGGTTGATTCGTATGTTGGCGAGTTTGTTGGGGATGGCCTCACCCTCAGATTTGATTTCGGCGGATACTCAAACCCTCTTAAAGAAGAGAAGAAACCAGCTTATGTGGTCGTTCATAAGTCCATCGGTGGGTTTCGCGCAAAGGTAGTCAGTCCAAGAACACCGGGCCACGGGATTACGGGCGTATATTTTCGCAATGTCGGTCTGTCGAATGCACTCTGCCTTTTTGGACAAGACCTCACCTCCACCCAACAGGAACTGGCGCTCAAGATATTCGAGACAATCCGATTCGGAGGGCCTATGCCTCGATATGTGATTCCGCCACCTCCGCCAGTCCCCCAGAACGTACAGTGACGCGTTGTTCGAGTAGGGAGCCGGTCCTAGTGCCCGTCGTGCGGACATATGGAATCGCTGGTCGGGACTTTGTCCGGTTACACACCAAGTGTCTGAGGATTGTGGGAAAATGCCGAGTTTGTCAGGCAAATCTGCTGAGGTGATCGATGTTCCGCTATAGCCAGTCCCCGCTGACTGCCATGCCAGAAACGAAAAACGCTCCCATGAGAATAATTTGGAGCATCGCCACCACACTAAACGCAAACCATCGGATTCCCTTCATTCGATAGACCCAGAATGCGGCTAACGCGAGCGAAAGCCAACCAAGTAGTCCAGATGCCCAGGCCGCCGTGGAACTCGCGTGATAAAAGCTTGGACTCGAAGCCGGGTACAGGACTCCGAGTGAAATGACAACGGGAAAGAACAGTAGTTGGGTCAGTACGAACCAATGTGAACTTTTCCAAAGGGGATTCTGAAATGGACGTTGCTTCCAGAAAGCAAGACCAAGGCTAAGGCAGGCAGCAATGAGGAGGAGAAGCAACGGCGTTATGTACAAAAGGGATTGAAGACTCCAAACAGACAGCGTCCAGAATTGGCTAAGAAATTGGGTGCGGGTCATGAGATTTAGTATAGGCCGCTAGCTTCTCAAAAATTTGTTTCAGCCATTATTTCCGTATCCGAATAACAAACCCAACGCACTTCCGCAGCGTAGACTCAGGGCGACGATTGGGGATTGCTACGAAAATAGACGGTTGCATCAAAAAACCGAGATTGCATCTTAAAGACCTCGATCCCCGTTCAAGTGGGCGATAAGTCGTAATCGGACATGTGCCGGTCCTGGTCGACAAACGGCGTTCTCGAAAGTCGGGGAAGTAAGGGGCCCTCGTGGCTCGGACAGTCTCGTCTCTTTGAAAGAAGAGGTCGCAATCAAGGTTCTCCGTGCACGGAAGAATACTTGGACCCGGCCTGCTGCACCGCAATCAGTTGATCTGACCGGTTTTTCCCTGCAGCTCTGGTGTACCCTTCCCGTCGGTGAGCACAACGGGATCATTGCTCCAAGCCGCCTTCAGGTCAGCCTCGATCTGTTCTTGTCGCGAGCGTGTCCAAGGCGCGTAATGACGCTCTGTAATTCGGATGCTGCTGTGTCCAAGCAGGACGGAAACTCTATCGAGGGGGACGCCAGCGAGTAGCAGTTCCACGGCGAACGTATCGCGGAATCTGTGTGCATGACCGCCTCGCACTTTTGCTAACTCAAAGAGCCGCTGAAGTCTGCGCTGCCATTTTCCTTTTGCACTTCGCACCGTGGACTTACCTGTCCAGAAGAAATAGCGAGCGCTGGAATGAGGAGCGGCATCCAGGGCTTTGACAACCATGTCCGGCAGAACGCAATAGACGGCTACCCCCGTCTTCTCGGTGTGCAACAGTAGCTTGCTCTCTTGAATCCGGTTCACGTCGAGCTGGACTGTATCGCCGATCCGCAAACCCGAATAGCGCAACAGCAGAACAAAGGCACGCAGCCGTTGGGCGTTGCGAATACCCGCGCTCTTGCCGTAGGGTTCGAGGGCAGTAAGAATGCGGATCATTTCTTCCCGAGTAAAAGGCATCGTGGGTTTGTTCGCAACTTTCGGAGCTTTCAGGTCAGTGGCCGGATTGTGCTCAATCCATTTTCTCTTTTCGGTGAAGCGAAGGAATGCTCGGAGTCTCTCGAGTTTCTTGAGACTGGAGCGCGGGCCGTCTTTCCACGCTGCCCGGAAAATCGCGAGCGTGTCCAAGTCCAGTTGCTTGAGAAATTGCAGCTTGTGTGTTTCCGCGAAACTATCAAGATGTCGAAAGAGCAGCCGGTATTTATAGAGCGTGGCCTCGTTGAGTTTCCGTGCCTGTGCGTCAGCCATAAACTTTGCGTGAGCATCCTTAATTGTGACTTCTTTCTCTTGCAGGACTGTCCGGCGGTCTTCGGCTTCCCATTGGCGTATGAGATTTTGAGCCCGCTGCCAATCGCGGAGCTTCAAAGACTCACGAATTTCCTTGCCGCCGATTGCCCCATCAACCCAAATAGGGCACTGGCAGTGGCGGTACTTTCTGCCCCGAGCATGCTGCTTGCAGCTCTTGCGATGACGGCGATAGATCGTAAGCATTGGGCCAGCTCCTAACCGACAACGAATTTCGATGATAGACGTGAATGGACCCGTTCCAGCACGGTCTGGGGAATCCGCAGTGTGACATACCGTCTCTTGTGCCGTGGGCTCCGCTCTCCAAGCACAAGCACACCTGGTTCTTTCTCGAAAAGCTCGCGAACTTTATCAGGGCTCAAGTTCCACATTTCGGCGATTTCCGTAACGGCATAATGCCGCTCGATGTGCACCGAGGTCTCGATTTGGGATGGTACGGCCATTGCGTGTTAGTGACTCCTATTGGGTCTAGTAGGTCATCGAATTGGCTCGTTGGCTTCCGAGAGAGCTGCGGAAAAGATTCTTCTTGCTTTCAGTCACCCATCGAGCTACGCTAACGTAAACATCGTACAGCGATGTAGGAGAATCTGTCAACCATGATGTCGATCCTCAAGAAGAAACCCCGGCATGAGGTTATCTCAATTCGACTCAGCGAAGACCGTCTTAAACTGTTGGAGCGCTACCAGAAGGTTCTCAGTGAACAACGGGGACGCGAGGTGTCCTTGGGAGAGGCCGCCTTCCTCGTTATCGAGGAGCGCGTCGAAGGGATGGACCATGAAACAGCTCGTCATGAAATGCTCAGCACGCCGACCGCTTCGCTCTATCGCATTCGCAAGAAGTGGGAATCGCAGCACACGCTGTCTGCCCCCGAGTGGGATGTTCTCGCGCAGTACGTGCAGATCGGCACGGAGGAAGAAGCTCAGGAGCCGCCGCTGCTTTGGCCCGCGATTCCATCCAGAGAGTCATACCTCAGGTTACTCGACGCCTTCGAAGCCGTCTATCAGAACCGTAAGAAGCATGCATCGAAGCACGCCTGGTATTACTTCGGAAACCTTGGCGGCCACTTCACCGAGGTTCGACTCTCCGATGATGACGCCGAACAAAGACATCAAGCAGTTCTGAAGCAAATTTCGCATCGCAAGGAGCTGCTGAAGTCGGCGGAGAAATGGCAGAACCCCGGCACAATTGGACGATGCTTCCTAGCCGCCATTAGTGATGAAGGAGTCGAGAGCACTAGACTCGATCAAATCCTTGCCCCGTACTGGCCGACACTCTGGGGCCTCTCCGCTCGGGGCCATTGGGTGCGACATGACCGGCAGCCCGTGCGGCCAACGGGTCCAAACGAAGATGATTTTCGCCGCCGAATTATCTTGCCTAAGCCGCTCAAGGTCGACGACCTGAAGCTCTCGTTTACGACGACAGGTTGCCCGGAGCTTGGCGTGTATATCGACTTTGGCCCAACTCGCCGAGTGAACTATCTCATTGCTCGGTACCCCGACCTGGCCGAGTTCCGGGCCATGCTCGAAGGATGGTCGGCAAAGAATTCGTGGAACGGCAGGCATTTCCTCACGACGCAGTCCGAGGAGAAGGGGCCAACGTTCAACCTTTGGCTTCGGCAAAACGATGTATGGATCGACTTCACCGAGAACGAATGGAGCGCTCTGCGCGAACTGTTCCAGAAGGCGTGGGCGCTCCCCGAGCTTCAGCGGTGGATGCAGGAGCTGCAGTTAGAGTATGGCGAACAGGGTTGATAGCTCGAATCGTCGGTTTGCGGCGCGTTTTGCGAGGAGCGGTGCCTTCGGCACCGGGAGTTGGACGGACACGTCACCCCCAAACGGGTGCCGCACAGCAACCAAGGTTGCTGTATGGGAACTTGCTGAAAATCCAGTGGCTTGCGACAAGCCACTTTGCCGGAGCGCCGCGCAGCGACTTGTGGTTCCCGTATGGGAACCTGTTGATTTTATGGGGTGAATTCCATGCCCGCACTTCGAACGAAATCCATCAGCACGAAAGTCACTGACGAAGAGTACGCCCTATTTGAAGCCCTCGCGGGTGGTCAGACGATTAGCGAGTGGGCGCGAGACGTTCTGCTGAAAGCGACGAAGCCCAACGCAGGCGAGCAAACCGTCCTGGCCGAGCTCTTGGCCCTGCGGACGATCCTGCTAAACATGCACTTCGCAGTATCACAAGGGCAAACACTGACCGCCGAGGAGATGCAGCAGCTAATCGAGCGAGCGGACCAGAACAAGTTGAGCAAGGCGCGACAGCGCCTCGCGGAAGCAGCAACAGGGGGTATGCCATGAAACAGAAGTGGGGCCGAGAGGACGATGCAGGAGATTTTCCGAGCGAACGGGGGGTATGGACTATCGGAGCGTTCTGCGTTGCTCTGCTCAGTGTGTTCGCTATCGCTGGTTACCGCTACATGCGGGTGTGGGCGCCGCTCCAACGGCACTATCTGACCACCTACGTAGGCACGCCGGTAGCAGGGGCCTTCCGCACGGACGGCTGGTACACGCTATTAATGGTGATGACGCGGAAGGGTTCGCGGCTGGCCCTCGACAACGAAGTAGAACCTTTCGTTACAGAGAGAGGCGAGGACACGTTTACGCTGACCGAAGAGGCCATCAAGGTAGGTGGCTTGAAGCTCGAATGGCAGCGCGCACGCTATGACAATGCGAAATTGCATGAGTTCCTGGGCCACTGGATATACCAGGACCAGACGCTTACCGATCTGGCAAAACCGGCACTGTGGGGCGGCTTAGGCCTGTTGCTAGTGGGCCTCGTCGTGGCGATCCCGAAGGACTCGGCACGCAAGAGAATACGCAAACATGGGCGTCGGCTGAAGGGCCCGGAGCTTGTGACGGCGCGGGTGTTCAATCGCCGCAACCGTTCAGACGGTATCGGCTTCTTGCAGCAGCAGAACTTCACGCAAAAAATATTCCACAAAAAAGCTTGGCTGCGCCTGCCGCGCGAGATCGAATCGAGCCACATTCTGGTTATGGGCGATTCAGGCAAAGGAAAGAGTGCGCTGATCCGGCAAATCTTGTTGCAGATCGAGCAGCGGGGTGAGACGGCCATCGTATACGATCCCGCGACGCCCGCCGACTACGTGCCCTACTTTCTTACTCCGTCGCGCGGTGATTTGATTCTCAATCCGCTGGACCAGCGGATGCCCTACTGGACTCCGGGAGACGAGCTGCGGCAGGGGGCCGACGCTCTCACATTGGCCGCGTCGCTGTTCCCTGACCGGCACAACGAGAATTCGTTTTTCGTAGAGGCCCCACGGAAAATCTTCGCGCACCTGCTCAGTTTCCATCCGACGCCGCAAGAACTGGTGCGGTGGATGTCGCACCCGGAAGAGATCGACCGAAGAGTGAAAGGAACGGAGTACGCGGCGATGATCGACCGGGATTCGCCGCCGCAGCGAAACGGCGTGCTTGGTTCGTTGAGCATGGTAGCGGACGCCATGAAGCTGCTGCCGAGTGAAGCGGAGACGAAGCACCGTTGGAGCACACTTGAATGGTCGAAGGAACGGCGCGGCTGGCTGTTCCTCACCAGCACTCCGGACACGCGGAAGTGCCTCGCGCCCCTCATCAGCTTGTGGCTGGACATGCTCGTGCTGCGCCTGATGAATCAGGGACGGATGAGTCCGCGTCCGGTGTGGTTCATTCTGGACGAACTGGCGACCTTGCAGCGGTTGCCGCAGTTGCACACGGCGATCACGGAAAACCGTAAATCTAACAATCCGGTGGTGCTAGGTTTCCAGGGACGCAGTCAGTTGGAAGTGCGCTATGGACATGAAGCGGAAGCGATGATGTCTCAGGCCTCGACAAAAATCTTCCTGTGCACGAGCGAGCCGCATGCAGCGAAATGGATTAGCGACACCATAGGAGAACAGGAAATCGAGAGGACACGAGAGAGCCGCACAAATGAGCAGTTCCCACAATCGCGCAAATCGAAGGGCTATAACCTCGAACGCGAGATCAGGCCGCTGGTGATGGCAAGCGAGATCAGCGGCCTTGAAAAGATGCACGGTTATCTCAAGTGCGGGAATCTCGTGGCGCGGATGAGTCTCCCGTACATAGGACTTGAGAGCAGAGAGCCGCAATACATCGAGCGACCAGCACAGCAGCGAACCGAGGAACCGCCGAAGGCTGCGGCGGCCGCGGCCGGAGGGGGCAAGCCGTCGGGAAATGGAGGATCGGGGCAGAGACTCGCTCCAAATGAACAGCAACAAAGTGCGGAACAGAAAATCCAACGAGAGCCAGCACGCCAGCAAAGGGACTTCTTCGAGTAGGCCAACACAATGCTGACAATCTCGAAGCCACTGAGCGCAAGCCAGGCACAGTCGTATCACGCGGAAGAGTTCGGCAACGCGCGAGAGAACTACTACACCGAAGCAGACAAGATTCGCGGGGAGTGGCATGGAAGGCTCGCCGAGCAATGGGGACTGCGCGGTGAGGTCCGCGAGGAGCACTTTCAGCGGCTTAGCGAAGGGCAACATCCGATCACGGGCGAACATCTCATCCGCCACCAAGCGGCCCGAGAATACATGAACAGGCGCGGCGAGAAAGTAAGCGCGATGGAACACCGCGCAGGGTGGGACGCGACGTTTTCAGCCCCGAAGACCGTATCGTTGACCGCCCTGGTGGGTGGAGATGAACGAGTCCGAGAAGCACATCGAGAGAGCGTTGGCGTTGCACTTGACGAGTTAGAGCGATATGTCCAGGCCCGCATCGGCGGAAATCTTCCGGCAGAGACGACCGGCAAATGGATAGCAGCGAAATTCGAGCACGACAGTGCAAGGCCGGTAGATGGCTACGCCGCGCCGCAATTGCACACGCACGTTGTCTTTTTCAATCTCACGGAGACCGACGACGGAGAGGCACATGCGCTACAGCCACGGGAACTGTACAAGACGCAGCAGTATGCGACAGCGGTGTATCGGTCGGAGCTGGCCCATCGGTTGAAAGAACTTGGCTACGAAATCGAGCGCGGTGAGAGCAGCCAGCCGGAAATCAAAGGCTACAGCAAAGATTATGTGGGGGCATCGAGTCCGCGCCGCCAGCAAATCCAAGAGCATCTGGCGAAGGAAAATCAGCGCGGCGCGGGAGCGGCGCAGATCGCAGCGTACCAGACACGAGAAGGAAAGCTCGAACTCTCACACGTAGAGATGCAAGACGGGCACAAGGCAATGGCCGTCCAGTTCGGCAATCAGCCGGAGAAGGTCGTCGAAGCAGCACGGGAGCAAAGAGAGCGATTGCAGGAAGAACCCGGAGAGAAAGCCATCGGCCGATGCCTCGCTTACTCGCGAGAGAAAAATCTGGAACGCGACGCTGTGGCCCAGGAGCGCGACCTGCTTAGGGATGCGCTGAAACGCTCAATGGGTGACGCCACAGTTGCGGAGGTAAAAGCGGAGTTTGAGAAACGTGTGCAAGCGGGCGAGTTCATCGAGACGAGCAATCGCGCGCCGGGCCGCGCGTTCACTACCGAGGAAATGATCGACTACGAGCGCGACACCATCCAAGTGATGCGTGCAGGGCAGAGTCAACACGCACCAATCGCGAGTTTCGAGACGCGAAAAGCAATCGAGCAAGACCACTCGCATTTGAGCGAGAGTCAGCGTGCGGCGGTCGAGCAAATCCTGTCGAGCCGCGATCAGGTAACGGCGCTTGAAGGCGTCGCCGGCGCGGGGAAAACTACTTCTTTAGTTGCGATCCGTGAAGCCGCTGAGCGAGAGGGTTTCAAGGTGGAAGGCTTCGCGCCGACTTCACGCGCAGCGCAAAAACTCGGAGAAGCGGGAATCGAATCGAGCACGTTGCAACGGCATCTGACGCGGAACGAGGAGCCGCACGACAGACCGAAACGGCTTTACGTTCTCGACGAAGCGAGCCTTGCCAGCACCAAGCAGATGAACGAGTTCCTGCATCGGCTCAAGGAAAATGACCGCGTGCTGCTCGTAGGTGACACGCGACAGCACGAGGCGGTCGAAGCGGGCAGACCGTATCAGCAGCTCCAGGAGGCAGGAATCGCGACGGCGCGGCTGGATGAAATCATGCGGCAGAAAGACCAGGCACTCAAAGAAGTGGTGGAGCAACTCTCGCGTGGGAATGTGCGAGAAGCAATCGAACGACTCGATACCCAGGGCCGCGTGCATGAAATCCCCGAGCGCGACCAGCGGCTAAGGGAAATCGCACGCGAGTACGCAGCGAAACCCGAAGGGACGTTAGTGATTTCTCCTGACAATCAATCCCGCCGTGAGATTAACGAAGCCATCCATCGCACGATGCAGAGCGCGGGCCAGGTGCGATCGGAGGAACACAAGCAGCGAGTGCTTGTAGCGCGGCAGGAGATTACGGGAGCAGACCGGCAGTGGGCCGCCCAATACGAAGTAGGAGACGTGGTGCGTTATACGAGGGGCAGCAAGACGCACGGCATTGGGGCCGGAGAATATGCCCGCGTTGAGCGTGCGGACGAGAAAGAAAATTTGGTGATGGTAAAACGAGAGAACGGCGAGCGGGTGAGTTATGATCCGCGCCGCTTGCATGGCGTGACGCTCTACCGGGAGACCGAGCGCGCATTCAGTGAAGGCGACCGTGTGCAGTTCACAGCGCCGAATCGAGAGCGACACATTGCAAACCGCGAGCTAGGCACCATCGAAAAGATCGACGATAGCGGCACTCTGGAACTGCGTCTCGACTCAGGGCGCGAGGTCGCATTCAATGTCAATGACAATCCGCATCTCGACTACGGATATGCCGTAACCAGCCACAGCAGCCAGGGACAAACCGCCGACCGTGTGCTCGTGCACGTGGACACTCAGCAAGCGGGAGAAAAACTCGTTAACCGGCGCTTGGCATATGTTGCTGTTTCGCGTGGCCGCTTCGACGCGCAAATCTACACCAACGACATGGCCGACCTTGTCCAAGGACTCTGGCGCGACGTTTCGCGACGTTCCGCAATGCTACCAACCCGTGAATCGGTATCTTCAGCGGACGAGGCCAAACCGTTTTCCGCACGTATCCAGGCGCACCGGCACACGGAGGCACCCGATCACGGCATCAGTAGGTAAGTCCCCACTTCCCTAGATTTAGCTTACCGTCAAGGACCACCTCTTTACAGACCACGTCCTGACTTGTGAATCCCCCGAGACGAGGTCCGCTGGCCCCGCGTGGAGCAGCTGCAGGAGAATCAGCTAATCGCTGTATTTTCATTTAGATATGGGCAGACGAGGGTCAGTTCCTCCTTTGAGCCTTATTGCGAGAACACCGCTTGACGTTATATTCGTAATAGGTTATATTCCATAGGTGGCATGGGAAGTCGAGTACACCGACGAATTCGAATCGTGGTGGGACGGCCTCGATGGAGACGAACAGGAATCCGTTGCGCGCTTGGTGCGACTGCTAGAGGAGCGGGGGCCGACACTTCCGTATCCATACAGTTCAGGCGTAGAGGCATCGAGATACAACCATATGCGTGAACTCCGGATTCAGCATCAGGGCCGTCCCTATCGCGTTCTTTACGCATTCGACCCGAGGAGTGCAGCTCTGCTGTTGCTCGGCGGCGACAAAACCGGACAAGACCGATGGTATGAAGAATATGTCCCGCATGCGGATCGGCTGTACGAGGCGCACCTGAAGACACTAGAACGGGAGAAGGAACATGGCTAAGAAGTGGCGCCATCTTTACGACAATATTCCCACGGAGCGGCGCGAGCGTATTGAGGCGCAGATCGCGAAGGATCTCGCGGAAATGCCGCTTGCCGAAGTGCGGCGTGCACGAGAACTAACCCAGCAGCAGATTGCGCGGAGTTTGGAGGTTAATCAGGCGTGGGTGTCGAAGCTTGAACATCAGACCGATATGTACCTCAGCACGTTGCGATCCTATGTTGAAGCGATGGGTGGCGAACTCGAGATCATTGTGCGGTTCGATGACGGAGCAGTGAGACTGAGACAGTTTGAAGAAATAGACCATGAAGCTAGCGATTGGGTCCAGAGCCGGAGCGGACCGGAGCAGAGCGTGCCGAGCACCACAGCCGAACGTCACGTCTCAATCTGGAACCCGCCGTCGGCCAATGCCTGGATCTGGAAGGCAGGGGACCAAACCGCCACAACTCGCTCACAAACACCGAGCCGCAACACACCTAGTCGTGACAAGGAAGCTATAGCTGCTTAAGAAGGATGGAACCAATGACACCCTCAGAAAATAACATCACCGTCAAAGTAATCGTCTCGGGTCAGCCTACGTCGGTAACTGTCAATAGGCATCAGAAAGTTGAACATCTCGTCCGGGAGGCCCTCAACCAAACCGGTAACAAAGGACAACCGCCTGCCGATTGGGAGCTCCGCACGGCGGATGGTGCACTGATCGAACAGAATCTAACAATCGACGCTGCTGGCATCGTCGATGGGATGACGCTATATCTGAGTCCTCGGGCCGGGGCGGGCGGATAATTCTTCATGAGTGTCGCTTTGGTTGATCCCGGCGTGACCAGTCAAAAGTTCAAGCGCGAGCTTGACCTGTGGAAGGCAAACAGTGATCACCAGCGCCGCGGATGGCTATTGCTCAGTGAGAATGATTCCGTGCCCTCTTTGGAGATAGCATTTCTCGCAGGTATCGCGACAAGTCTCGGGGTTGGACTCCTTCCCGTTGTTGTGTGCGCAATTCGCCTCACATACGAAAATTATGATCTGTGGGCGCCATCGCTCACCTTCATAGACGCATTTACTAGACAACCGAGTCGCCCGCAAGTGCGAGCTTTCCTGTCAACTCCTGAAGGCCCGCGCGACGTACTTGTGGATGGACATCCGACTACCAATCTGCCGTTTCTGTGCTTACCGGGGATCCGTGAGTACCACTCACATCCACAACATTCAGGGGACGACTGGCTCCTGCACCGACCCGCAAAGGAGGGAAGTATCTACAACATTTGTGATCGGATCTGGCGCATGATGGCAAGAAATGTTGTCGGATTGCACGTAACAGTCCAGGCCCTCCCCGTAATGCCGCTGCGGGCACAAGTGATCATCCAAGTTACACAAGGGGAGTTGGGTGGTCTTCCAGCCATTCTGCCAGGCGCTGTCGATCTGCAAGGGCAGAAATGAGCGAGTCGGTAGCGAGTAAGCGAGGCCTACTTGAGATCAACCATTTTATTATTCCTGTGCGCGTAGTGAGTGAGACGATTGATTTCCTGAGAGAAGTCGGACGCTCCGGGTCAGAGGGCTTTGTATTATGGGGAGGCAAGGTGGAGGGAAGGACCAGATTTCGGTACACAAATGCCATCATTCCCGAACAGCGCGCGCTCAGCACAGAGCATGGACTTATTGTCATCGTCGATGGTGAAGAACTTTTTAGGGTGAACAAGAGTCTTTATGGACGGGAAGAAATTTTGGGTGGCCAGGTCCACACCCACCCGACATCCGCATACCATTCAGATACTGACGATCATTATCCGCTAGTTACACTCATCGGTGCTCTCAGCGTCGTGGTTCCGGACTTTGCCCGAAATGCTCCAAATGACATAAAGGTTTGGGCTTGGTATCGCCTCAAAAAGTATGGTCGTTGGGCACCGATCTCTAACGAGGTCAGGATAACGTTCGAGTGAGCTTAGCTCGTTTCTATTCCCGAATTGCGAATGCAGTTGGTCCCTTCATTGGGTCCTCCGGCGACTTGGCGTCGTTCCTCAGTAAGACCGCCGTGTCCCTTGAAGCATCCAGCGAGCTGGAAGATCACCCCTCCCACCGCGCAGGCTTTGTGCTCGCTGCCAACCTGTGTGCGCGACTTTATCCACGACTGCATATTCTGGCCACGAAGGCGCTCACGGAAGAGTGCGCTTCGCTTGCGCTTCGAATTAACCCAAATTGCGAAATCGAGACCAAAGGTGGCGATTGTGACGCGGCGCTCGTATGGGGGTGCCATTCGTCTGTCGAACGTCCGGTGATTGTCTCTCCGGCAGGGTGGAATGTTCTCCTTGATCAAGCTGACGCCGAACAGGTCCACGCTACAAACGTGCTAACCGCCCTGGGAGCCGGCGCTTTGGCCGTAGGCGAGATTTTCCGGACTGTGTTTGCAAGATTTTTGCCGTCAGGGCGAGTGCGGCGATCTCCTGGAACGCTTAATGTGGTTTCGCTCGATGAATCAAAGGCGAATTTACCTGAGCTGCCGAGCGAAATCTCCTTTGGTCGCGTTCACCTCGCAGGAGCTGGAGCAGTGGGACAAGCGGCTGTATACGCACTTGCTCATTTGTCGGCCTCAGGAACTCTGGTAGTTGTTGACCCTGAGTCTATTAGTCTTTCAAATCTGCAACGGTATGTATTAGCGTTCGACGATGATGTTGGCGCATCGAAATGCGGACTTGTCGCTCGGGCTCTTCAGGGCCATCGACTGACGATTGTTAGTGTCGAGGCACTCTGGGGAGACAATGAACACACTGTCGGACAGGTCGAGTGCGTGTGCACCGCACTAGATACAGCTGCGGCACGCATTGGAGTTCAGGCTGCCTTACCGAGAAGGATCTACAATGCCTGGACCCAACCTGCAGATGTTGGCTGGTCACGACACGAGTCCTTTGGAGAAGAGCCTTGCCTAGCGTGCCTGTACGTACCGTCAGGTCCGCGGCCGAGCCAGCACGAACTAATCTCACGAGCTTTGGGACAACACGAGCTCCGCGTGCTTGCTTACTTGACGTTGAGATTGCCCGTAGACGCGCAGTTAAAACCAGAGCAAATACCGCGACTACCAAACTATCCTGTTCCGCAGGACGCTTCAACTTGGGTTGACCACTCGATTCTCGAAGATATTGGGCGGCACCTGGGAATTGACTCGGACGGTCTGTTAATTTGGAAGGGAAAGCAGATCGCCGACCTATATCGCGAAGGAATCTGCGGAGGAGCAATTATCAGCGACAGACTTGGCGAGTTGCCGCAAGACGTCGCAGTTCCACTGGCGCATCAATCTGCCTTCGCTGGCATTATGCTCGCAACTCAACTAGCCATTGCTAGCTCTCCCGAGCTTCGGTCATTCAGGTCACCGTTCACGGAAGCCAGACTGGATGTTCTTGCAGGACTACCTCAGGTAATCGGTCGTCCCCGGCAGCGCACTCCTGGTTGTCTCTGCAGCGATGTGGAATTCCTTGGCCGCTATCATGAGAAATGGACTCTCGCAAGGTAGTTCCAAACTTGCCTAGAGTCGCCGTTTAGGCCCTTTTCAATAATATTCGTAACCGGAAGGTGCCAGTGGCTTTGGCGACTTGAGCGTTTTCGGTGGTGGCGGTGGTTGGGGCGGATTGGACGAACTGAATGGGCCGCCACTTTCTTACGTAGTCTCCATGCAATCTTAGGTTCCGGTCAGTTTCAGCGAAAGCCGTCATCTTTGGTGAGCTAGTTCCACGTCCCAAATGTACGATAGACGAGCAGCTCAAGCAACTGTCAGCGAGTCATTCGAGCAAGGCTAATTAATTTTTCGTTCTTCTGCGCGTCTTCTGACGAAGAGGTCTTCCAATTCCGTTAGCGAGTACACGCGGTCTGCCAGTTCTTCCATCTCTTGAGTAGAAGCAAGCATCCTGCCATCAATCTCAAACCAGAACTTTCCTTCACGGTTGTACGGACGCACGGTGTGGCCTTGCTGTTCCAGTATCTCTATCGCGCCTTCAATTTTCCGTTTCACGCCGGAATATTATCACCATTTGGTGCCATAGGCGAATTGACGAGATATTGGATAAGAAGATAGCCTTTCGGGGAATGACAGATATGTTCCTAAACATTTGTTTTCGCTTCAATCACACTCACTCCGGACGCTTCTTTTGTTTCAGCGACTTACAGGCCCTATAGAAAAAGGTTCTTGACGCTCTCCGCAAACTTTGCCCCGGTCCAAGTCGCAACGGTTCGCGTGAAGTGTTGCGTTCTATGGAGGTCCGACGCCGAAAAGCCAGTCGATGGCAGTCAGCACGGCAGCTGCTGCCCCGCTGGCGTTCGTTTTGAGAATTTCGATTTCGCCTTTGTGAAGAAGCTTGTTCCTGAGGCCAGGGAGCTCTTCGAGCTTTTGACGGTAGAATGCTAGCGTCTCCTTCGCGCTACCCTGCGCCTGGTCTATCGCATCCTGAAGCAGAGCGCTGCCCCTGGCGAGTTCTACGAACTTTCGGAGATTCGGGATGCCCCTAATTTGCGATGATGCCAGCAGGTACGCGGGATCCCGTTTCGAGGCGACTTCCGCGAGGTAGAAGCGGAGCGCCGTCTCCCAGGCAGCGCACGCCATGATTATTCCGCGAGTTGGGTCGTGCTCGGCGAAGTATGTGGCGTCGAGAGCGAATCGAGTGTACACGGGCACGGGATGGTTGCGCTTGAGCCGATCAACCGCTTCGGCCCACCACTCTTCGGTTAGCTGGATTGCTGGCAATCCTCGGTGTCCCATGTTCTGTACCAGAGGCTGGCCGTCGAAAGTCCAATCTATAGTGCATCGACGCACTAAGGGATTGGTCCCAATCTCGTGAGTCGGAACGACAGGGTAAATGAAGACGGTGTTGTCAAGGCGCAACGCCGCTGCCCGAATCGCCTCGAACAGCTGCCAGAATGCTCGCGCCGCGTCCTCGTGGACGTGGAAATCATAGAGCATCCTGGCACGAGCCTGAGCATCTTCGGCGGCCGTGCATTCTCTTTCGACGCGCAAGACTATTTCGTCAAATCCTTCGAGCGCGGGTTGCTCTGGCGCTGGCCCCGGTTTTGGGAATTCGATCGAAACTAAGTTGTTCGTATCGGTGAACTTGATGACAGCTGGCGCTTGGTTGACTGCATGCGCGAGCAACGGGAACGACAAACGGATCCTGAATAGAGCTTCTAATTTGGCCACAATACGACTCCATCAGTAATGATCAATTTGCACTTGCCGAATCGCCGGCTCTTGTCCCGCCGACTGCTCCTGCGGGGCGACGCAGCAGTCATTTGATTCCGGTTAATGCGTCAATCAGGCTTCAGTCGGTGGCACGCCTGGGCAATTTCATACAGATGGTTGATCCTTGACGAGGGCATTGTTTCTATTTGTCGCTGACCTCGATCAAGCGAACGCGATCCACCTGCCAAGACACAAGTGTTTCTTTTTCAACCCTTGCTGACAACCATGCTTCGAAATCAAACAATTTATCAAACTTGGAGAAAGGAGGGTTTGTTATGACGAATGTCGCCCCTGACTTCAGCCCAACCAATCCCTCATCGAAACTGGTTGTGTTACGGTCGTGTTCGTGTGGTATGTAGAAATCTACTGCCGAAACATCTACCGTAACCTTTGAGCCCAAGTCCAAAACTTTTTCCGCGACAACCATATTGTTCTGAAAAGGTCGATATTCTTCACCGACGATCAGATTGTTGATAACGGCCAACGCCTCGAAGAATAATCGCGCTCGCCCCATGTATTTTAATTCGGCATAAATAGAGTCATGAGATATTGCGTAAGCAGTTCCTTCTGAAAACTGAGCCCCGTCATTTGAAACGTCGCGCGGCCGTCCATACCTAGTGTGTGTAGCGGATATCACCTGCGCGATGTTTTTGTTCAACTCGGAAGCGTTCACAAACTGAGGCAACCACGGTTCTGAAATCGCTTTATGGCTCAGCGATTGTGACGTCACGAACGTGGCCATCTCTCGATAAAAATGGATCGGGAGTTTAGTATTTTCGATTTCCTGTGCTAAGTCAGGGTGCAGATCGTCTTCATCTTTCGATTTACGAAACGCGCCATCGCTACTAATGAACGCAACTTGCCTCTGCTTTTGCCTTGCATACTGAATAAGCAAAAACCACAGAAGCACGTCCCTTAGCTCCTCTCCAATGTCGCTCGCTGGTTTTTTCCTCTTAATGCCCCGTCGAGCGATTTCATTAATATCGATGCCACCCACATCCGAGTACTGCAAAACCGTGACACCTAGGGCGGGATTCAATAGTTGTTCCCGGTATTTTTGAACTTCCTTATCGAAATCCACGTGAGGGAAACTGGGATGCGATGTCATCTTCGTTCCGGCTAAAACGTGCCAAGAGCTTTTGGCCGTGTTGAGGTCTCTTTTCAGTCTGTCCTTATATCGCTCCAGAACTTCTTCCATGACAAGAGTCGGGATCACAAGGGAATCGCCCGTTCGCCTGAGGTATGCGAATAATTCTGCGAAGTGTGTTCCCTGAAACTTGAGATCGTTCAAGAATACGTTCGCGTCTAAGATAACGTCCATTTCTAACGCACCTTACGTCGATTCCATTCTGACCGAGCTTCAACGCACACACAATGGGACTATGGGTTCGGGCGTTTAATGGTAGGATGTCGGTCGGCCTTCGCATAACCTCTTGACCCCCATTTGAAGGTATCTTATAGATGCAGTTGGATTGCTGAGGAATGGAATGCCCGTCAAGGCGATAACAAAGTTCTCCAGCTTCGAATACATCGGCGCTTACGCTGACCCGCTGTTCGAGCCAATCCGAGTTTATGCTGCCGTGGATGCGGTCTACCGCGCACTAAAACCTTGGAACGTACTGACGCAAGATGTTAAGTACAAGGGCGGCGTGAACACTCCTTTTGACCCGATTATCAGCATCGAACTCGCCAAGACCCAGTACACAGTCAATCTAGGTATGGGCGGGTTTGCGTTTAAGGGCAATGCTGTTGATTGGAGTCAAGCCCCGGTAATCATCGAAATCATTAAGTCAACGGCCAATGCGTTGGAAGGTGCGCTCAAAACTGTCACAGCAGAGCATAGTTTAACTATCATCCTGCAGTTGGCAATCGAGGGGAAATCCACCAGAGAAATCACAGTTCCGTTTGCAGCGCCAATGGGTTATCCGGCAAAGGAAACCGATTTTTTTGGATTCATGTTGCATACGATAAATGATGGCCTCTTCTATGTGGACAAATCTGCCGCTGACCCAAACGACCTTTTTGTGCGAATCGTCAAAAAATTCAAAGGGAAGCAAGAAATGGAACCCATGTCGAAAGACATATACGACGCTGAACTTTGGTTAGCGAAAACTCTAGGAATTGAGATTGAATAATGAGTGCCTACGCTTTACCGATGCCAACTAAAACGCAGCCCAAGTCCGGTGCTCTGACGTTCCCTTGGTCATTGGTTGGACCATCCGAGCCGGAATCAGCATCAGGGTACGAGCCAGGTGAGCTTCGATCTCTGTTTGGCACCGAATCCCAGCGGCCTTCTTCGTTCACACGTGAAGCAGTGCTTGAGGGACAGCACCGGGTGAAACAGGAACAAATCACTCAACAAGACGCAAAGCGTTCTAACGCCAAGTTTGCGATTCTTTCTGGGTTCTATACCGTTCGTAACCCTATAGCTGTTCAAGAATTCTTGTTAGATCGAAGGCCACTGTTTGATTTGCTATTCGCTGCTCTGCCCAAGGTGAAGGAGACGTGGGGCGGTGACGCGAAAACCGAATTGGAGTTGCTGCAAGACCCGGAGGATGAATCTTCCTCTCTGGTTGTTCATGTCTTGTCGAACCACCCGAACACATATGCCGCGCTAGACCACTTCGATGAACAATGGTGGTTGAACCACATTGGTGAAAGCGAAGGTCTTCTCAATTTTTCCGTAGAGCCGTAGAAAGCCATGAGCTTTAACTGGAGTCTGTATCTTCAACTAGCTCAACAGTTGGCAGGCTCACCGGACGAGTCTGCCCACCGAACGGCTATCAGCCGGGCTTACTACTCAGCGTATCACGCCGTAAATGACCATCTTGTAGCCAACAACGTGGTGACTGACCTGCAACGACCATCACACGAGCGGGTCTGGAGCTTGTACATAAAATCATCTCAACTGGCTTGCAAACAAATTGGCAACGTAGGCTTCAGATTGAGAAACGCAAGGGTAGAAGCAGATTACAAAGCAAACAAAACACCTTCACCTGCGTTATTACAACGGAGTCTACAGGATGCGCAGAGCATCATCGCTACTGCGTCTCAGCATGTCCCTGAAAGCTTTGTTCCGCGGACCGCAAACCGATTGTTCAGATTTGCTCGCTGTCTGAAGAAATGCTTCAAGGGATAATGCATCGAACTGTTTGTGACTATGGAAACGTTGGGAAAGACACTTTGATCAGGCCGGGCCTGGCTACGTGGGATTTCTCTGTGTTTAAAGACACGCGGATTCGCGAGCGGCTGAATCTTCAGTTTTGGAGGGAGATATTGCTGGGAACAAGTCGGGAACAGATTGGGAACAAACTACCGAAGAACAAGGGTGAAATAGGTAGAGCAACACGTACGTAAGTCATTGAGAAGCAAAGACGGGCCTATACAAAGTTGGGCTCATAACCCGACGACCATTTTCTAGACAGGCGTGCGCGGTTTCGCTCGGGTTTTCCTACTCCTCATTTGCGTCCAGCCTCGCCGCTCTGTCACTCCCTCGCCACCACTGTGTCGTAGAGCCCGTAGTGGGTGAGCCCCTCGTGGCTCTCGATGCCCGTGTAGCGTAGCGAAGCATCCTCGTACCGACGGAAGGCGAAGACGGCCTGGTTCATCTGCTCGGTGTTGAATACCTTAAGGCGCACGAGCAAATGGAAGTCCTTTACAGTCAGCCCGGTGACGGCCAGAAACAAGTCCGGCTCCAGCTTGGTTATCACATCCTGGAGCGTGTTCTCGCGGAAGTCGGTCAGGTACATAAAAGCAGGGATGCGAGTGGCGAACTTGATCAGCTTCTCCTGCACGAGCTTGCGCTTGGACTTGTATTCCTTTTCTTCGTCTGTGAGCTGCCTCTGCTCCTTGGCGGTCAGGCCTTTGTCCATCGCCTTGTTCTTGAGCTCCTTCACCTTCTCGCTCTTGTTAATGATGGTCTCGATGATGTTATCGCCTAGTGAGCGCCAGCCCTCGATCCGCTCTACGGCTGCGACCGCTTCGGGGTTGTCGAGGACGCGGCGCAGGGTGTCATTGTCCACATTCACTAGCAGCGCGCTCTCCCACTTCCGGGCCAGCAGTGTGGCCGAGGTGCCTGCCATCGCAATGTCGAGAATGCCGCCCGCGTCAATCTGAGTCATGTTTGCGCCGTCGTACGCCAGCACCGGAAGGTACGATACGAGATCCCTGACCGCATTCTCCGGATTCGACTCATTGGGAGAGAGCCCAATGGCATAATCCGAGAGCTGCCGCAGCGCGCGCGTAGGCGCGAAGTCAAATACGAAACAGACCGGTTTGAGGATTTCTTCTTCGTTCGGGTTGTCGCCATTCGGGTTTTTGATGGACCATGGCGACTGCACCCGGAACGCGGATTGGAAGTATGTCTCCGGACTTTTCAGATTGCGCAACATCATAATGGATGACCACTGCGGCACAGTCACGCCGGTGGTGAGCTTGCCGCAAGAGAGCGTAATCGTCTTGGTTTCAAACCCGCTCCTGATGGCCTTGCGCACAGGCGGTAGCGCATCAAGCCCGATGCCTGCCGACGCACCGGCTGCAACGACGACTTCATACTCGTGCCAGAAGGTGTTGTGCCTCTCAGCGAGGAGGTTTTCCATGGCGTGACAGGCCGCGACGTCAGGCAGAAACCAGAACGAGTGCTGGAGGTAGGGCAGGAGGCGCACATCCGAATACGGGAATGGCGGCCGAGTGCCGGTCTTGAGGCTCTCGACAGCTCGTGGCGCGTACTGGCCGCGAATGATGTCAAGCCACTTCTGCACGTCGCTTTTATGCTTGAACTGCGCCTTGCTGCCCCTGCCCGATGCATCAAAGAACTCGTTGAGATCGAACTCATTGAACTCCCCCGCACTCGCAATTGCCACCAGCTCATCCGGCATCTGGTAGGTCAGCAGCCGCATCTGCGGCATCGCGCCGTAGGGATTCCACTTACCAGGACGCTTGGCGTCGAACTCCTCCTTGGCTCGTTGTTCGTCGGTGTATGTCCAGTTGAAGATTTGTTCCTCGATGAACTCGCCGGTGGCGAGCGCCCTGAATGGAGTCCCAGAAAGGTAGAGGTAGGCTTTCGAGCTGATAGGCAAGAACTCGGCCTCGTTTTCCGAAAGCTCGCTGAGATCCTCGTTCACGTTTTCCAGGCCGGAGGCATACTCCAGCTTGGCCTCTTTTTTGGCGACCGCCTCTTCTTCGCCCTCGAATAGCTCCTTGGCAGTCTCGCGCCATGCGCCGAAGTGGTATTCGTCGAACACGACCAAGTCCCACTTCACCTTGTGCAGCCATGTGTTCCTGGGCTTGATATTCCCCGCGTCGTCGCGGCCCAGCAAATCCTGGAAGGAGCCGAAATAAACGAGCGGCTTCTTACGGGAAGCTTTCGTCGGATCACTGCCGAAGTGGAGCGAGAGATACTGCCAGCCGTCGAAGTCTACGTGATTCTCAAGGTCGGTTTGCCAGGCGTCCTCGACGGCGGGTTTGAACGTGACCACAAGAACACGCTTGGCCCCGAGTTTCTTGGCCAGTTGGTAGGCCGTGAAGGTCTTGCCGAAGCGCATCTTGGCGTTCCACAGGAAGCGAGGAACAGCGTGCATATCTTCCTTCCAGATTGAGTGGAAGTAGGCGTGGGTCTTTTCCACGGCAGCGCGCTGTTCGGCGCGCATTGCGAATGTTTCGTGATGCGTGCCGGTGAACCGTTTCCCCCTGCGCAGTTCGGTGAGCACGGTCTTCACGTCCTTGACAGTGCAGCGCATCCATTCAAGTTCGGGATTCTCGAAACGTTTCCTGACGAGCGCTGCGCGCACATCGTGATCGGAAAAGATGCCGCCGTCGTCACGCTCGGCGGGCTCATCCAGCTCTAGGCGATAGTTCTTGATGGCGGCGGTCTTGAGCTGTTCGGCGAGGCGCTGCTTCACGTCGCGCATCGTTTGCCCGACCTTGAGGAGACCTGTGTGCGCCTTGTCGTCGATAGAGTAAGCGTAGATGCGAGGACGGGCTTCCGGCTTGGGCGCGAGGATCTCCTCGATGGTCTTACTCATCACCCTCGCCCATCGGACGGATGATACTATTGATGAACGCGATCTCGTCCTTCGTGATGCGGTATTTCTTGTAGAGGTCCGTGTCGGTCCAGGTCCGATCCCACCGCTGTACGGGGACCCAGCGGTACATGCCGCTGAAGGCGTGTTGGGCCGGCTTTCGTAGCGAAACAAGGAACCGGGCGAGTCTCGTTCGCAAATACGACTCGACGCTCTGTGCCTCGACCTTCGAACTCAGAGGACCGGCGACGAGGTAGGTTTGAGTACAGACGGAACCTGGCTCACCGATTATCGGCGGGCCTAGCACCAAGTCCACGCCGCTTCTCTCTCGCTCTCGTCCAGAGCCGGCTACCGGGAGGAACAACTTCCATACATCAATCAAGTGCGAGTTCTTGCTGATCATTTTCCGGGCCATGGCGCCGCGGACTCTTGTTGTACCCATGTTGGCATAGAGCCGGATCTGTCCGTGCTTTGGCACCACGTCCCGGGCATAGTCCGAGAAGTTCGTCGCCAAACCGAACGGTGTATCTCCGCTGACAAGCTCCTCAAACGGCCGCTCGCCAGCCGCCAGTATCTTGTGCAAGATGTCTACGGACCGCTTGTCACGCACGAAGACATCGAACTCGTCCAGAGTGCGCGGATACGGCCCGATCGTCGCGCCATTTCGGTGATATACGCACTCACACAGCCCACGGTGTTCGCGGTCCCAAAGGAAATAACAAATTCCGCCACCAATCCCTACAGTAGGGAACACATCCTTCGCGTTCTCATAATCAACCAGCGTGCGCACGCGCCGGTCGCTGAGAAACTCGGCGCGGAACTCGCCAAGCCCGCGGCCTCCAGCCATCCACCTTGATGGAATAACCATGCTGAGGAATCTCGGCTCCAATCGCATGGCTTGTCGAACGAAGAGGTCGTAGATCGGCGAGTCGTTCGTTCCTCCACCTCCACCCGTGATCTGATACGGCGGGTTGCCAATTATCACGTCGAACTGCATATCGCCTCCAAACAACTCGTTGATGCGAGTCTTGATGCCGTCGGTGTGAATGAACGCGTAAGCGTGGGTTTCGAGCCCTTCGCCGCGATCGAACGTCTTCTGGCTTGCCCGGCAATACTTGCAATTTCCATCTGCCCATGTGTGCTCTGTGCGTTGGAACCAGATATTTCCATCGTCACTTGCGACAGATTTCGCGATGGAGTGCTTGCCGGTCGCGTGCTTTGAGCAATACAAGCTCCGGCGCGCCAGCAGGCTCGTAAGATATGTAATCCCGATCCCGAACACCTGCTTGGTCAGAATTTGATCAACACGATTTTCGAGATCCGGAACCTCGGCCGCCAATCCTCTCGTGAGGCGGCTGGTGATCTCGCGCAGGAATACACCCGACTTCGTAAACGGGTCGAGGAACTTCACCGTCTTGTCCGCCCAGATATTCGCGCCCTTGTGGTCGGCCGCCCATGCCTCGGTTAGCGCGTCCAGCATCCGGTTCGCAAACTCGGGCGGCGTAAACACTTCGTCGTTCGAGAGGTTCGCGATGCACGTCAGCACATCCGGGTTTCGCCCGCGCAACGCGAAACTAGCCTGCACGCCCATGAACCCTCCTTTGGTGTGCCTCGTGCGCGGCGTCTGCCAGTTCTCTTATCGTCATGGGCGGATAGGTCTTGAGTGGCGTGAAGACTTCGTGCTTGCCCAAGTGAGCGAAGAGCTTGCCCTCCGCGCTGAAAGCCGATGCGGCAGCAAGAGCTTCGAAGCGGAAGTCGCGCCGCTGGAACTTGCCCTTGCCGAGGTAGCCCCACTCGGCAAGGGTGATAGGTTGGCTGTCATGCGTGCGCATCGTTAACGCGTCGCCGTGCACGAGGTTCTGCGACAGCACATAGGACGCGGCGCCGTACAGTTCTTCGGATTCATTCAGGTTCAGGTAGTCGGCGCAAATTTCGAGCAGGTTCGCACGGCACTCGAAAATGTTGTCGGCCAGCAGCTCGATGCCGTAAATGCACATCAGCGCGAGCAACGCATATTGCCGTTTCTCGAAATCGGATTTCCCGAACTTGAGTTCGACGGCGCCGAGCTTGCGTTGCAAGACCCGGACGAGGAAATTACCGCTGCCGCACGCTGGCTCGAGGAAGCGGGAATCGATCCGCTCGGTTTCGTCCTTCACAAGGTTGAGCATCGCCTCGACCATCCACTCAGGGGTAAACACTTCCCCATGGTCAGCGACGCGTTTCTTTGACCTAATCAGGCTCAAGGGCGGATTGTACAACAATCAAAGAAGACCCCCGCCACCATTTATCGAAAACCGAATTCAAATGCTTGCGGGCTTGAAATCGATGCCGTCTGAGCTAGACTCGGACATTTCGAAGTACGGGTACGCTGGGGAGAGTTCCTATTTTGATTTTGAGTTCCACGACCTCGAAGCTGGCAAAACTTATACTATCGAAGGTCGGGTTTCGGCTGAACGTCCCGGAATCAATTCGGAGGTTTTTGTGGATAGGAAACTGAAGTGTCCAGTCTGTGGTAAGCCCCTTACGCAAAGTGAGTTCGACCGAGCTTTAGGGTTGTGGAAGGACAAGCAAGAACACATACAGCATCTTGAAGAAGAACGAAAAAAGCTGAGAAAGCAGGGGCTCGAACTTAGACGCGCGTCTGAAAAGCAAGAAAGAGAATTTCGCAAACGCGAAGCGGCGCTAGAGAAAAAAACAAGGCGCCTGATGGCTGATGAGAAGAAAAAGGCAGCGATAGAACTCAGAGAGCAGAGGGCGAGGTGGGAAAAGAGGTTTCACGAGAGACTGAAGTCCGAGGTCAAACAAGGCGTCCAAGCTGGAGTCGAGGAGCAAAGGAAGCAATACAAAAAGCAAGAAGCCGAATTGAGAAAAACCAAAAACAAGATGGACCAGCTTGAGAAGAGCCTGGAGCTTTCGGCCAATAGATACGAAACGGCAAGCGACGAAATCAAGAGATTGAAAGAACAAATCAAAAAGGGCATTACGCCTCAGATCGAAGGTCTTCTTGAAGAAGACAAGCTACTCAAGAAATTGATGGAGCTGTTTCCCCATGACAAGTTCGAACATCCAGGGAAGGGCGGCGACATCATCCAAACCGTAAGAGACCGAAACAGCGAAGCCGGAAGAATTGTTTATGAGTGCAAGCGAGTCAAACATTTCGACAGAAAGCATGTAGAACAAGCTCGCGAAGCTCGGAGAATTCGCAAAGCCGACTACGCGGTATTGGTTACCAATGCCTTCCCAGCGAAACAGCAATTTTACTTTGTAGAGAAAACAGTATTCGTGATAAGCCCCCTGAGCCTCGAACCGGTAACTTACACTCTTCGAGAAAGCCTCGTTAGGATGGCTCTACTGAAGATCACAAGCAGAGCTAAGGAAGAAGCTGTGCAACGAGTCTACGACTACCTGTCGAGCAGCGAGTATCACACCAAGATGAATGATATTGCTGGCCAGCTTTTTGAGCTTGGGAAGGATCTGAATGCAGAGATTTCCACTCACAGGCGAATCTGGCTAAAGAGGTATGGCGCATATCGTGGATTGTTCAGCGACGTGGGTGCGATTGACCACCGACTCCAGGGGCTTGCAAATCCAAGGCTCGAGCAGAAAGCGAAGATGCTCCCTGCTCCAAAGAAAGAATTCATTCAGATTCGTGGCCTCGAGTCATAGGATTGTCTTATCTTAGCCATCGCTCGTAGAGGCGCCCTTTAACCAGCGCCTTCCTCAGAATTGTCTGCCAAGGATTACGCCGTGTACCTGGCGTGTACCCCGGTTCGGTGTTTCTGCTGTTTTTCTCGGATTTGTCTTTTCGTAGAATCAATAACTTATGCGTTTTCAATGTCCTTAATAGTTCGATCCCCACCGCCCCTACCAAACTTCTTCGGATCAACACATTAAGCGATTGAGTTAGTTCCAATCGGAACATTTGTTCCAATTGAACGGTTGGCAATGCGTTCCATCGAAGCACGCTGCGACTGCGGAATTACGTGTGCGTAGACTTTAAGCGTCGTTCTCACGTCTGCATGCCGCATCTGGGCTTGCAACACGGTGATAGGTTCGCTCTTCGCCAACTCCGTCGCTAGCGCGGATTTCTCACCAGATGTGGATTGATGCTCAGGAGAGGGTCATGGGAGCTTGTTTTTATTGCGCGGGATAGGGGCCACGGGTCGCTGTTGATTTTTTCAGCGTGAATAGGGGGCCCGGT